>SESE01000035.1_pt1 | contig 58355 bp, 56 predicted proteins | sample 3171371 | NCBI WGS metagenome assembly SESE01 (sample SAMN06051881, study PRJNA518727) | freshwater metagenome | biome: subpolar coniferous forest; feature: holomictic lake; material: water; isolation source: holomictic Lake 442, 13 m depth | place: Canada: near Kenora, Ontario | collected... | reverse complement strand
TGAGGTGCAGAGCCGCTTTCTTGCACTCAAGGCTGAGCTGGTTCGCTTTTACCGGAAGAGCCTGCCGCAACGCAAACGGGCCAGCAATGTTCGCTTTTTCGACGACCTGCTCGAAGATCTTTATCGAGCGCTCCTTTCGGATGGCGGGGGTGCGATACTGGCCGGGCTGCTTCGAGCCAAGTACCGGGCGGCGCTGATTGATGAGTTTCAGGATACCGATCCGGTGCAGTATGAGATTTTCAGGAGAATCTACGCAGACTCTGACTTGCCGCTCTTTCTTATTGGCGACCCCAAACAGGCGATCTACAGCTTCCGTGGCGCCGATATTTTTGCCTACATGCGTGCGGCCCGGGAGGTGAGTGAAGAGCGTCGTTTTACCCTGACGGATAACTGGCGCTCATCTCCGCCGCTGCTCGATGCTTTCAATACCCTGTTCGACAATGAAAGGCGCCCTTTTCTCTATGATGAAATTTTCTACCATCCTCTTGCTGCGGGTAATCGGGAAATGAACGACAGCGGGGAGGTGAGCGAGAGTGAGCCGATGCAGCTCTGGTTCATGGACTCCTGTGATGAAAAGAGCGGCATGTTGACGGTTGAGGATGCTGGCGCTTTTGCCTCCAAAGCGGTTGCAGGTGAAATTGTGCGTCTCCTGCAGGATGGCGAAACCCTTGTTGCTGGCAAACCCCTCACCGCTGGCGACATTGCCGTGATTGTGCGCACCCATCGGCAGGCAGCCATGGTGCTCAACGCCCTGAGTGCACGAGGTATTGCGGGGGTGATGCGGAGCGACAAAAGCATCTTTGCAACAAGGGAGGCCCAAGAGCTGCGCATTCTGCTCTCAGCCCTTGGCGATCCGGGGAGTGAACCGAAGCTGCGGGCTGCGCTGGTGACCGATCTCCTTGGCAGGTCAGGCAACGATATTGCAACCCTGCTTGATAATGAGGAGTCGTGGACGGAGTGCCTCAGGTCGTTCCGCCACTACCATGAGCTTTGGCTTCAGCGGGGTTGTATGGTGATGAGCCGTGAGCTGATGTCGAGAGAGGGGGTTCGCGGCCATCTGCTCGGCTATCTTGATGGAGAGCGGCGGCTCACCAATATTCTGCACTGTTTTGAGCTGCTTCATGGGGAGGAGCATGAGCGTGGAGTCGGCATGGAGGGGCTGATTGCCTGGTTTAGTGAACGGCTTGGGGCTGAGGAAGAGCATGAGGAGCACCAGATTCGCCTTGAAACGGATGAGGCGGCGGTGAAGATTGTCACCATTCATGTCAGCAAGGGGCTTGAGTATCCGGTGGTCTTCTGCCCCTTTCTCTGGGGCGGCGCTAACCACAAGGGCGAGGTGGTGATGTTCCACAATGAGGAGTGGCAGCTCGTGAAGGATTTCGGATCGTCCGATATTGACCTTCACCGCTCGCTGGCGGGCAAGGAGTCCCTGGCTGAAAGTCTCCGGCTGCTCTATGTGGCGCTGACCAGAGCGAAGTACCGCTGCTATCTTTTTGCGGGCAAGACCCGTGCGGACACCTCGCCGATCAACTATCTGCTTCATGCTTCTGGGGAGATTAGGGGAAAGGAAAATCCAGCGACGGCCCTGGCTGCCGAGATGAAAGCCATGACGGCAGAGAGTATGGCCGGGCAGTTACAGGCCCTTGCCGAGAGTTCAGGAGGCACGATAGGTTTCAGCCGGATGAGTCGAGCGGATGTTGCGGAAAACTCACCCCTTCCCCGAATGACGACAGCGTCCGACCAGCCACACCTGCGCAGCTTCAGCGGAAGGGTTGACACTGGCTGGCGGGTCTCAAGTTTCACCTCTTTCAGTCGTCACGACTCCACGCATCAGCCGCACAGCGCAGAGCTGCCGGATCGCGATGAGCCCCGTCAGGCAGGGGAGTCACCGATTGCTGCCGGTAATGAGGCGAGTATTTTTACTTTCCCTAAAGGGGCTCAAGCGGGTATTTTCATGCACGCAATTTTTGAAAAGCTCGATTTTGCCGCCCCCTCTGATAAGTCGATTCGTGAGCTGGTGGTGCAGGGGCTGGAACGGCACAACTATAAACTGGAGTGGGAACCGCATATTACCGGGATGGTGCACAACGTGCTCAGGGCACCGCTTTCGTCGCCTGACGCTCTCTTTACCCTTGGCGCTCTCAAGCAGGGGGGCTGGAGTGCGGAGCTGGAGTTTTTCTTCCCTCTCCGCTTTATCAACTCTTCGCTGCTTGGCGAGCTTTTTGCGCGTCACGGTTTTTTATCCGGCGGGATTGACTTTACCCGGCTTGCAGAGGCTCTTCAGTTCAAGCCGGTCAAGGGGATGCTTATGGGATTCATGGATATGGTTTTTGAGGAGGGAGGACGTTATTATCTGCTCGACTGGAAATCCAACCATCTCGGCAACTCCATTGAGAACTACGGGCAATCCGCCATGACGCAGGCGATGCAGAGCAACCTCTATCCGCTCCAATACCTGCTCTATACGGTGGCGATCAACCGTTATCTTTCGCTGCGGATAAAAAACTACCACTATGCCAGCCATTTCGGCGGCGTGATCTACGTTTTTCTGCGAGGTGTAAGCAAGGAGCAGGGGGAGAGCAGAGGATTTTTTCGTGACCTTCCTTCCGAAGGGCTCATTGAGGCATTGACCGATCTTTTGATTGAGGAGGGAGGATAAGCTATGACTATTGAGTTTCAGGAACGGGCCATTGATCGTTATTTTGCTGACTTTATCTGCAGGCAGTCCGCAGGCAGAGTCAGTGATATGTTTCGGTGTCTCTTCTCTTTTGCCAGCAATACTGTCGGGCAGGGTAACCTCTGCCTGAACCTTGTCGATATTGCAGGGGAGAGAGTCAGGGTGAACGGGAGAGAGTTGCTGCTGCCCCGGCTTGACCTGTTGCTTGAACAACTAAGGAAAAGTCCGGTTGTCAGTCTGAATGGGCAGCATCACCGCCCTCTGGTGCTGGATGGCTCTAATCGTCTCTATCTCTACCGCTACTGGAGATACGAGCACGATCTTGCCATGACGATTCTGCACAAAGCTGGCGCGGTTGCCGGGAACATTGATGAGGCGACATTGCAAAGCTCTTTCGTGCGGCTTTTTCCCGAAAGCACTGATGACCTCCAGAAAAAAGCGGCCAAAATGGCTCTCCAGAGGCAGTTCTGTGTTATCTCCGGTGGCCCTGGAACCGGCAAAACATCGACCGTAGTCCGCATTTTGGCGCTGCTGCTGGAGCAGAAGGGGGGCAAAAAGCAACGGATAGCCATGGCAGCCCCCACTGGCAAGGCCGCTGCAAGGCTGAAGGCATCGGTTAACTCCATCCGCCAGAGCCTTGACTGTTCCGAAGAGGTCAAGTCTGCAATGCCTGACGATGTTGTCACCATCCAGCGGTTGCTTGGAGTGATCTCCGACTCAACCCGTTTTCGCCACTCTGCCCGCAATCCGCTCCCTTTTGATACCGTGATTATTGATGAAGCCTCAATGGTCTCTCTCCCGCTGATGAGTGCGCTCGTCAATGCACTCAAACCAGAGGCCCGCCTTATCCTGCTTGGCGACAAAGATCAGCTTGCCTCTGTTGAGGCCGGTGCGGTACTTGGCGATATCTGCAATGCTGCCGGGGAGGGGAACCCTGCATCGCCCCTCTCCTCTTCACTCGTTGTGCTTGAAAAAAACTATCGTTTTCAGCCGGGGAGCGGCATTGCTGAAATCAGCCGTGCCGTGAATGCCGGTCTGGAGAGGGATGCGCTGGTGATCCTGAAGAGCAACACGACCGGTACCATTGTCTGGCACTCCTCGCCCTCTCGCGAAGAGTTGTGGAGTGCTCTTGCACCAAAAGTGGTCGCAGGCTATCAGAGCTATCTTGAGGCTGCCTCTCCTGAAGAGGCGCTGGAGCGCTTTGATCGATTCAGGATACTCTGTGCGCTTCGAGACGGCCCTTATGGTGTGAGTGGTCTCAACTCGCAGGTTGAAAACACTCTTGCCCGAAAAGGGCTGATTGCACCATCAACCATCTTCTATGCGGGACGTCCAATTCTTGTCACCGTCAACGACTATGCCATGCGCCTCTTTAACGGTGACACAGGAGTCCTCTTCCCCGATCCTGAATATGGAGGCGCACTCAGAGTCTTTTTCTCAACTCCTGACGGAGGAGTTCGCAGCGTACCCCCGGAACGTCTGCCTGCTCATGAAACAGCTTACGCCATGACGATTCACAAAAGCCAGGGATCGGAGTTTGAGCGTGTACTCATGGTGCTCTCCCCTGTTGACAGCGAGCTACAGACACGGGAGCTGATCTACACTGGTATGACAAGAGCTAAAAAAAGTGTTGAAATATGGGCAGATGAAGCTGTATTTTGCGCTGCTGTAAAGAAAAAAACAGAACGAAGCTCCGGGCTCAGAGAAGCACTGCGCTGGAATGAACAGCAATGATCGTCGAAGGGTTATAGTTCCCGGAACGATTGGATAGATGAAAAAGCATTATAACGGCAGATATACAACACGATAACACAGAGGGAGAGCAAGTATGCATAAAAAAATTGGGTTCGCGGTAATAATTGCTGGAGCACTCCTCGGTCATCCCGCCACTGATGCAAGGGGGGAGGTCAGTATCCATATCGGCTTGGGGGTACCACAGCGAGCACCGTTTGTGATCGATACACGTCCCAGATTTGTTGTTCTGCCGGATATGGGCTTTGCGGTGGCGGTAGGAAGCCCTTACGATATCATCTTTTTTGGCAACTCCTATTACGCATTTCAGAACGGTATATGGTATGGATCCGATGATTATCGCGGGCCATGGGTTATTGTGCATGAAAGCAGGCTTCCTTATGGAATAAGACAACACCGATGGGAGGAGATAAGGCGGTCGCGTGATGTTGAATATCGCAGGCAAGACCGCAGGTACGATGGACGGTATGACTGGAGGGATAACAGACGTCAACGGTTTGATGGCAACAATCGTGACAATGTCAACAGGAACGAGCGCTTCGACAATCGGGGCAACAACAACTCCCGTGATCAGCGCAATGACAACCAGAACCAGCGTAACATCGGCAACGATAATCGGCGGGATGAGGGCGGTAGACGAAATTGATGGAGCTGTCAGCACAATGTGACCGCAAGCTTAACTCTTGCGGTCACACCAGTCTCAACTATTTTGCAGGTTCCCAATAGCACCGTTTTGGGGAGACAATTGACCCATCCTCTTTCATTGCCTTCATTGCCTTGTCTACCTCTTTCCGCTCAAGATCGCCAAGTTCGGTAATCTTGCCAGCATTCAGGGGTTCACCCTCCTGTTTCAGGATCTCGAGTATTTTACTTTTTATATCCATTTTTTTAATCTGATTTTTTGTTGCAGTAATGTGTATCGGGGGTGAAGTTACATTTTTGAAAATGATAAATCTCATGCATCAGGCCCTGTAATGCAGATAAATACGCACAAACATCTTTATTTGCATTGCAATAATTCAATATTCATCATATTTACGAGGTATATGGGTGGCGGGCGTTTTTTTAGCGGGTCCTGTTTTTTTTTTGTGCGCAACTGTTGTAAGTTTACACCTCTTTACCCGTGCAGTTTGGAATAGTGATGCAGGACATTCTACTCCCTGAAACTGGTTCAGGGGCAACTCAAACAAAAGGAGAATACATGAAGAACAGGTTTGTAACAATAGTCGCTGCGGCGCTGTTGGCTTTTCCGATGTTGGCGCAGGCGGCACCGGTCAAAATCGGGTTTATCAACTCTATTACAGGCAAAGAGGCGCAGATCGGTGAGAATCTCACCAATGGTGCTTCGATGGCAATTGAGGACTTGAAAGCAAAGGGTATTCAGGTTGAGCTGGTTAAAGAGGATGATGGCGGAGATCCGAAAAATGCTTTGGCAGCTTATGAAAAGCTGGTGACGCGTGATGGTGTTGTTGGCGTTGTTGGTCCTTATACCTCTGGATGTGCTAATGTTGTGGCCTCAAGGGCGGATCAGTATCAGGTGCCGTTGCTTGTTCCGGCCGCAGCCAAGGAGGAGATTACCATGAAAGGTTACAAGAACGTGTTTCGTCTGAATGCACCAGCCAATGTTTATTCACAGGTGTTGATGGATGCTGTGAAGGCATTCAAGCCGAAAACCATCGCTTATGTGTATGCTGCAACCGATTTTGGTGTCTCTACGGTGAAGACTGCCCAGGAGAATGCTCTAAAAATGGGATTGCGGGAGGTTGCCAACGAAAAGTACCAGCAGGGGCAGCCGGATTATCGTCCGTCTCTCTCCAAGATCAAAGCTGCCAATCCTGATCTTGTTTTTCTGGTCTCCTATGATGCAGATGCCATCCTGCTGATGCGTCAGGCGAAAGAGATTGGACTCACTCCAAAGGCATTCCTTGGTGCAGGAGCTGGTTATACCACCGCCCAGTTTGCTCAGCAGACAGAAATTTCCAGTCTTGTCGTCTCTGCCTCGCAGTGGACTGATGATGTCAACTGGCCAGGCGCTGCCGATTTTGGCCGTCGTTACAAGGCGAAGTATGCAAAAGAGCCATCCTATCATGCGGCCTGTGCTTATGAAGCTATGAGAATTATGGTTGAAACGGCTTCCAGGGAAAAAACCGCCCCAAAACTTCGTACGGCTCTTAAGGCCGGGAGCTGGAATGGTATTCTTGGGCCGGTAAAATTTGCAGACTATGCTGGTTTTACCAATCAGAACAACCACCCCATGCTGGTGCAGCAGATCCAGAATGGCAAGTATGAAACGGTCTATCCTGCCCAATTCAGCAAAAAAACGCTTGTTTATCCTTTTAAGCGGTAAGGATATTTTTTCAATGTTTTCAGAATATCTTGTTTACCATGCCTCCAGCACTTTTGCTGGAGGCGATTTAAGGGCATAAGTACCGAGCCTCCATTTTATTACACGAAAACCTCATGTCATTTCTTCAACCACTGATATCCGGAATACTTACTGGCGGGGTCTATGCCCTTGCCGGCATAGGTATGTCCCTTGTTTTTGGCGTTATGAACATCAGTAATTTTGCGCATGGTGACCTGATGATGCTCGGCATGTATCTCGCCTTCTTTGCCTTTACCCTGCTTCATATCGATCCATACATCTCGCTTGTGCTGATTATCCCGATCTCCTTTTTATTTGGCTATATGATGGAGAGGATTTTTATCAACAAAGTTATTCATCACCCTCACCAAAACCAGATTCTGCTTACCATTGGTCTTGGTCTGATTATGAGCAATACGGCGCTTCTTGCATTTACAAGTGATCCGAAAATATTGACAACAACATATTCGAGCAGCGCATTTACTCTCTTTGGAGATGTTTCAGTATCTGTCCCCCTGCTGTTATCATTCCTGATTACCTGTGGCATTACGCTCATCCTCTATCTTTTTCTTTCCAAAACATCAACAGGTATGGCGCTTCGGGCAACAAGCCAGAATCGCGAAGCTGCCCAGTTGATGGGTATCAATGTCGCTAAAATGAGCGCTATAGCGTTTGGTATTGGCACGGCGCTTGCCGCAACAGCCGGCGCTCTTATTGCCCCGACCTATTATATTCACCCTCTGGCGGGCCACACTTTTCTGCTGAAAGCCTTTACTATCTGTGTTCTGGGTGGTCTTGGCTCGGTTGTTGGAGCTGGCGTTGGTGGTATTATTATAGGTGTTGTTGAGGCAATGTCATCAACATATCTCTCCAGTGACTGGAAAGATGTGATTGTGTTTTTGATTTTTCTGGCGGTTCTGCTTCTTCGGCCGCAAGGGTTATTTGGTAAAAAGGGAGGCCAATAATGAAACAGATCGCTTTTCTGGCAGTTCTGGCGGCAGTTGCTCTTGCACTACCGCTTGTCATTGGGGAGAACCCCTATATCATCGGTATATTGATTTCGATGCTGATGATGGCCGCGCTCTCTTCGGCATGGAATATTCTTGGCGGTTATGCCGGGCAGTACAGTTTTGGCCACGCAGCTTACTTTGGAGCTGGTGCCTATACCACACTAATTCTGCTGACGCTGTACAACCTCAATCCACTTTTCTGTATTGCCGTGGGGATTGTTGTCGCCTCCATTATTGCGCTTGTTACCGGCAGTATTGTTTTCCGGTTGCGTGGTCACTACTTTGGCCTTGCCTCTATAGCTGTGGCCGAAGTTGTCCGTCTGTCGGTGCTCAATTTTAATTTTACGGGTGGTGCGCAGGGTATTTTGCTCAGTGATGTTGCATTGTGGGATCTTGACCTGAACAGTAAAACCCCATTTTATTATGGTATGTTGCTGGTGCTCGTTGTTACTCTCTCCATAACGGCATATTTGAGGAGATCGAAAACGGGCTACTACCTGCAGGCAATTCGTGAAGATCAGGACGCGGCGGCTTCGCTTGGTATCAATATCTATTTCTATAAAAATAAGGCATTGCTTCTCTCTGCGGCATTGACCTCCGTTCTTGGTTCCCTCTATGGGCTCTACATCCGCTTTATTGATACCTCGGCAGTGCTTGACCTTCGCCTCTCCATTGAAATTATTCTGACTGCCATTATCGGAGGTGTCGGTACCTTGTGGGGCCCGGTTATTGGCGCACTCCTTCTGGTGCCTTTGGCCGAAATACTTCGTTCCAACCTCATTGGAGATGTGCTGATCAAAGCTGGTCTGGTCTCTGAAACGTCAGGGGTTGGACTCTTTTTGAAGGGGAGTCTGGCCAATGCCCATGTGCTGCTCTATGGTATCATCACGGTGCTCTGCATACTTTATCTGCCCAAAGGTATTCTCGGGCTTTTCCGGAGAAAAAAATGATACAACATCTTCTTCATATCAGCCATGTCAGCAAACATTTTGGTGGAAATGTTGCGGTCTCTGATGTCTCTTTCTCTGTTGAAGAGGAGCAGATTTTTGGTCTTATCGGACCGAATGGTGCTGGCAAGACGACACTCTTCAACTGCATTACCGGTTTTTTCCCTGCGACGTCAGGCGATGTGATTTTTGATACCAAAAAGATCAATGCCTTGCGTCCCGATGAGATCTGCAAGTTGGGCATGGCGCGTACCTGGCAAAGAGTCAAGCCGCTTGGAAGCTTGACGGTGCTTGAAAATGTGATGGTTGGAGCATTTTCTGTCACAACTGTTGCCAAAGAGGCCGAAGCAAATGCAAAAGAGCAGTTGCAGGTGGTCGGGTTGAACGATTATGCAACTAAATCAGCAGGTTCTCTGCCGATTGGTCTGAAAAAGAAGCTTGAACTGGCAAGAGTTCTCGCTACCCGCCCGAAAATGCTGCTTCTTGATGAAATTTGTGGGGGATTGAACCACACCGAAACTGACACAATTCTTGATATCATCCGGGGGATCCGAAAGAAGGGGGCGACAATTATTTTTATTGAGCATGACATGAAAGCAGTTACCTCAATCTGTGACCGGATCGTTGTGCTGAACTCCGGTGAAAAGCTCGCCGAGGGTACCCCTGGGGAGATTACTACGAATCCTGACGTTATTGCAGCTTATCTTGGAGGTGGTCATCATGCTTGAAATTAAAAGTTTGAATGCAGGATATGGCGAAATGCCTGTTCTGAGGGAGATCAACCTCACTATTGCCCAGGGAGAGGTTGTTTCGGTGGTTGGCAGCAACGGTGCCGGGAAATCGACTCTGCTCAAGGCAATTTCAGGGATTATAAAGTTCACTGGCGCAATCACCTGGAAGAGCGAATCATTGCATAACCTTAAAGCGCACACCATTGTTCAGAAGGGTATTGTGCATGTTCCAGAGGGTCGCAAGATATTTCCCGAGATGACCGTTGTCGAAAATCTGATGATGGGGGGATTTCTCTGTCAGAAAGAGAGACCACAGAATCTCGACAAGGTTTTTGCCCTTTTTCCGAAACTGGCTCAGCGCCGTAATCAGTTGGGTGGCACCATGTCCGGTGGAGAGCAGCAGATGCTTGCCATAGGACGAGGACTTATGGGTAATCCGCAGCTTCTCCTGCTCGACGAACCAAGCCTTGGATTGTCGCCACTGTTTACCGAGGTGGTTTTTGGCGCAATTCACACCATCAACAGCAGTGGTGTTACTGTTCTTCTTGTCGAACAGAATGTCTATCAGTCCCTGAGTATCAGTCATCGAGGCTACGTCATTGAAACCGGCAGAATAGTACTGACCGGAACCGGCGAAGAGCTGCTGAATAATCAGGATGTGAAAAAAGCTTTTCTGGGTATGTGACCTCATGATGTACTGAAAGTTGGCTAATAATCTAAATCAGAGGTTTTGGGTTAGTTATTCACTATTCAGCATAATAACAAACCCCTGGTACGACACCACACAACGGGAGCGATGGCGATGAAGCTTCTCGCTCCCTGATCTTTTCTTCCCGGCAACGATCCCCGCAATAATATCCATAACAGACGGATCCAGATGATAATTGAGTCGATGTAGCAACGATTCGTCATTCATCCTGTGCGAAATCTCCAGGTGCTCAATCGCTTTTTTTAATAGTCAACTTATTAGTTATATATTGATATAATGATTATATTTTGGTGTATTGTACGCATCCTCTTTCAGGTGAACGTTATGCTGCAATATTTTCTTTTGAAGTCATGCCTGATCTGATCTTTCAGTGTCTATGATATTACAATAATTAGAGCGAACCACTCCATGAATTACGGTTTTGTTATTGATGCCCGGAAATGTATCGGATGCCACGCCTGCACGGTAGCATGCAAATCCGAAAACCAGGTGCCTCTCGGTGTAAACCGCACTTGGGTGAAATATGTTGAAAAGGGTACATTTCCCGACAGCAGAAGATATTTTACTGTTCTTCGGTGCAACCATTGCGCGGAACCGCCCTGTGTCGATATCTGTCCTGTCGAGGCTCTGCACCGTCGGGAAGATGGTATTGTCGATTTTGACCAGCGTCGCTGTATTGGCTGTAAAGCCTGCTCCCAAGCCTGTCCTTATGGAGCTCTCTATATGGATCCCGAGACGCACACCTCCGCAAAATGCAATTATTGTGCCCATAGAAAAGAGGTGGGGCTGAAGCCAGCCTGTGTTGCGATTTGTCCCCAGCAGGCAATTGTGGCTGGTGATCTTGATGATCCTCGCAGTGAGATCGCTCGCCTTGTGGCAAAAGAGCAGACGATGGTGCGCAAGCCCGAAAAGGGTACTTCGCCAAAACTCTACTATATCAATGGGGATGGTGCGTCGCTTGATCCTCTTGAGGTTTCGGAGGTCAACGGATATCTCTGGAGCGAACAGTCTCGCGGGGTTGGCCATTTTGCGGGCAAGCACTTTGTCAAACCTGCAAAAAAATTGCTTCCATCATCAGGCGTTGATGGAAAACCAAAGGCCAGAAAGGTCTATGATATTCCTGCAAAAGGAGTGGTCTGGGGCTGGGAGGTTCCTGCTTATGTATGGTCGAAGGCTGTATCGTCAGGCTTGTTTCTGCTGATGTTTGTGTTGCAGACATTGCTGATGCATCACCTCTCCGATTCGCTGCAATGGGCTGTATGGGCAACTTCGCTTCTCTTTCTTGCCCTTACGGGAGGATTTCTTGTCAAAGATCTTGATCGACCCGAGCGTTTTTCTTCGGTGATGCTCCGTCCGCAGTTTGGTTCCTGGCTGGTGAAGGGTGGTTTGACAATTGCCGGATTTGGCGCATTTCTTGCCTTGTGGGGAGTTGCAAAATATCTCGAATTGCCTCTTCTCGAACAGCTCTCGCTCTGGTGTGGTGCACTTTTTGCCCTTTTGACGGCTATCTATACGGCATTTCTGTTTGGTTCAGCAAAGGGGAGAGACTTCTGGCAAAGCCCGATGCTGCTGTTGCATATATTCCTGAACTCACTGCTTGCAGGAGGTTCTGCCATGCTTGTTCTTGCCCTTTTGACCTCCAGCGCTGCTGACCTCTCTGAAACGCTCAGGCCTGCTCTTGCCGGTGGTTTTGTTCTCCATATTCTTGTGATGCTTTCTGAACTTTTAGGCAAGCATCCCTCGAAATCTGCAGAACGGGCAGCGGAGGTGATTCTGCATGGCTCACTGAAACAACCGTTCTGGTATGGGAGCTTCTTGCTGGGCAATGTTCTGCCTCTTCTGTTGTGTCTTGCTTTTGCCGATCCTGTTATCCTTGCCGTCGCTGCCATTTTTGGACTTTGCGGTGTCTTCTACACAGAAAAAGTCTGGATTCATGCGCCGCAAACCGTCCCGTTAAGTTAAAACAAGTGCTGGAGAAACTATGAGTTATACCCATAAACCAACAGTTATTGAAACGATAGCAGAAAAGCTGCATCTTATCCCTGATCTCCATACTGAAGGGGAGGGTCCAGCAGTGAAAAGTGCGGCCGTTAATGGCGAGCAGGTTAATTGCCCGCCACCCGATCAGTGGGACAACTGGGTGGAGTACGATTCCAAAAGCTGGCCTGAGCGCAAGTCAAAAGAGTATATGATTATTCCGACAGCCTGTTTCAATTGTGAGGCAGGTTGTGGACTTCTGGCTTATGTTGACAAGGAGAGCATGACGATGCGCAAGCTGGTCGGTAATCCCTACCATCCGGCAAGCCGGGGCAGAAACTGTGCCAAAGGGCCAGCGACCCTCAACCAGATTGAGGACACTGACCGTGTACTCTACCCAATGAAGCGGTCTGGAAAAAGAGGTGGTGGCAAGTGGGATCGGGTAAGCTGGGACAGTGTGCTGGATGATATTGCAGGACGAATGCGCAAGGCCATACAGGAGGGTCGCAACAACGAAATTTCTTACCATGTCGGTCGTCCGGGACATGAAGGCTTCATGGAATGGGTATTGAGGGCGTGGAATGTGGATGGTCATAACAGCCACACCAATGTCTGTTCATCAGGCGCACGCTTCGGATACGCAATCTGGGAAGGACTTGATCGCCCTTCACCTGATTATACCAATGCCAAATTTATGCTTCTGGTGAGTGCTCACCTTGAATCGGGGCACTATTTCAACCCTCATGCCCAGCGCATTGTTGAGGCCAGAATGAAAGGTGCCAAACTTGCGGTGCTCGATCCTCGTCTTTCAAACACGGCGAGTATGTCGGACTACTGGATGCCGAGTTTTCCCGGCAGTGAGCCCGCGATTTTGCTTGCCATGGCAAAGGTTCTTCTTGATGAAGGGATCTACAATCGCGACTACCTTGAAAACTGGGTGAACTGGAAGGAGTACCTGCAGCAGGATTATCAGGGGAGTCCGGTAACCTTTGAAAACTTCATAGAGGCTCTCAAAAAAGAGTACAGTGCCTACACACCGGAGTATGCAGAAAAAGAGAGTGGTGTCAAGGCGGCAATGATTGTAGAGGTTGCCCGCAAGATAGGTGAGGCTGGTACGCAGTTTGCCACACATGTGTGGCGTAGCGCAAGCAGCGGTAACCTTGGTGGCTGGGCCGTGTCACGCACCCTCCATTTTTTGAACGTTTTGACCGGCAGTGTTGGCACTCCGGGCGGAACGTCACCAAGCGCCTGGAACAAGTTCCACCCCGATGTTCATGCCAAACCGAAACCACAGACCTTCTGGAACACACTCCAGTTGCCGGATGAGTATCCTCTTGCTCACTTTGAGCTGAGCTTCCTGCTGCCCCATTTTCTGAAAGAGGGTCGCGGCAAACTTGATGTCTATTTTACCAGAGTCTTTAATCCTGTCTGGACCTATCCTGACGGTTTTTCATGGATCGAGGCGCTGGAGGATGAATCAAAAATCGCTCTTCATGCGGCGCTTACTCCAACCTGGAGCGAAACCGCCTATTTTGCTGATTATGTTTTGCCGATGGGCCACTCCGCTGAGCGGCACGATCTTATCAGTTATGAAACCCATGCAGGCAAGTGGATTGCTTTTCGTCAGCCGGTTCTTCGCGTTGCTCATGCTAAAATGGGACACCCGGTTGAGTATACCTGGCAGGCAAATACCGGTGAGGTGTGGGAAGAGGATGAGTTCTGGATTGAGCTTACCTGGCGTATCGATCCGGATGGAAGTCTCGGCATAAAGCAGTATTGCATGTCGCCTTACCGTCCTGGTGAAAAGATCACTATTGAAGAGTATTACCGTTATATCTTTGAGCGTGTTCCCGGTCTGCCGGAAAAGGCGGCTAAAGAGGGACTGACAGCATTGGAATACATGCAGAAGTATGGTGCCTTTGAGGTTGAAACCAATGTCTACAAGGTTAATGAAAGAGCTGTATCACCCGCTGATATGCAGGATTCAGCAGTGGATCAGTATACAGGTTTGATAACCAAAAATGGTAAATCAATCGGTGTTCAGGTTGCAGGTATACCTTGTACAGGTTTTCCTACACCATCTCGCAAACAGGAGTTTTACTCCCAAACGATGGTCGACTGGAAATGGCCTGAATATCGTCTTCCAGCCTACATTAAAAGCCATGTGCATCAGGAGATTATGAACCGGAGCAAGGGTGAGTTTGCGCTTGTCCCTACCTTCCGTCTGCCAGTGTTGATTCACTCCCGTTCCGGAAATGCCAAATGGCTTGCAGAGATTGCGCACCGTAACCCGGTATGGATGAATGCCTCTGATGCAAAGAGTCTCGGTTTTGAAGATGGCGACCTCATCCGTGTGAACACTGATATAGGCTTTTTTATCAACAGGGCCTGGGTGACTGAAGGTATTCGTCCCGGGGTTGTTGCCTGTTCGCACCACATTGGCCGCTGGCGCAGGGAGCAGGATCCTGCTGCCAACCGTTGGTCAACCAACCGGGTACAGATCAAGCGCGAAGGGGGCGGTAAATGGAAAATGAGAGTTGAGGAGAGTATTGAGCCTTATGAGAGCAGCGATCCTGATTCAACCAGAATCTTCTGGTCTGATGGCGGTGTGCACCAGAACATCACCTTCCCGGTTCATCCAGATCCGATCAGCGGCATGCACTGCTGGCACCAGAAGGTGCGTATCGAAAAAGCGCATGAAGAGGATCGTTACGGTGACGTTTTTGTTGATACGGAGCGTTCACACCAGATTTACAAGGAGTGGCTTGCCATGACAAGGCCTGCACCGGGCCCTGATGGTCTTCGCCGTCCTCTCTGGATGGGGCGCCCATTCAGGCCCGATGAAAAGACCTTCTACATTTCATAAACGAGAGAGAGTAATGGATCACAGGATTTACAGAACGTTCGGATCAATTTCTTTTCTGACTGTATTCACTCTGCTGCTGCTGCTGCCTGCAGCAGCTTTCGGGGTACAGACTCCTCCTCCAGTACAGACGGAATGGTGGGTTTGGGAGATTGCACTCTTCGTCTTTTCATTTTTTCTGGGGATCATTGCCGTTATAGCCGGGGTTGGAGGTGGGGTGCTCTTTGTTCCGATCGTCAGCAGTTTTTTTCCCTTCCACATCGACTTTGTCAGGGGAGCGGGATTGCTGGTAGCACTTTCCGGAGCACTTTCTGCGGGCTCTCCCTTGCTGAAAAAGGGACTTGCCAATCTCAAGCTGGCTCTTTCCATGGCACTGATTGCCTCTATCAGCTCAATAGCAGGAGCTATGGTCGGGCTGGCCATGCCGGAAAATGTTGTGCAGTTATCACTTGGTGCTACAATTCTCGGTATTTCCGTGATTATGCTGCTTTCAAAAAACTCTGCTTATCCTGAAATATCTGAGCCAGATACGCTTTCAAAAATATTACATATCTATGGTATCTATTACGATGAACAGCTTAAAAAAGATGTCAGTTGGCAGATCCATCGCACCCCTGTTGGAATTCTTCTGTTTATTGTGATTGGATTCATGGCTGGTATGTTCGGGCTTGGCGCTGGATGGGCAAATGTACCAGTATTCAACCTTGTTCTTGGGGCGCCTCTGAGAGTTTCCGTGGCCACAAGCATTTTTGTACTCTCTATCAATGATACTGCAGCCGCATGGGTCTATCTGCACAAGGGAGCGGTACTCCCTCTTATTGCAGTTCCATCAATTGCCGGGATGATGATAGGGACAAAAATTGGTGCCAGACTGCTGACAAAGGTTCATACTCGTGTTGTCAGAAAGCTTGTTATCACACTCTTGGCTGCTGCTGGATTAAGAGCTCTCTTAAAAGGATTCGGAATCTGACTTTAAACATATACGATGAAACAAGAACTTCATGCAAACAGGGTTCAGTTGAGCTATGCCACTGTTCTCTTCTGGACTTCGACTTTAGGAATTATTTTTATTATTGCAGGCTATCTGACCTATGTCCTTCAGTTGCTTCCCTCGGCGGTTTCTCCCGCTGAGGTTGCTTTGCATTGGCATCTTCGGGCAGCAGAGTTGCACAAAGTGGTTGCTGTTCCTTCAGGATGGGATTGGCTTACTCAGTTGGGTCGGGGTGATGTCATCAGTTACGCTTCAATTGTCTATCTTTCATCGGTGACCATGTTCTGTCTTGCTGTTATTATTCCTGCTTTTGTTAAGGAAAAAGATTTCATTTATACCGTTTTAACATTGCTTCAGGTTACAGTTCTTCTTTTTGTCGCAGCAGGGGCTTTTTCAGGAGGACATTGACAATCCTGAAACTTATGCGATTGGTCTCGCGAGACAGATTTAATTATTTAATACAAACGTAAACAAAGAAAATAACCATGGCTGATACAAAAAAACTTGCAATTATTGCATCCCAGGGGTCACTTGACTGGGCATACCCTCCATTTATCCTTGCTTCAACAGCCGCAGCCATGGATATGGAAGCGGTCATTTTCTTTACTTTTTACGGCTTGCCATTGCTTAAAAAGGAGATTGAGGCAAAAGTCTCTCCTCACAGTAATCCGGCAATGCCCATGAAAATGCCCTTTGGCAGCAAGGAGTTCCAGTCGATTAACTGGCCGATTCCAAACATCATATCAGGGAATGTTCCTGGTTTCGACAATATGGCGACCATGCTGATGAAGGAGACTTTCAAAAAGAAAGGAGTTGCTACAATTGAACAGCTTCGGGGAATGTGTCAGGAGTTCGGTGTTCGCTTTATTGCCTGCCAGATGACCATGGAGGTTTTCGGCTTTGAAAAAGAGGAGTTCATTGACGGAGTTGAATACGGCGGTGCGGCAACTTTTCTTGAATACGCGGCTGATGCCAATATTTCGCTTTTTATCTGACATAAAAATTTCCTGATTATGGTGCGTTATATTGAACTTATTCGGCACTGTTTATCAGATATTCAAGAAATTATGCCTTGGGATCTCGTTGATCGTATGAAAGCGAACCCCGATCTGCTGATCCTTGATGTGCGTGAACCTTATGAATTTGATGACATGCATATTCATGGTTCAATGAATGTGCCAAGGGGTATACTTGAATCGGCATGCGAATGGGATTTTGAGGATACTGTGCCTGAATTGGTGAAGGCAAGACAGAGAGAAGTTATTGTTGTTTGTCATTCCGGTCATCGCAGTATTCTTGCTGTTCATTCCATGCAGTTGCTTGGTTATGAACATGTTGTCTCTTTACGGACAGGGTTGAGGGGCTGGAATGATTATGAGGAACCGCTTGTGAGCAGCGCAGAAACGGTTGTTGATTCTGCTGAGGCGGATGATTATTTTGTCGCCAGGTTGCGGCCAGAACAAATGGCGCCGAGAAGCTGAAATGATGTGTGCGATACATAAAATAATTTAAATCAGGAGGTTGAAAATGAGCGAAATTGTAAGCCAGATGGAGTTGAATTGTGAAGGATTGAATTGTCCTTTGCCAATTTTGAAAACCAAAAAAGCTATTGATTCACTGAACAGTGGCGAGATACTGAAAATGACTGCAACCGATCCCGGTTCCGTTAGTGATATGGCTTCATGGGCAAAGCGTACAGGCCATGAACTTGTCTCACACACCGAGGTGTCAAACATTCATACTTTTTTGATTCGGAAGAAGTAAAAGGGTAATGCCGTGATGCGCAATTTCCCTCGCTTGATGGTATCTGCGGCCTGGAAAAGCTCCGGCAAGACAATGGTCAGCTTGGGTATCTTACGATATCTTGTGCGTCAGGGAGTTGCTGTCAGTAGTTTCAAGAAAGGTCCGGATTATATTGATCCTTCCTGGCACAAGCTGGCAAGTGGAAGCGAGTGCTATAATCTTGATCCTTACCTGATGGGGAGTGACGCATGCCTTGATTCATTTCATAGAAATATCAGCGAGGATGGTACCACTTTCGCTCTTGTCGAAGGTAATCATGGCCTTCATGATGGTCTCTCCCTTGATGGATCTGACAGCAGCGCTGGCCTCGCGCTGATGCTTGATATGCCGGTTTTGGTGGTGGTTGACAGCAGAAAAACGAGCAGGGGAGTTGCTGCGCTTGTTTTGGGTATGCAGCAGATGTCGCCACGGGCTTGTATCCGTGGTGTGATTTTAAACCAGGTAAAAAGTTCACGTCAGGGGGAAAAGCAGAAACAGGCGATTGAGCACTATTGCAAGGTGCCCGTGTTGGGAATGATTCCGTTTGACAGCGATCTTGTTATACCAGAAAGGCATCTTGGGCTTACAACGGTTGGAGAAACTGTTGATGCAAACCTTTATATCGAGAGAGCGGCAGAAGCTCTCGATCGATATTGTGATATGAAGGCGCTTCTTGCACTGTTTTATGAAGCCCCTCCCATGGAGATGCGCGAGAATGCGGGTTTCGTGAAGAGCATTCAGGTACGAGCAAAAATAGGCGTTTTCAGGGATGCCGCCTTCTGTTTTTACTATCCTGACAATTTGAGGGCATTAAGGGAAAACGGCGCTGAGCTTGTGTTCATTAATTCATTTACCTCTCATGCGTTGCCTGATGTCGATGCTCTCTATCTTGGCGGAGGGTTCCCTGAATCATTCTTTGAAATATTAAGCTCAAACAATGGGCTTTTGAAAGATGTTCGTGAACATGCAGAGGCGGGTATGCCGGTTTATGCAGAGTGTGGAGGCTTTATTTATCTTTGTCGTAATGCAACCTGGGGAGGCAGAACCTATCCTCTTGCCGGTATACTTCCATTTGAAATCGGGTTTGGGCATATTCCTGCCGGGCATGGATATCTTGATTTGAAGAGCAGCAGAGATTCTCCCTGGTTCAGAAAGGATGAACGGGTCAAGGCGCATGAGTTTCACTATTCCCGAGTGCTTGCGCCTGCAGGGGAGACTCTTTTTCAGTTTGAGGTTATCCGGGGGGCAGGAATAACGGGAAAACGTGATGGCGCGCTTCATCAGAATCTTTTTGCATCGTTTGCACATCTGCATGTTTCAGGTAATCCTGGGTGGGCTGAGCGTTTTGTGCAGCTTGCCTTCGAATTTAAAACAGGATACAGGTTTTTGGTATAGCTTCTTGAGTACTTTCAGAAAAGTGAAATTTATTTATTAAAATAGAACGCAAAAACAATTCTTTTGTTTTTAACTATATAGATATATAGTTTTTTATTATCTTGATTCAAGTTTTCTGGCGTATACAAGTTGGCAGCGAATGAGGTATTGGAGGCCGTTGTTCTCTGAATCAGCCGTTTGTAATTTGAGTCATATTCCCAAATATATTTAAAGGAGCACATCATGGCAATTGAAGTTAATGGGGTTAGTTATGAAACGGATGAGAATGGATATCTCATCAATCTCGATGACTGGAATGAGGATATTGCGAAGGTACTGGCAGATGGAGAGGAGATCGAAATGACTCAGGCGCATTGGGATATGATCAATTTCCTCCGGGGATATTATGATGAGTATCAGATTGCCCCGGCCGTAAAGGTGCTGACCAAGGCCATTGCCACTGAGAAGGAGATAGATAAAAAAGCAGCATCGGAATTTCTGTACGGGCTTTTTCCAAAAGGACCTGGTTTGCAAGCATGCAAAATTGCCGGACTACCGAAACCTACGGGTTGCGTTTAATCGACAGAATAGAGGTTTGCTGATCCCAATTTTACTGTGAATCAAAGGAGGTCATAATGGAAGGCGCTCAAAAGGCTGCTTCAGATGAAGTAATACAGGGCAAAGATGGTGGGAATGGGAAGTTCCTGAATCCTACCCCTATGCTTGATGAACTGGAAAAAGGCCCATGGCCAAGTTTTATTTCCGGGTTCAAGGAACTGGCAGAAAGAACGGAAAAGCCCATGTTGCGTGGCGTTATGGATCAACTTGAGTACTCCTATAATACAAAAATGGGGTACTGGAAAGGTGGTCTGGTAACGGTAGACGGTTACGGAGCCGGTGTTATCACGCGCTACTCTATGATAAAAGACAAGTTTCCTGAAGCCACTGAATTTCACACAATGCGAATTCAGCCAGCGCCGGGACTTCATTACAATACAGCGATGCTTCGGGGGCTTTGTGATACCTGGGAGAAGTTCGGTAGTGGAATAATTACCCTGCATGGACAGACCGGCGACATTATGCTGCAAGGCATCGAACAGGATAAAGTTCAGGAGTGCTTTGATGAACTTAACCAGGCAGGCTGGGATCTCGGGGGTGCTGGTGCAGGTATGCGTACGGCGGTCTCCTGTATCGGACCGGGTCGCTGCGAGAACGCCTGTTACGATGATCTCAAGGCACATCTTAAGCTGCTTAAACATTTTGTAGGGCCGCTTCATCGTCCCGAATGGAACTATAAAATCAAACTGAAATTTTCAGGATGTCCGAATGATTGTACCAATGCAATCATGCGCTCCGACTTGGCTGTTATCGGAACCTGGAAGGATGCGATCCAGATCGAACCCGAAGAGGTTACCGCCTGGGTCGAAAAGAACGGAACGGATGCACTGGTCAACCAGGTGATTAATTTTTGCCCGACCAAGGCCATCTCGCTCAAGGATGGCGAAATGGTTATTGACAGCAGGGACTGCGTGCGTTGTATGCACTGCCTGAACGTCATGCCAAAAGCGCTCTCTCCTGGCAAGGAGCGGGGAATCTCCCTCTTGATGGGCGGAAAGAACACCCTGAAGGTTGGTGTGAACATGGGCTCGCTGATTGTGCCCTTCATGAAGATGGAGAGTGACGAGGATATGGATGAGTTTATCGAACTGGTTGAGGGAATTATCGACTGGTGGGATGACAACGGTCTTGATCACGAACGTATCGGTGAAACCATCGAGCGTGTTGGTTTGAAGCTTTTCCTTGAGGGAGTCGGCCTTGACGTAAACATCAATATGGTGACCAGGCCTCGTGACAATCCCTATTTCAAGGCAAGGTACTGAGCCCTAAGTCCGTTGGGCGGAAGATTCTCTTGATCGCATTCAACTCTCTCCCTGAGGTGGTAATACATCTCAGGAGAAAGGCAAAATTTATAGGAATAACAATATGAGCAGTCCTGAAAAAAAGTGGAAAACCGTTGAGTCGGGGCCTCACAGCTACGAAGAGGCCTTGCATCCGGTTGTAAGAAAAAACTACGGGCAGTGGAAATATCACGAGATTCCAAAGCCCGGGGTTTTGAAGCATGTGGCACACAGTGGTGACACCATCTACACCGTCCGGGCAGGAACGCCCCGTCAGGACACGGTTGATATGCTCCGACGCCTTTGTGATGTCGCCGACAAGTACAGTGACGGTTATCTTCGTTTTACGGTACGCAACAATGTTGAGTTTCTGACCCCCAACGGGGCGAATGTAGAGCCGATGATCCGCGAGCTCGAAGCGATGGGCTTTCCGGTCGGTGGCACAGGAATGTGTGTCTCCTCCGTGTCGCATACCCAGGGGTGGCTTCACTGTGATATTCCGGCGACGGATGCTTCCGGAGTTGTGAAGTCGATGATGGACACGCTTTATAATGAATTCAAGGGGATGGAGATGCCCAACAAGGTGAGGCTCTCGACCTCCTGTTGCGCAATCAACTGTGGCGGCCAGGCCGATATCGCTGTGGTTGTAAAACACACCCGTCCTCCAAGAATCAATCACGATCATTTGGCAACAATCTGTGAATTACCGAAAGCGGTTGCCCGCTGCCCTGTTGCAGCCATAAGGCCAACCGTGATCAATGGCAAGAAATCGCTCATGGTGGATGAGGAAAAGTGTATCTGCTGCGGAGCCTGTTTTGGTGCCTGCCCGGCCATGGAGATAAACCATCCTGAGCACTCGAAATTTGCGATTTGGGTCGGTGGCAAAAACAGCAATGCCCGCTCCAAACCATCAACGATGAGTATTGTTGCCCACAATCTGCCAAACAATCCGCCAAGATGGCCCGAGGTCACCGAGGTAGTCGGCAAAATCCTTACCGCATACAAAGCGGGTGGACGTCCCTGGGAACGAGTAGGGGAGTGGATTAACCGCATTGGATGGAAACGCTTTTTTGAAGAAACAGGACTTGTTTTTGATAATGACATGATAGACAGCTACCGTCATGCAAGAACCACATTCAATCAGTCTGCTCATGTCCGCTTTTAGACTTACAGGAGATAATTCATGAAGGTAGAATCAAATCCAATTCTTGATTTTGCGACATCCTATGTGTTCCCCCCATACAGTGAACTGGCGGGAACCAATAAAATTGTCGCCTTTGGAGATCATAGTCACAAGTGTCCGGTCTATGTCAGCCAGCTTCCTCCATGTTCGGCTGAATGTCCGGCCGGGGAGAATATCCGAGGGTATCAGCGGTTGCTGAATGGTATCGACAAATCCGACAATGCCTGGAAAGCCGCATGGGAGACGATTGTCGACGCAAATCCATTTCCCGCAGTTATGGGTAGGATCTGTCCTCATCCATGCCAGAGCGCATGCAATCGCCAGTACCACGACGAAAGTGTGGCCATTAATGCTGTTGAGCAGGCGATTGGCAATTACGGTATTGATGCAGGACTGCAACTGCCTGGCGCAGCCCCTGACAGTGGCAAAAGAGTTGCTGTTATCGGGGGTGGCCCGGCAGGACTTTCCGCAGCATACCAGCTCCGTCGAAAAGGTCATGCCGTAACGATTTACGATGCCAACGAGAAATTGGGTGGTATGGTGCTCTATGGTATCATGGGCTACCGTGTTGACCGCAAAATTCTTGAGAGTGAAATTCAGCGCATTATCAACCTTGGGGTTGCAACAAAAATGGGAGTCCGTGTCGGAACGGATATCACTCTTGAAGAGCTGGATCATGAGTACGATGCGATTTTTATTGCTCCAGGGGCGCAGGTTGGTCGTTCGCTTCCGGTGCCGGGTTCAGCAGGTACTCCCGGCGTGACCAACGCGATTGATTTCCTTAGAAACTACGAAGTCCAGGGTGACGATATTGCCATAGGGAAAAAAGTATTGGTTATAGGCGACGGAAATGTTGCCATGGATGTGGCGCGACTAGCACTTCGGCTTGGTTCCCAGGCATCAGTTATCGCAGGGGTTCCAAAGGAGGAGATGGCTTGCTTCCAGATGGAATTTGATGATGCGGCCAGGGAGGGAACAACCATGCATTATATGGCTGGGGCGCTGGAAGTCATCAGTGGAGAAAATGGCGTTCAGGCTCTGCGCTGTGCCCGCATGGTGAAAAAAGTGAAGGGAGAAGAGGGGTGGAATTCACCAATTCCCTTTTTCAGGTATAAAAACACTGAAGAAACTTTTGACATTGAGGCCGACATGATTGTCGCTGCAATTGGGCAGAGCGCCGATATGAGGGGTTTTGAAAGCGTTACTGGCGGAAGCCCCTGGCTCAAGGTTGACCGATATTTTCGCTTGCAAGGCAAAGAAAAGCTGTTTGGCGGCGGAGATGCCATAAAAGTAGATCTTATCACCACGGCAGTTGGCCATGGACGCAAGGCTGCAAATTCGATTGACGCGTTTCTTAAAGGGGAGTCTCTTCCTGAGCAGGGTTATCGGGAGATAACAAAAGTCAATAAGCAGGACGTCCTCTATTTTGCCCACTCTGAACAGGCCAAGCGTGAGACTATTGAGCTGGAAGAGGTGGTTGGTAACCATGACGAACTCCTTGTATCGCTGACAGAGAGTGAAGCAAAGGCCGAGTCAGAACGTTGTATGAGCTGCGGGCTCTGCTTCGACTGCAAACAGTGTCTCTCATTCTGTCCACAGGAGGCAGTTACCCGGTTCAGGGACAATTTAACCGGAGAAGTGGTCTACACGAATTACTCGAAGTGCGTCGGATGCCATCTTTGTGCACTGGTATGCCCTTCCGGGTATATCCAGATGGGGATGGGTGAAGGTCTTTAGGCCCCGGGAAAAGAAACCATGAAAACAAGGAGATAACGGACCCATGTCAGAAGATGTCATCAATCAGGTTCAGAAGGCCATTGCATGCTCCAGAAAGTGGGCCGAAACGGGCTGGCCGGTTACTTTTGGTCATCGTAATGTAGAACTTTCGTCGCTCAAGCAGGCCGAATCACAGCCGAAGAATTTTATTTTTCGACTGGAGGCCATCAATTATTGGAAGCAGGCAAAGCTGACCGGAAATGATGCGGCTGATTCTGGTCAGAAGGCTCTTGATGCTCTCAACAACGGCGACCTTTCCGCTGCTGAAAATGCGCTTTACTTTTGCCAGTTTATCGAAAAGCCATTTGCCGATTATTCCAAAACATGGTTGCCTTTGTATGAAGCATTTAAAGAGAAGCGTGCCGAAATCTGAGAGCTTGGCATTGCATCTTTTTTCATAACATTTAAACAAACGGATTGGCAGTGAAAATAGGAATTTTGCTCAAGGAAGGGCCGTATAACCATCAAGCTTCGGATACGGCCTTCAAGTTTGCTGAAGCTGCTATCAAAAAAGGACATACGGTTGATGCAGTATTTCTTTACAATGATGGTGTCACCAACGTCACGAAGCTCATGGATCCGCCCCAGGACGACCGGAATATTGCCGGACGATGGAGTGAACTGAGTAAAAAACATGGCGTTGAGATTCTGGCCTGCATAGCCGCCTCAAAACGGCGGGGAATCAGTGATGATGTTCTCATAGAGGGGAGCGCTATCACTGGACTTGGAACCCTTACCGACATTGCTATCCGTAACGACAGACTCATAACCTTTGGAGATTGATAGTTTATGGAAAACGAAAATATAAAAAAGATCATGCATGTGTTGCGCCATGCGCCGCACGGTACCATCTATACCTATGAGGGGCTTGAGATGATTTTGATCATGGCTGCCTACGAGCAGGATCTCTCCGTTGTCTTTATCGGTGACGGTGTCTATGCGTTAAAAAAAGGGCAGGATACCAGTGGTATCGGGATCAAGGGCTTTTCAAAGACCTTCATGGCCCTTGATGGATACGATGTCGAAAAACTCTATGTCGACAGAGTCTCACTTGAAGAGCGGGGTTTGACCGAAGAGGATCTTGTTGTGACTGTCGAAGTGCTTGACGCCGAAGAGACAGGCCGATTGATGAAAGAACAGGATGTCATTATTCACCATTGACCGCACGAATCATGTTGCATACTATCAATAAGTCCCCGTTTGAAAAGAATACCTTCGAGACCTGTATCAGGTTTTTGATGCCGGGAGATCCTCTCCTTTTTATAGAAGATGGAGTTTATGCCGTCCAGTCAGGAAATAAATTTTCGCCTGCTCTTGAGGGTGTGCTAAAAACCAATCCTGTTTTTGCATTGCGCCCGGATCTGGATGCGCGGGGGATTACCGCCATTGCGGATGGGGTGGAGTGCGTCGATTATGAAGGATTTGTCGCTCTTGTCGAAGAGCACCAGGTGAACAGTTGGTTTTGAGTTGCTGACTGAAGAGAGAATTCTGAAATCGTTACTCAGTAAGCTATGAAGACAAGATGGCTCCATCAGCTCCTTGATGCACACAAGGAGATTATTCTTCAGCAGTGGCTGGAGAGTGCGCTTGGATTGTTTCCCGAAAAAATGGGTTACACCACTCCAGTTGCTATGGAGCTTTCAAGAGCGCTGGAGGTGATTCTCTCCGGGCTTGGTAGCGGCGAAAGCGATTATAAGGAGGCTCTTGATGATGTTACCCGGATTTTGGCGGTACAGAGCATTCTTCCATCAAAAGCATTGTCAATTTTTTTGGAACCAAAATTAATGCTGCGCGATATCATGTTGAAAACCACTGTGGCAGGCACCATGACGCAGGAGGTGCAGGAGGCATTCAATTCGCGTTTTGACCTGCTTACCCTCGAAGCTTTCGACAGTTATATGCAGCATCGTGAAAAAATATATCAGCTTAAAGTTGAAGAGGGTCGTCGCAGAATGTTTATGGCGTTGAGGAGGGCTGAGGTATGAAGAAAGTGGTTATGCCGCTTGTTATGGTGGCAATTCTTGCTCTTCTCCCTTTTTTGGGCGTGCAATATGCTGGTTTATCTTACCTGTTCGGTGTCATCATTCCCTACACGGCAACTGTTGTCTTGCTGGCTGGTTTTGTCTTCCGTATGGTAGATTGGCTCAGGAGACCTGTTCCATTCAGGATTCCAACAACCTGCGGACAGGAGAAATCTCTCGAATGGATCAGGTACGACAGGCTGGAAAGTCCCCATCGTTTCTGGGAAGCTGCGGCAAGGGTGCTGTTTGAAGTGTTCTTTTTTCGCTCTCTTTTCCGCAATACAAAGGCTGAACTGCACAAAGATTCCAATCTTGTCTATGGGTCACACAAGTGGCTCTGGCTTGGTGGTCTTGCGTTTCATTGGTCTCTGCTCATTATTGTGCTTCGTCACTCACGTTTCTTTTTTCCCATGGTTCCGGGATTTACAGATTTTCTTGAGCATGCGGATGGTTTTTTTGACATCACCCTTCCAACCTTTTATAGCACCGATGCGGTGGTTCTTGCGGCCATCACCTTTCTTGTTTTTCGCCGGCTGAACGATGCAAAAATGCGTCTTCTTTCATTGCAGACCGATTACTTTCCGCTTTTTCTCATTGCGGCTATCGTTGTGGTTGGTGTTCTTATGCGCTACGTGGTCAGGCTGAATATCATGCCTGTCAAAGACCAGATGTTGAGGCTTGTCAATTTCAGTTTTGATGCTCCAGGAGAGATTGGAGCACTCTTTTATGTCCATCTCTTTTTGGTATCAGTTCTTGCGATCTACTTCCCGTTCAGCAAGCTTATGCATGCCGGAGCCATTTTTTTAAGTCCGACACGCAACCTGCCGAATGACAGCCGAGAAAAACGGCATATAAACCCCTGGAATGCTGCGATCAAGTTCAGGACATACTCCGAGTATGAGGATGATTACCGCGAAAAGATGAAAAAGGCCAAGCTCCCGATTGAAAAGCAATAATTATGTCGAAATACGTTCCAAAACTCTCCGAGCTTAAAAAAGAGTTCGACGAAAAGCCCAGTGTTCTGAAAGGGGACTACTCTGCCCGGGAGTGGTGGGATATTCCCGTAGAGTTTCGCGACGGGAACTGGTGTTTTCCTGGTAAACCGGAGGTGCTTGCTGATCTTGGTTTCGCCAATCCAAGGAAATGGATGGCCACTGACGATGATTGGCAATTGCCCGCAGGTTGGCAGAAAATCATCAGTGACGGGTTGCAGAGTCGGCTGAAAAAGTACCGTTCCCTGAAACTGTTTCTTGATAGCTGTGTTCGTTGTGGAGCCTGTGCCGACAAATGCCATTTTTTTCTGGGTACTGGAGATCCGAAAAATATGCCGGTTGTCCGGGCGGAACTGCTTCGCTCGGTCTATCGCCATGATTTTCCTCTTGTCGAGAAGATTCTGAAAGGGTTTTCCGGCTCACGGAAGCTGACGGAAGCGGTGATCAAAGAGTGGCATATGTATTTTCACCAATGTACCGAATGCCGTCGCTGCTCTGTTTTTTGCCCCTTTGGGATTGATACGGCTGAGATAACCATGATGGTCAGGGAGCTGCTGAATCTTATCGGAGTGAATAACAACTGGATTCTTGCCCCTGTTTCGAACTGTAACCGTACCGGCAACCACCTTGGTATTGAGCCCCACACCTTTGTACAGAATATAATGTCACTTGCTGAGGATGTTGAAGATCTGACAGGTGTTAACGTGGAGCCTACCTTCAATCGCAAAGGTGCGGAAGTGCTCTTCATTACACCATCCGGGGATGTGTTCGGTGATCCTGGTGTCTATACGATGATGGGCTACCTGTTACTCTTCAAGCATATCGGTCTTGATTATACCATCAGCACCTACGCTTCTGAAGGTGGCAATTTTGGTATGTTCACCTCGAACGATATGATGAAGAAACTGAACGCCAAAATGTATCACGAAGCCAAGCGGCTGGGAGTGAAATGGATACTTGGTGGTGAGTGTGGACACATGTGGCGTGTGGTGCATCAGTATATGAACACCATGAACGGCCCTGCTGATTTTCTTGAAGTGCCGGTCTCTCCGATTACAGGAACCCGGTTTACCAATGCCGCGGCCACCAAAATGGTGCATATCGCAGAATTTACGGCCGATTTGATCTATCATAATAAGCTGAAACTGGATCCAAAACGGAACGATCATCTGCGGACAACTTTTCACGACTCCTGCAATGTCGCCAGAGGAATGGGCATGTTCGAAGAGCCTCGATATGTTCTTCGGAACGTCTGCAACAGCTTCCATGAAATGCCGGAGGATACCATAAGAGAGAAGACCTTCTGCTGTGGTTCAGGAAGTGGCCTGAATGCTGAGGAGAACATGGAAAATCGTATGAGAGGAGGATTTCCAAGAGCCAATGCGGTCAAGCAGGTCAAAGATCGTCATAAGGTTGATTCTCTGGTTACCATTTGTGCTATCGACCGTGCAAGTCTTCCCCCCTTGATGAAGTATTGGAATCCAGGAGTTTCTGTCTATGGTCTTCATGAACTTGTTGGTAATGCGCTTGTCATGCAGGGAGAGACGAAGAGAACAACAGACTTGAGAGAGAACACCATGGCTGGTTTTGAGAATGGAGGTGATGATGAAGAGTAGAAAACTGCTGTGGCTTGTTACTTTTGCTGCGATTTCTCTTTTTGCTGCATTTTATCTTTTTAGCAATGGTGAGGCAGAAACGCCACAGAAGCCTCTCGCTCGTGTTTCGGTTGTTGACAGCACAAAGTGCATCGCCCCAAAAGAGTTCATGCGTGCCAACCACATGCAGGTGTTGCATGGATGGGAGAGGTCAGTGGTGCGAGATGGAGATCGAGTGCATATCGCCTCAAATGGGAGCCGGTTTCAGAAGAGCCTGGGTACTTGTCTTGGTTGTCATAACAACCGGCTTTTCTGCTTTAGCTGTCATAGCTATGCCAATGTTAAACCAAAGTGCTGGAATTGTCATCTCTCGCCGATGGAAACACAATGATGAATGAACAACGAAGAGAATTTATCAAGAAAACCGCATTAGGGGTTTTTGTAGGTCTCGGTGCGGCATCCGGGCTGGTTCCAGCATTTTCACTGGAAAAAACGGCTCTTCCCGTCTGGGATGAAAAGCCTGTACCAGGAAAAATTCGCTGGGGGATGTTGATTGATACCCGAAAATGCAAGGAGGGTTGTCAGCAGTGTGTTGCAGCGTGCCATCATGAGCATAATGTGCCTGCCTTCAAAAACCGGAGAGAGGAGATTCGATGGATCTGGAAAAATTCATACAAGAATGTTTTTCCGACTGCAGATAATGCCGGTGCCAGCAAAGAGATTCAGAGCCGTACCTTTCTCTCGTTGTGCAACCACTGTGCCGATTCTCCCTGTACACAAATCTGCCCGACCGGAGCAACGTTTAAGCGCTGGGACGGTATTGTTGAGATTGATTATCATCGTTGTATTGGATGTCGCTTCTGTATGCCAGCTTGCCCTTATGGCTCGCTGAGTTTTAACTGGCAGGACCCGCGGACAGCGATTGTTGATCCGGTTACGGCATATCCGACAAGGGAGCAGGGCGTCGTTGAAAAGTGCAATTTCTGCTCAGACAGGCTGATCAAGGGTTTGCAGCCAGCGTGCGTTGAAGTGTGTCCTGAGCAGGCTCTTGTTTTCGGTGATCTGAACGATCCCGCCTCGGATATTCGCGTACTGCTTGAAAGCAATGTTACCATGCAGAGGAAGCCGGAGTTGGGAACCAAACCTTCAGTTTTTTACATTATTTAACGTTTTCCCATGATTGAGAAAGCTCTGAAAGGAAACCGCAGTTACTGGATCTGGACACTGTTCCTTGGTGCGCTTGTTGCTTCCGGCCTCTCTGCCTATTATCAGCAGAGATGGCTCGGCCTGACAGTTACAGGTATGGGGCGTGAGGCGAGTTGGGGGTTGTATACAGCACAATTCACCTTTCTTGTTGGTGTTGCAGCTTCCGCAGTTATGGTCACTCTGCTTCATCAGAAGGAGTTGACTAAAACAGTTATCATTGCGCTGTTTATGGCGGCATCAGCAACCTTGATGAGTATCCTGTTTGCTGTCGCTGATATGGGAAAGCCCGATCGTCTGCTCAACATCATTTTCTACACAAATCCCCGATCACTGGTTTTCTGGGATCTCCTGTTTCTTTCGGGTTATCTTGCCACAACTCTCACCGCCGGATGGGCAATGCTTGGCGCTGAGAAGAAGGGGGTGCCCCCGCCTGCGTGGGTCAAGTCGCTCCTGAATCTCTCAATTCCTTTGGCGGTCGGTATCTTTTTTGCAACAGCATTTCTCTATGGTGGCTTGCCTGATCTAAGTCTCTGGGTGACGGGAGTGCTTGCACTACGTTTTATAGCTTCAGCCTTTGCAGCAGGCATGGCGTTGTTGATTTTGGTTACTCTTATCGTGAAGAAAACGAAAGGGTTAGATACCGGAAAAGAGGCAAGAGAGAAGCTTGCCATGGTAGCAACTTACGCTGGAGTAGCCAATGTTCTGCTGCTTGGTGTTCAATTTTTTACTACATTCTATGGCAATGCACCGTTACTATGGTTTTCCCTCATAGCCGGAGTTGTTTCGGTGGCGATTCTTTTGATTCCCGCCTCAAGAAAATCACAGCAGTGGCTTGTCGCGGCCTGCACCGCTCTTGTTCTCTCCGTATGGGTTGACAAGAGTGCCGGATTGCTGATTGGAGGAGAGCTTTTTCCTGCACCGCTTGGTTCAATTGTTACCTATGCACCAACGTCAACAGAGATGTTTGTTGTTGCTGGAATCTGGAGTTTTGGTTCCCTGTTGTTTACGGCACTGTTAAAGGTTGTCGTTGCAGTAAAGGCGGAACATAGAGGTTGATTGCTTGCTGTAGAGTTATCTTTTTTGAACTATTATGTAAGGGCTCCCTGCTTTTCGGGTATGCAGGGGGCCAGTTTTTTTTGATGGAAGCTTTTTGTCATGGGAGTTTTACGGGTTTTACGGTAAAAGGAGAGATCATGAAGAGTTTTTTGCCACTGAATATCAGGATAGATAACAAGAAAATTCTCTTTGTTGGGGGTGGTAAAATTGCACTCCACAAGATTAAGTCAGTGGTGCAGTACACCCGAAATATTTCTGTTGTTTCGCCTGAGATTCAGGACGAGTTGCATCAGATGGGCTTTACAGAGATTTGTAAAGAGTATGAAACCTCAGATCTTGATGGCTATTTTCTGGTTTATGCCTGTACCAACAACTTTGAGGTGAACCGAAGGATAAAAGAGGATGCGGCAGATTACGGAATTCTGGTCAATGTTGTTGATAACAGGGAGCTATCAGATTTTATCTCACCAGCGGTTATCAAGCAGGATGAGATGACCATTGCGGTCTCTTCAAATGGTGAAAATGTAAAAAAATCAGTGGAGTGGCGGAATAAATTGAAATCGATCGTGCAACGTGGTAATTTCTGAGTCACTTGTTTCAATAAGAGGAATGAAGTCATGAAGAAGAAAGCAGATACTCATATACCGGTTCCGGATCCGCAGAAAAGGGGGTATGTCTATATTATTGGTGCCGGTCCGGGTGATCCGGAACTGCTGACCATCAAGGCCGCGAGGGTTTTACGTGAGGCGGACGTTATTCTTTATGATGATCTGGTCAGCAGTGACCTTGTCGCACAGTTCAATGCGCGTAAAATCTATACCGGAAAACGCAAGGACAGTCACCATTTTGAGCAGGATGCCATCAACGACGAGATTCTTCGTCATGCACGTGATGGAAAAATAGTTGCACGGCTCAAAGGTGGAGATCCCTTTATTTTTGGACGTGGTGGCGAAGAGATAGAGGTGCTGAGAGAGAATGGGATAGGGTACGAGATTATACCTGGTATTACCGCTGCACATGGTGCCAGCGCTTATACAGAGATACCGCTGACGTTGAGAAAAGTCTCCTCCTCAGTCGCTTTTTGTACCGGTCATCCGGTCAGTAAAATCCAGGTGCCCGATGCCGATACTCTTGTCTACTACATGGTGGCCTCTACGGTTCATGAGGTGCTTGATGCGGTGGCACTACAGGGGCGTGAGGATGCGACCCCTGTTGCAATTGTGCAGAATGCGACGAGGTATAATCAGAACATTATTACCGGTACATTGGGTGAGTTGAGAAAAGGAGACAAGCAGGTTTATTCCCCGGCGCTTCTGATTATCGGCGATAATATTCGGCACTCCATTGAGGATAACTGGTACTCCAAAAAGAAAAAAATAGTGATCGCAGGGGAGGATTTCAGCATATCCAATGCTGCTGACTCTGTAAAGGTATATTTTACCTGCAAGCGTGAGCATGCTGATTATACTGCCGACGAGCGGGATGAACCTATAGATCTCGAGTATATTGATGAGATCTATTTTTCATCACCATCTTGTGTCAGGGATTTCCATACCGCCTATCAGTCGCTACCTGAAAAAATCAGGGTGATAACGGTCGATCAGGCCACTCAAGAGGAGTATGAAATGCTTTTCGCCAAGGGCGGGAAATGATACGTATTATTTTGTGTTGCGCATAAAAATACTTGTTCAGGTGTTGCTTGGTTGCATATGTGACCACCCCGTCAGGCTTCGCCTGCCACCCCTCCGATGGAGGGGAATTTTCTCCCGTCACTCCTCATCTTAATTCCCCTCCACTGGAGGGGTGCCCCGCAGGGGCGGGGTGGTTCTTGACAACAGCAGGAAATGATAGGTAATATTAAGTGGTCACCACCATCCTTTATCAAAAGACTTTCGTAAAAGAGCTTATCCCTAACGTGCCGGAGAGTTTGAACCCTTCTCCGTAGAGTGTACCGATTTGTTCTCCAAGGTAGCGGGCCCGGGCTTCGAGGCCGGTGAGGAATTCCCGGCGTTTGATGAGTGTTTTTGGTTCTTCCGCCCTTCCCTCCTTAAAGAACTGTGTTCCAAAGGCAAGAACGCCTTTTCTTGATGCTTCGAAGGTTGTTGAGATATCAACGATAATGTCTGGTTCAAGGTGTTTGAACTGGGTATAGTAGAGCAGGTGTTTGGGACGGTGGGGCACCTGTGCCGTGCCGTTTATGGTGGTGGTGAGTTGTTGCAGACCGGCATAGTAGCAAGCCTCTGTCACCAGTTTTGAGGCTTTGATGTGGTCGGGGTGGCGTTCGTCGGGTGGGTTGGCAAACACGACGGTTGGTCTGAACTTCCTGATCACCTTGATTATTTCAGCAATGTTCTCTTCAGTATGAAAGAGTTTGGAGTCGCCCAGGTCAAGGGTGGTTCTGCTCTGGTAGCCCATCAGTAATGTTGCTGTTGCAGCCTCTTGTTTTCTTGTTTCAGGGGTGCCGTGTGTCCCCATTTCGCCTCTGGTGAGATCGCATACCGCGACGCTCTTCCCTTCGTTCATGATGTTAAGCAGCGTTGCCCCGCATGAAAGTTCTACATCATCGGGGTGGGCGCCATAGGCAAGCGCATAAACTGGTTCTGGTGATTGTTCCAATTGTCCTGTGGTTTATCTGTTATATTGGCGTTCAGTTATAACTTTTGACAACATACCATTTCTGAGCAATGATCAAGGTAAAGATAGTTCGTCTTCACAAACAAGCAATAGTGCCGGTTTATGCTACCGCTCATGCGGCGGGTATGGATATTTCAGCCTGCCTTGAAGAGCCGGTAACGCTTGAGCCCTTGTCAACAGCGCTCATTCCTTCAGGATTTGCCATTGAGTTACCCGAAGGGTATGAGGCTCAGCTTCGTCCGAGGAGCGGGCTGGCCTTGCGCTCAATGATTTCGCTCCCAAACTCTCCGGCAACAATTGATGCTGATTATCGTGGGGAGGTTAAAGTTATCCTCATCAATCACGGGAGAGAGCCATTCACCGTTTGCCATGGTGATCGTGTTGCGCAGATGGTGGTGGCAAGGGTTGAGCAGGTACATTTTGAAGAGGTGGAGGAGCTTGGCTCAACGGTTCGAGGCGAAGGGGGATTTGGTCACACAGGCACCGGTTTCCGGCAGGTTGGGCAACCAGGCTGAGCGAGGCACCCCCCCGGTAAGAGAAGCTTCGCTCAATATGATGGCTGGAGAACTCTTTGTCTCAGAGTTGATTAGCTTGAACAGGCGGGGCTGTAACAACCTCTTTTGGAGTGAAGCGGATCTCTGTGACATCTTTCTTCTGCCTGTTTCCTGAGGTACCACCCATTCCCCCCGGCACAAAGGAGTTGTTCATGAGCTGCCCAAGCCCGAGGCTGACGTTGTTGAAGAGGTTCTGTATTTGGTTTGAGCTGCCAACTGTATTCAGGTTTTCGAGCAAACCGGTCCATAATTTGCCGAGTTCCTGAAAAGAGTTTTGGGTGGTGGAGGTCACGCCATCAATCAGTTGCCCGGAAACGGAGGTAACATTGTTGAAAATCTCCTGTACGGGTTGTGAATTGATGGTGGAGGTCACGCCGTCAATCAGTTGTCCTGTCGCCGAAGTGACAGAATTGATCACTCCCTGAATTGATTCGACCGTAATGGTAGAGGTGACACCGTCAATCAGTTGTCCGGTAGCTGAACTGACAGAATTGAACACTCCCTGTACTGGCTCAGATTTGATTGTAGAGGAGACACCTTCAATAATCATTCCGGTCGCTGAGCTTACCGAACTGATTGCCTCCTGCACCGATTCAATTGTTGAGTCAATCAAGGAACCCATGCTTCCAATCAGATGAGCCATGTCACCATTTCCGATGCCGTTTTCCGGATTGCCCGTTGAGGCAGGTGTACCCGCCGACTTGCTGAGTTCTTCTGCAGCCATAATTATAAGGATATTAATAGTGAGTAAATGAAAGAAATTTTTTGAATATAACAACTTATTTGCTAAGTCGTCACATCTTGCTGCTATTTACTGAAAGTGATGCACATCCTTCGTGGTGCTACAATATTTCTCATGCAGAGTCTGATTGACATCTTTGGGGGAACTTGTTTTGCCGCTCAGTTGCCGAATCTGCTGAGCAGCTTTTCTGCCACCAGCTTTCCGCTCAGCGCCGCTCCTTCCATTGAAGCCAGATAGTGCTGATCGGTGTAGTCACCCGCAAGGAAAAAGTTTTTGACAGGGCTGATCTGGTCAGGGCGATATTTGTCGACACCGGGTACTGCCTTATAGACAGACTGGGGAATTTTGACAATGGTTGATTTCAAAAGTTTGGCATCGCAAGATTTCGGGAAACGATTATGAATCTCCTTGATGACGATATCGGTAATAACGTCATTGGGCATATCCAGCAACTGATGCGCAGGAGCGAGCACCAGGCTCATGACACTGCCCCCGTTTGCTGTGCCCATCCCGTTCTGGAAGTCATCCGGGCAGGTGATTGAGACATCGGCAAAGGTTGCAAAAAGAGTGCCTTGCGAAAACATGAGATTATCGATATCGGTAATTTTCCGGTCAAACCAGAGTTGGCAGTTTATGACAGGGCTGCCGACGAATTCGTGCAGGTTTCGGAAATATTTGTGTGCAAGCCATTGCGGGGGCAGAATTTTTTTGAGGTTGTGTACAGGCAGTGCCGAGATATAGGCATCAGCCACTATTTTATGACCATCCCGTAGTACCGCCTCCTTGATGGTATCATCGCTGTTCAGCTCAAACCGGCTCAGTTTTGCATCAACAAAAATGCGCCCCCCCTTGCTCTGGATATATTGACGAATCGGTTCAATCATGGAGTCGCCGGGGTTTTTGCGGAAAAAAGCAAACCTTGTTGCTGTGTAATTGGTGCCAAAATAGTTGAAAATGGTAATCATCGGACGGGCGCTGATGATGTTGGGCTCAATGAAATTCATGGCCAGGGCAATGGCTCGCCACAGTTTTTGCAGAGAGTGTTCTGAAGCTCCTTTTCGCCGATGCCACTCTGAATAGGTCATACCATCCTGACTGCGGAAATAGGCTTCATTGCCGGTAATAGCGGGGTAGAGCCCCTTTATAAGCGAAAGTTTATCCCGGAGTGTGAGAAAATCTGTCTGGAGACAGCCCATCACCTCTCCCCATGGACTTGGCAAGTTGGCTTTTTTAAAAACCGTCAGCATGCCGTTCTCCTCAGCATAGATAAGAGAGTGCTCTTTCCACTGATAGTTATCTTCTGCGCCAACGCGTTTCAGATATTTCTGGAGCTGTTCATAGCCACCGAAAACGATGTGCAGTCCCGATTCTATTGAGTCACCCTCACTGTCTTTCCAAACTGAAACTTTACCGCCAAGGACCTTGCGTTTTTCATAGATCTCTACCGAGTGGCCTTTATCGACAAGTTCCACTGCTGCTGCAAGGCCTGCCAATCCAGCGCCGAAAATTGCTATTTTCATGGGAGTTATAAGGTTCGGTCGCTTTTAGTGTTTCATAAATAAATAATTAGGTCGCTTATTTTCAATAAGATAAGGACTACCGAAAAAACCGTTTTTCACGATTGTTTCGCCTCTATCGTTAAAGCTGGACGGAAGATATTGAATTTTTTCTGATAATTTCATGTACTAATAAGCAGCGGGCTTAAAAAATCATGGTGGGATTAAATAATAGTGCCAATACATCAACATCAATACTCTTTTTCCTAAATTTGTTAAGATTATTGTTGAAAAAGTCACTAATTTTAAAGAAATGATTGGTTATTTCTTACTTTTATGTAATTTCCGCCAACAATGAAATGAAAAAAAAATATGTCTGGCCATCTTGATCTGATAGATCTTAAAATTATAGAATCTCTTGGAGAAAACGGCAGGGTTCGTTTGAGCGAGCTTGCGGAGGTGGTAGGACTGTCAATACCATCGGTCAGTGAACGGCTTGACAAACTGCAGAAGGGGGGGATCATCAAAGGCTTTACGATGGAGGTTGATGAACGGCAGCTTGGTTTTGATATCCATGCATTTGTAAGAGTGCGGATCGATTCGTCGAGGCACTACAAGTCATTTATGGAGCATGTGATGAAAGAGGAGGAGATTATGGAGTGCTTTTCTGTTACCGGAGAAGGATCGCACATTTTAAAGGTGATGACGCACAACACCGCTTCGCTCGAACAGTTTTTGTCGAGAATACAGAGTTGGCCTGGCGTTCTTGGAACCAACACCAGTTTTGTTCTCTCCCAGTTGAAGAAAACCAAAAAAATCTGTGCGGAAATTGTCCGAAAGAACCTTCAGGATCGGCAGGTGCTGACAGTATTTGATGAAAAAAGATCAAAAAAATAACGGCCGTTTAATAAAGCGAACAAGCTCATATCACGTAAATCATTATCACAGGAGGCTCTTTTGAACAGCGATAGTAAAATTCCGGTTTCGACCTACTTTGGTTCGATGACCTTTGATCATAAGGCCATGCGTGCAAAACTGCCTAAAGAGGAGTTTGCTGCATTGCAGGATACGATCAAGGCTGGTAAAAAAATTACTTCTGAAATCGCCGGAGTGGTGGCACATGGAATGAAAGAGTGGGCCATGGAGAAAGGCGCTACCCATTATACCCACTGGTTTCAGCCGATGACTGGTTCAACGGCAGAGAAACATGACGCATTTTTATCAATTGACCGCGATGGAACCCCGATTGAGCGCTTTTCAGGTGAGCAGCTTATTCAGGGTGAGCCGGATGCCTCCAGTTTTCCATCCGGAGGAATGCGTACCACCTTTGAAGCTCGCGGTTATACCGCATGGGATCCTTCCAGCCCCGCATTTCTTATGAAGGGAGGAAAAGATCTGACACTTTGTATCCCGACAGTATTTATCTCTTATCATGGAGAGGCGCTTGATGCCAAAACGCCGCTGTTGCGCTCCATGGAAGCGGTCAGCAAGTCTGCCATGAGACTGCTCGAGGTGCTTGGTGTTACGGGTGTCTCTCGTGTAAAGACCTTTGCAGGTATCGAACAAGAATATTTCCTGATTGACAAAAAGTTCTATTCCGAGCGTCCAGACCTTGTCATGTGCGGGCGCACTCTTCTTGGCGCGCTCCCACCAAAAGGGCAGCAACTTGAGGATCACTATTTTGGCGCTATCCCTGATCGTGTACTTGAATTTATGCAGGATGTGGAACATGAGCTTTATCTGCTCGGCATTCCAGCCAAAACTCGTCACAACGAGGTTGCTCCTCACCAGTTTGAAATTGCCCCTATTTTTGAAGAGGCCAATATATCCGTTGACCACAATCTGCTGGTGATGGAGGTGATGAGAAAGATTGCCGACAAGAGAGGTTTTGCCTTGTTGCTGGCTGAAAAGCCTTTTGCTGGTATCAACGGTTCAGGCAAGCACAATAACTGGTCAATCGGTACCGATTCCGGCATTAATCTTCTTGATCCGGGTGATACTCCTGAAAAAAATGTTCACTTCCTCGTTTTCCTTGTGGCTGTTCTTAAAGGTGTCTACAAGAGGGCGGATATTTTGCGGATGTCGATAGCGAGCATGGGTAACGACCACCGTCTTGGTGCCAATGAGGCTCCACCGGCTGTGGTAACTGTTTTCCTGGGCGAGCTGCTCGAAAAGGTACTTGATGCCATTGAGAGCGGCAAGGTTGACCTGAAAACTGAAAAACAGGTGCTCAATCTTGGTCTTTCACAGGTGCCTGTGGTCAACAAAGACTATACTGACCGCAACCGCACATCACCATTCGCCTTTACCGGCAACAAGTTTGAATTCAGGGCTGTTGGCTCTTCGCAGGCAACCTCTGTCCCGAATATGGTGCTCAATACGCTTATGGCGGAGGCTGTTGATGATATTTCCGATGCCATTCTTGCAAAAATCAAGGCAGGAAAGGAGCGGGATTCAGCCATTCTTGAAACGCTTCGCGAGCAGATTACGGCCACCAAGCCGATTCGTTATCAGGGTGATAACTATGCTGAGGCTCTTCAGCAGGCAGCCAGGGAGAGAGGTTTGCCGAATTTGAAGAATACCCCCCAGGCACTCAGAGTGCTGCTCAACAAGGATATACAGGCGATGTTTGCCAAATATGGTGTTCTGAGTGTTGAGGAGATTGATGCGCGTCTGCATATCCGTCTTGAGCGGTATGTCAAGGGTGTTGATATCGAAGCGCGTACCCTGCAGCTTATGCTGAAGACCTTTGTTATTCCTGATGTTTCTGAATATCAGGGAAGCATTGGAAGCTCATTTAATACCCTGCTTGATGCCTCTGAAGCTATTGGGCTCTCCGAAAAGGCACTCAAGAGTCAGGCGGATCATCTTAAAATGTTGGCTGAAAATCTTTCAACGGTTATTGATCTGTCTGCCGAGCTCGATGAAGCTATCGAAAAAATCGAAACGCTTGCCACCGAGTTTGACAAGGCTGACTACTGTGCCGAGACACTGCTTCCGTTTATGCTGGAAATACGTGTTGTTGTTGACCGACTTGAACAGGTTGTTGACCGCAGCCGCTGGCAGCTTCCTACCTACTCGGAAATGCTGTTTGAGCATTGAACGGCTACTCTCTGTTTTAAAAAAGTGAAGGCTCGCTTATGCGGGCCTTTTTTTTGCGAAATATTTTATTGCAAACGTTGCGTTAACCCTTATTTTCAGAATCGCATTACCCGTATTCAGTAACAATAACCCATACCCGCCATGTCAGAGATTTTTCATTATCCCATGACCTATCCTGCCTTTTGGCTTGATTACTACTACATTGCAACGTGGTGCATGAGTATGCTTTTTCTCGCCGTGGTGTGGGCGATTTTCTTCCGATACGGAAAATTTACTTATGGTGTCGATCTTGGCTGCTTCTGGAAAACTGCTGTACTCGTTTTTTTTACCACGATTTCACTGGGGGTGCCGAATTACTATAATACCCGTTTTGTGGGGGAGCATGGTCAGGATGGAGATTCCGTGAGGATAACCAATGACAAACTGCTCTCTATTGATCGCAAAGGCAATGAAAAACAGATAGATCTTGCCGATATTATTGCCATATACCAGGAGAGTATAACCTACAACCCACCTCCAAAGATCTTTATTGTTGCTGCCAAATCATCAGTCAGGGACTCCCTGTTCGTAACAACCAACCTTGTCGATTACAAACGTTTTCTTTCGGACTTGTCAAAGAGAACCGGTATTGACGCAAAGCTGCGCTGAGTATGTCTGGAGAGACCATCATGCGTTTTGCCGGAAAAGAGCCCTATGCTGATTCGTTGCTTCTTGTCGTAGAGGTTGGAAATACCAACACCTCTTTTGTGGTTTATCAGGGCCATGAGATTCTCGAAAAAGTGAAGGTTTCCTCCAAAAGCCTCATTGATCCTGATGGTTTTCCTGGCACTTTGGCACAGATGATCATGAGGTATCCCTCACTTGGTGATGCAGCAATTTGCAGCGTGATCCCTATGCTTGAGCGTACGACAGGCGACTACCTTCGCCATCATCTCTCTGGGCAGGTTATGACGGTTTCTGCTTCAATCACTCTTCCCTTTGTGCTCAATTATGCCCCCCCGGACTCCTTTGGCGCTGATCGTCTTGCGCTTTGTGCCGTGAGTCAACTTCTTTACCCTGAAGCGGCGGTTATAGCCATCGATATTGGCACAGCTATAACGGTTGATGTCGTTGGTTCCACTCAGCGATATCTCGGAGGGTTGATTTTGCCGGGTCTTGATCTCATGGCAAAAGCGCTGCACGAACATACCGCCCAATTGCCTCTTGTTGCTCTAGATCGTCCTGAAACTCTTCTTGGATGCTCAACAACTGATGGTATCAAAAACGGGATTATTCATGGCTGCGCCTCCAGCATGGATGGCCTCGTCGCCAAAATTACAGGCTGGCTTCAAGAGGAGCGGAGTGAAACTGCTGTTAATGTGATGGTGACCGGTGGTAATGCTCCCCTGATTGCCGGAATGCTTGACTGTTCTCCAAGGCACGAAGAGTTGGCCGTTGTCAAGGGGACACGCTATCTCTTTTCTCTTAACGCAGAGTAACCGGTTTGAGTCGTGCCTGGGCTTCGTCGATGGCTTTCAGCACCTGCTGGTCATCAATATTTTCCTCCAGCAGAAAGGCCTCTCCAATTTTTTTCAGCAACACAAAACGAAGCTTTTTGTTGAGCTTCTTTTTGTCAGAGAACATGCTCTCCAGAAGCAGGTCGCGGTCAATATCCAGAAACCTGCGCTTCAGCAGCCCCTTGGGAAAGCGGAACTTTTGCAGGAGGGTGAGCCCGCGCTCCAACGACTGGCGGTCGAGATAGCCAAGATTATGCGATAAAAAGAGGGCACAGACCATTCCCATGGTCACCGCTTCTCCGTGGCGCAGGTGACGGTACTCTGCAAGTTTTTCCAGTCCGTGGGCAAAGGTGTGGCCAAAATTAAGTGTGGCTCGAAGCCCATCGGTCTCCCTGAAATCCTTCGTCACCACGTCGTCCTTGATAAAGGCGCTTTTTTTGATTGCCTCGGTGAGGTATGGCTCCTGCAGGGATGTAATGTCGCTGAAATGAAGGTCAAGAAAGCTGAAAAGTGGCTCGTCAGCGATAAACCCATATTTGACAACCTCAGCCATTCCAGCATAGATTTCCCGCTGCGGCAGGGATGCAAGGTATGATGGATCAATCAGCACCAGCTCCGGGGAGTGAAAAAAGCCAATCAGATTTTTGCCAAGCGGGTGGTTGATGGCCACCTTTCCGCCAATAGAGCTGTCCGTCATGGCAAGAAGCGTCGTAGGAAGCTGGATGACCGGTATCCCGCGGAAATAGCTTGCGGCAATAAATCCACCAAGATCACCCACAACGCCACCACCAACCACAAGCAGGTTCCAGCTTCGGTCTACATCAGCCTCAATCATGCTGCCATAGAGTCGAAATGCAACGCTGAAACTTTTGGAGGCCTCCCTTGCGGGCACAACAAGCTCTTTCAACTGAAAGCCCTCATCGTGAAGCCTCTTGACAAGTTCGTCACCAAACAGCTTGCGGGTATGTTCATCGAAAAGCAACACGGTTTTTTTTGAAAGCCCATGGGCTTTGAACAACTCTCCAAGCCCGGTAATAACCGGTGTCCCAACAATTATGGTGCTCACAGTATTTGTTTAAATTTATTGATCCTCAGTTGTGGCAGAAGCATTTCGCACATGGCGCTCAATTTTGCGGGTCAACTCTTCAACGGTTGAGCCGATTCGTTGAATATCGGTCTGAACGGTGATTTCAGCGGTTTCATAGCGTGGCTCACGTTTGGTGAGAATAGCCTCTATTTTCTCCTCAATCTCTTGACGAGAAAGTTTTTGCCCCTCTTCGCCCCTGAGCAAAGGTCGATCGGCTTTGTTGCAGAGTCTTCTTGCAAGGGTTGTGATGGGTGATTTCAGATAGACCATGGTGCCGGACTTCTGGATGAGGGTGTACGATTGATCATTTTCGAGCACACCTCCACCAAGCGAGATAACCATGTCATTTTTAGCTATAAGGGTGTGAAGGGTCATCATTTCAAGATTTCTGAAGTAGGTCTCTCCATCCTCACCAAAAATCCTGGTAATGGTTTTCCCGGCCTTTTTCTCAATAGCCTGATCAAGATCAACGAACTCATAGCCAAGCGAATTGGCCAGCAGAGGCCCTATTGTTGACTTACCTGATCCGCTAAATCCGGTTAAAAAAATGAGCGAGCGTTGTTTATTCACGGTAGCCTGTTCAAAACTCTCTGTTAACTCAGTAGCGTTGCGACGTATCGCAATGCCTCTTTATAATCAATAATAAACAAAACGGTCATCTTCCCTCAAAATAAATCTCCACGACCTGTATCCAGATGCTATTATTGTTATAAGGGTAGCGGTTATTCTGTTTATTCCATGAATAACGATGAAGATGCAAATATTGGATTGAAATTCTGGTCGATTATATTCACTGCAGAAACGTGCTGTCAAACTGAACGCTTCATCGTGTAACCCATAACTTTAAACGTATGGGTGAGTTACGCAACCAGATAACCTTAAGGGAGTTATTAGTGCCAGAAACAAGCAGGCGAACAAGCCATTTTACAGAATCAATTATTCGGAGAATGACCCGTGTGGCCAATGACTGTGCCGCCATCAATCTGTCGCAGGGGTTTCCCGATTTTGATCCCCCCGAAGCGCTGCTTGTTGCGGCTGAGCTCGCAGGCCGACAGGGTCCGCACCAGTATGCAGTGACCTGGGGAGCGGCAAATTTCCGTCAGGCTTTTGCCCGCAAACAGTCACGATTCATGGGAATTCCTGTTGATTCGGAAACCAACGTGGTGGTGACCTGCGGCAGTACGGAGGCGATGATGGCTGCCATGATGACCGCATGCAATCCTGGCGACAAGGTTGTCATCTTTTCCCCGTTCTATGAAAACTATACCGCCGACACCATTCTCACCGGTTCAATTCCTCTCTATGTCCCATTGCGTCCACCGGATTTTTCCTTTGACCCTGATGAACTCCGCAAAGCTTTTGAGCAACACCGACCCAAAGCCTTGATTCTCTGTAATCCGGGGAATCCCACAGGAAAAGTGTTCTCGCAGGGTGAACTGGAAATCATTGCAGGCCTTGCCATTGAATTCGATACCTTTGTCATCACTGATGAGGTCTATGAGCACATTGTCTATGCGCCGCACACTCACCGAAGCATCGCGGCGTTGCCGGGTATGTTTGAGCGCACCATCACCTGCAGTTCGCTCTCCAAAACCTATTCAATCACCGGATGGAGGCTTGGAACAGTGGTGGCTGCGCCCCGTGTTATCGATGCCATCCGCAAGGTGCATGACTTTCTCACCGTTGGAGCAGCAGCGCCATTGCAGGAAGCCGCCGTGACAGCGCTTGAATTTCCCGACTCCTATTATGATGCACTCCAGGCGAGTTACACCGAAAAACGGGATATTTTTCTCGGTTGGCTCGACCAGGCAGGGCTCTCCTATACGCGGCCACAGGGAGCCTATTATGTGATGGTTGATGTTGGTGAATTTGGCATCAGTGATGATCTCCTCTTTTGTGAATGGCTTGCACGCACGGTTGGAGTTGCTGCCGTTCCCGGATCAAGCTTTTTCCGTGAACCGGTTCACAACCTGATCCGGTTTCATTTCGCCAAACAGGTGGCGACTCTCAATGCCGCAGGAGCACGTCTGTTGACGTTACGTGCGCAGGCGAAACAGTACAGCAATGGTTGAGATGCGTTGGCACGGGAGAGTGATCGCATTGTGATGCTGTTTTTGCCTCTTCCGGGAAGATGTTTTATTCCCGGAATTTCATTTGGTACCCCCCCCCGTGTTCCTCAGAACCCTCAAACTCACGGTTTTACATCCGCAGCGACCTTCATACGCACTATTCTGGTGGGATTGGAAACCGCGCCATTGTTGTACTGCGAACCAGCCTTTACCTTGTCAACAAATTCCATTCCGGAAACGACTTGTCCCCAAACGGTGTATTGCCCGTCGAGAAATGGCGCTGGTGCGAAGCAGATGAAAAACTGGCTGTCGGCACTGTTGGGGTCAGAGGCGCGGGCCATGGAGAGGGTGCCCCTGATATGCTGCTCGCGCGAAAATTCAGCTTTAAGCTGTTGGCCGGAACCGCCGGAACCGTCACCCTGCGGATCGCCGGTCTGGGCCATAAATCCCGGTATAACACGGTGGAAGGTGAGACCGTCATAAAAACCTTTGCGGGTCAACTCTTTGATGCGCGCCACATGGCGTGGGGCAATATTTGGAAGCATCTGGATGACGACTCGTCCTGACGGAAGGTCGAGATAGATCGTGTTTTCGGCATTGAGTGCTGGCGCTGCAGAGAGCGTCAAGGGATGTAAAGCGGTTAAAAGCCCTAAAAAAACGACGAGAATTCTCAATGGTTTATTCAACATGGGGTTCTTGTTACGTTTGGATGAATATGTTTTCCTGAATATAAGGAAGTACATACAGGTTCAACACTGCTTTTCATCAGAAAAATTGTGAATGAATCTGCCCCGAAACGAGGTTTTTGCATCCCATATTCATGGTATTTTTATGGTATATGCTTGGATTTTATGATGATAGAAGGCTTTATTGACAACTGTAAATCAAACGTTACTCATATAAACTATCAACTTTTGACACAGAACAGCATTATTAGTGGCAGCTCTTATGGCTGTTGTTGTCTCTTGATGGGCTTTGAAAGGCGGAAGAACCGATTATCGACATGATGACACCTGTTGTTCAGGTCTGATTATTTTTTTAAGGCGATGTGGGTGAGTGGTCTAAGCCAAGGGTCTGCAAAACTCTTTATCACAAGTTCGAATCTTGTCATCGCCTCACTCTTGTAGACGTAGTGGAAGTTCAAGACCATTTGCTTCAAGGAGTTCTCTGTTGCTGAGGATCTCCCTTGTTGCTCCATGGGCGGTAATTTTTCCTTCTGCCATGATATAGACCCGGTCACAGGTATCCCAGATAAAATCAAGGTCGTGAGAGACCGTTATTTTTGTTGATTGCAGTGTGTTGACGAGATTGATCAGCTTTCGTCTGTTTCGGGGGTCGAGGTCCGAGGTTGGTTCGTCCATCACCAGCACTGGCGGCTGCATAATCAATACAGCAGCAAAGGCGGCAAACCTTTTTTGCCCCTGGGAAAGCTGAGAGGGGGGCTTGTCTCGCAGTTCCCAGAGGTCGAGATTTCTCAGAAGCTGCTCTGCTGCGGCATCAACATCCTGTTTATTCCTGCCAAGGTTGAGCGGACCAAATAGCACATCATCATATAAACGTGCCGTAAAAAGCTGGTCGTCAGGGTTCTGAAAAACCAGTCCGACCTGCTGGCGGATTGTTTCGATATTCTTTTTGTTGATCACAAGGCCCCCAATGCAGATTTTTCCATCATCTGGCAGAAAATAGCCATTCAGATGGTTGAGGAGGGTCGATTTCCCTGCTCCGTTAGCCCCCACGATGCCTGCCGATTCACCGGCAAGAATGGTCAGTGAAAGATTGTCAAGCGCTTTGGTGCCATCAGGGTAGAAAAAGCTTACCTCTTCTGCAATGATCAAGGGGAGTCCTCCGGTCTCAGTGAATAAATACCATACGCACAGCCAGAAAGCTGAGAAACGAGAAAAACAGGGCAGCAATGTCCACTCTTGTGAATGGTGGTGTCTCTGCTTTTTCAGCTAATCCATGCTGGAAGCCTCGGGCTGTCATTGCCATGTAGATTTTTTCAGCTCTGGCTGTTGTTCTGATGAGGAGTGAGCCAATCAGTTTCGCTGTCGTGAAGAGATCTTTGCCTTTACCGCCAAACGAACGCATATCCCTTGCTCTCTTCATTGCACCAGCCTCCTTGGCCAGGAGAAAGCTGTACCGGTAAACCAGAAGCAGTTGCGTAACAAAAAGTTCAGGCACGCCCACTCTTTTCAGGGCAAGAGCAAGACGATAAAATGGTACAAGCAGGGTGAGCAACTGCAGGGCTATCATGGTAACCATACTCTTGACGACAATAACCATGCCTGAAATCACTCCTCCGCTTACCGTTATTCCAAACAGATCAAAGAATGGGCGACGGTCAAGCCATGGGTTTGCGGCAGCCATGAGGAGTACAAAAGGGGAGAGGAGGAGAAGGCGATGCAAGAGTGGCTTTACAGGAATATCTGCTGCTGTTATCAAAAGAAGTGGAAAGGAGGCATAGCTGATTACTGCAGGTAAATTGTATTTCGGTACCGAGAGCACAAAAAGCAGAAACATGGCCGACAGAATAAGCGCTGGCTGGTCGCCGATCGGAATAAAAAGGTGCGGAGCTTTGTTATCTCTGCTCCGAATATTGATATCCTTCACCGTACTTGGGAGTTTGCTATCTTTTTTTCTCTTTTCGGTGCTCTTTTTTTCAGTACAAAACCTGCCGCTCCGGCAAGAAGCAGCATAGAGAGGCTTCCCACGATTCCAGAGACGCTTGTACCAGGATTGACAGGAGAGGCGGATATTGCTGTTTTTTCGACAGCGTTGCCGGATATTTTGAATGAATAATCAGGAAGAAATGCTGTACGATCTTGCAGAGAAGCCAAGATATCATGAACATTATCGCTCCTGCTGTATAATTTCTCCTGTTGGCTTACCTTGGCGATGGACCATTCCAGGCCGTCAGGCAGGGGGGAGGCAAACAGTGATAGAACACCCCCTCCGATCATTGCGGCAAGAGTAAACAGGGCAAGAGTGAAACGTGGTTTTGATGATGCAGATTGCCGGGCAAGAAGAGCTGGTTCGGTTTTCATGACAAACGATACTATTGCCAGGGTAACCAGCCCTTCAACGATACCAATCGCCAGGTGAATCGGTAGCATGAAGAGCAGAAATGTGCTGAAGGGCAGTTCGGTTATGCCTGACAAGGTGGTTTCCAGAACAACGCAAAATGCTCCCATCACAAGGCAGGCCATAGCCGCTGTCATGGTGCCGGCAGTACGTTTACCCGAAGATGAAGAGTTTCCGGTAATAACTTGATAGATGCATGGAAAGGCAACAAATGCGGGTAAAAAGGCGAGGTTGAATATATTGCAACCAAGCGCCAGGATTCCACCATCGGCAAAAAAAAGAGACTGGATGACAAGTACTGAGGCAAGAGAGATAAATGCCCGGTATGGACCAAGCAAGAGCGTCAGGAGAAGCCCTCCGCTGAGATGTCCACTGGATCCTGTGCCGGGGATCGTGAAATTGATCATTTGAGCAGCAAAAATAAAAGCTCCGAGTACACCCATAAGTGGTGTTTTGGAGCCATCCACTTCCAGTGATACTTTTTTTGCGGAATAGCCGATCAGCGAAACGCTTATCGCCCAGAATGCTCCGCCGACCACAGGAGAGAGTAAAGCATCGGCGACGTGCATAGTTGTGAACTCCCTGAGTTTGCTTGAAAAAATGAATTAAAATAACAACACTGCTCTCCACAAACAAACCTCTCCCTCTTTCTCCCCTTTTTTCTTATAATACCGTACATTGTTCCTTTGCTATCAATGGCATAACAGGAATCAACCAGAACGAAGAGGCGTGGCGACTGATGGCTGAAACTATTCTCAGGCTTGAAAACATCCGCAAGGAGCTTGGTCTCTCCAAGGCTATCCGCCAGACCATCATTCCAAATATTTCACTTGATATCTATGCGGGGGAGTTTGTTGCCATTACAGGCCCCTCCGGTTCAGGTAAATCGACACTGCTTTATCTTATGGGAGGGCTTGACAAGCCGACATCTGGCAATGTGTGGCTTGAAGGGGAGAAGATTTCTGAAAAAAATGAGACGGAGATGAACCGTATCAGAAATGAAAAAATTGGGTTCATCTATCAGTTTCATTTTTTGCTGCCTGAGTTCAACGCTGTTGAAAATGTCAGTATGCCCATGATGATCAATGGCCGACGTACTCGTAAGGAGATTAAAGAGCGAGCGATGAAGCTGCTCGACATGGTTGACATGCAGAACAAGTACACCAACAAACCGAGTCAGTTGTCGGGAGGCCAGCAGCAGCGGGTGGCTATTGCGCGAGCTCTTGCCAATGAGCCTAAAGTGCTGCTTGGTGATGAACCGACCGGCAACCTTGATTCCCGCTCGGCCAACAATGTCTATCAGCTTTTTGACCGTCTGAACCGGGAGATGCATCAGACGATTATTGTTGTCACTCATGATGAGGAGTTTGCCAACCGTGCCGGGCGGAGGATTCATCTGGTTGACGGGCAGGTTGAGAGTGATCGCTTGTTGCGGGTAAAGGAAAAAGAGCCCCTTTGACAGAACGACACTACTACCACTATTTTTTACCGATATGTCCTTGTTACTTGAAAGCATCAAGCAGACTAAACCCCATCTTTTTCGAGCATTTTCATTGATTGAGGATGGTGAAGAGCATCTTCAACGAATCATTGAGCTTGATCGATATTGGGAGCAGTTGAAACAGCCTGTGCGGAGGGTGATTTTTCCCTCCAGTGATCTCCCGAAAGATGTGGTTATCAGAGGCGAGTACGATTTGATCTATGCGGGGGGGACGCTCAGCCTGCTTCATGCTGCGGTGATGGCAGGGAGGTATGGGCGCAAAGTGATGATTTTTGATCGCCAGCAACCGGCAAAATCAACCAGAGACTGGAATATTTCCCGAAAAGAGTTGCTGAAACTTTCCTCTATCGCTCTTTTTACCGAACGTGAGATTGACTCGGTTATTGTTCGTCAGTACAAAAATGGCTGGGTTGAATTTTACCAACCTGACGGAAGTCAGAAGAGGCTGGTGATTGACAATGTGCTTGATTGTGCTGTTGATGCCGACAAGCTTCTTGGCCTTGCAAAAGAGAAGGTTCAGGCTGTGCCAGGAAGCACGATTATTGCCGGGAGTACCTTTCTCTGTTGCTATCAGTGTGATGACCATATTGTGGTAAAGATGGAGGATTCTCAGGGTGGCCTCATTTATTACAAGGCACGAGTTTTGATTGATGTTATGGGGATACTCTCTCCCATTGCCATGCAGCTTAATGGAGGAAAGCCGCAAACCCATGTCTGTCCGACGGTTGGTACCATAGCGAGCGGTTTTGAGGATGTTGATTTTGATACTGGTGAAATTCTCGTCACAACAGCTCCTGCCGATACAGCACCAGGGAAAGGGCGACAACTGATCTGGGAGGGTTTTCCCGCTGAAGGCACAAAGTATATCACCTACCTTTTCTTTTATGACGAGGCGGACTCCACCAATGACAACTCGTTGCTGGCGCTTTTCGACACCTATTTCAGAATACTTTCCGAGTACAAAAAACCGGGAAAAGATTTTGTGGTCCACCGGCCTGTCTACGGGATTATTCCTGCCTATTTCCATGACGGCTTTGAGCGCATTAGAGAGATTGCCGAAAACAACATCATTCTCTTCGGCGATGCGGCTTCACTTGCCTCACCACTTACCTTTTGCGGTTTTGGCTCGATGGTACGCAACCTTGAGCACCTTACTGGCTCTCTTGACCGGGCACTCTCCGACAACAAACTGTCGAAAAAGCATCTTGAAATGATCAGCGCTTACGAGCCCAATGTCGCCTCCATGGCTAATCTCATGAAGTATATGTGTTTTAACGTGGCAACCGATGAGCCGAATTTTGTCAACGATCTGATGAATGAGGTGATGATTGTTCTTGACGATCTTCCTCAGCACTACCGTCAGGCGATGTTTCGTGATGAAATGAAGATTGAAGAGCTTGCAATAGTGATGCTCCGGGTTGGATGGCGCTATCCCAAAGTGGTGATGGCAACCTGGGAGAAGCTTGGTATTCAGGGCTCTCTCGGTTTTCTCAAAAATATTGTTGGATGGGCATTTTCACCAGTCAGATAACTTTTTTACGCGACGATGGATATCATTCAGGCGGCAGAGAGGATAGCAGAGCTTCGCAAAGAGATTGAGCGTCATAACCATCTTTACTATATCGAAGCCAAGCCTCAGCTTTCCGACTACGAGTTTGACAAGTTGCTCCAGCAACTTCTTGATCTTGAACGCCAGTTCCCCGACCTTGTGACACCTGAAAGCCCTTCACAGCGGGTTGGCGGAGCGATTACAAAGGAGTTTGTATCGGTTATCCATCGAGAACCGATGCTTAGTCTTTCCAATACCTACTCTCTTGGCGAGGTGGAGGAGTTTTACAACCGCGTCAAAAAGTTGCTTGCACTCGAAGGGGTGGGAGAGCAGGAGATGGTGGCCGAACTGAAGTTTGATGGGGTGGCAATTAGTCTGCTCTACCGCGATGGTCTGCTGGTTCGTGGCGCTACACGAGGTGACGGTATTCAGGGAGATGATATTACGGTAAACGTCCGAACCATTCCGACGGTACCTCTGAAACTACAGGGCGGCGCTGAAGGAGAGATTGAGGTGCGGGGGGAGGTCTTCATGCGCAAAGAGGATTTTGAGCAACTGAATGAGAGTCGTCCTGAAGAGGATCGCTTTGCCAATCCTCGCAATGCTACGGCTGGCGCACTCAAATTGCAGGATTCTGCAGAGGTTGCCCGCCGTAAAATGAGTTTTGTCGCCTACTATCTTAAGGGGCTCAGTGATGAATCAATACCGCACTTCACTCGACTTGATTATCTCGAAAAGCTCGGTTTTTCTACCGGCCACCATTATCGGTTATGTCGTGAGCTGAAGGATATTGGTGAGTTTATCGCCGAGTGGTCAGAGCAACGGTGGAAGCTCCCTTATGAAACTGATGGTGTCGTCCTGAAGCTGAATGCCGTGACGCTCCGGGATAAACTTGGCGCAACTGCAAAGAGTCCTCGTTGGGCCATTGCCTACAAATATCCTGCACAGCAGGCACAGACTGTTCTTCGTGATGTTATTTTCCAGGTAGGACGGCTTGGCTCCATTACTCCTGTCGCCGAGCTTGAACCGGTACTGCTTGCAGGTTCAACCGTCTCCCGTTCGACGCTTCACAATTTTGATGAGATTGAGCGTCTTGGCCTTATGATTCATGATCGGGTCATCATCGAAAAATCAGGTGAGGTGATTCCAAAAGTGATCAGTGTCGTGCTTGAGGCGAGGCCGTCAGATGTTCTACCAATTTTTGTTCCATCACATTGCCCGGAGTGCGGTACCTCTCTTGCAAAACGGGAGGGTGAGGTTAGTTACTACTGCCCCAATGAAGAGGAGTGCCAGGCGCAGATCAGGGGAAGAGTGCTCCATTTTGCCTCCCGCAATGCCATGGACATCAAGAGCCTTGGCAAGGCGCTGGTTGATCAGCTAGTTGCTGTCAAACTGGTGAGGGATGTAGGCGACCTCTATTTTCTTCAGGAGCTGCAGCTTGAGAATCTGGAACGGATGGGGCGCAAGTCAGCGCAAAATCTTTTGCGATCTCTTGATGAGAGCCGTCCAAAAAGTTATGAACGCCTGCTCTACGCTCTTGGTATCCGTCACGTCGGGCGTGCCACCGCTCGCGAGCTTTCGCAAGCATATCCTTCGATTGAAACGTTGATGCTGGCAACCGAAGAGCAGCTTTCAACTGTTCCGGATATTGGGCCTGTGGTTGCCCGCAGTATTATCGACTATGTTGCAAAACCATCAGCGCAGTCGCTTCTTCAAAAGCTTGGGGGTGCAGGGTTGCAACTGTGCACATTGGAATCGACCGCACAGATCAATTGCAATTTCGAAGGGGTTACGGTGCTTTTTACCGGCGCTCTTGACCACTATACCCGCCAGCAAGCCTCTGCCCTGGTGGTTGAACGGGGAGGCAGAATAGTGGAGTCTGTCAGTAAAAAGACAGGCATTGTCGTTGCTGGTCACGATGCTGGCAGCAAGCTCGACAAGGCGTTGAAACTGGGCGTAAAGGTGCTTTCAGAGAGTGAGTTTCAGGCAATGTTGTAACCACCAAAACAATCATTACCACAATAACTCCCCATCATTCAAAATCTTAATTCTGTTTATTTCGAATAACTTTTATGACTTTGGAATTCAATTGTCCAACAGGCCATACTTCCAATACTTGTCCCTCTGCAATTGTCTCAGTTGGATTAGCTATCGCCTTAATCTCAAAATCGCGAATGTTGGCGGTGGGAGTAGAGTTACCAACATAAGCCTTGATTTGCCATTGGCCACTCTTCCGTGCCGTGACTTTTGGTTGTACCCAGTATTCTGATTTTTCAAGAGCATGAACAATAACCCATACAGTACTGGCACCATCAACAGTACCTTTTACTATGGGTCGCCAGGAAACGCTTGCACCATCTGCAGGAGTATCAATGGTCAAGTTGGCACAAAAAGCACGTTGAATCGGAGCTAAACAGAGAAACTGAATAGCCATGAGAATAATCACTTTTCGCATTTTGAATCCCCTTGTTTGTGAATCTGTTAGTTGGCGGAAGTTTCGTGAATAATGGATGACTAACATAACCTCTTATTTTGTAGTAATTTATTGGTGCAAGAATAGCTGGATTGGTAACGACAACAACCAGCGAATACGTACATCGAAAGTATAACTAAAAAATTCGTTTTTCAGGACATCCCTGCCAATTTTTTCGACAGCTCATTATCGATCCTCATTACACAGGCGGCAATATGTTGTTCAGCAAGGATTATCGGCATTTTTTCCCGTAACAATGTCTCAAATGCCTATTTTTTTGCCACATACAATATGGAGGTTTCAAAAGTCATGGGGAAATACTCGGCGCTCCTGAATCCATTTTTTTTAAGAATGGTGGTAAAGGCTTCAGCCTGAGGAAACTGCTCGACGGAGTTCGGCAGATAGTCGTAGGCAAATGAAGATTTACTGAACAGCCCGGCAATTTTGGGGAGTACCTTCTTGAAATAAATCAGGTAGAGTGATTTCATGGTGCCATTGCGCGGAATCATCGGTTCAATAATGAGAGCATGGCCGCCTGGTTTCAAAACCCGGTGGAACTCGCGCATTCCAGCATCAAGGTTTTCGAAATTCCTTACACCAAAGCCTGCGCTGACTATATTGTAGGTGGCATTACCAAAGGGAAGTTTTTCCGCATATCCCTCATGAAAGATGATATGCGGATACTTCTTTTTTGCAATCACCAGCATTTCGGGAGAGAGGTCAAGAGCGGTAACCCTGGCACCGGAAATTTTTGCCATGGAGGCGGCCAGGTCACCCGTGCCGGTTGCGACATCAAGAATTATTGGGGCACTGTTGTTGCCAAGCAGTTGTTTTGCTTTGTTGGCAGTTTTGGCACGCCAATAGTTGTCTATGCCCAAGCTGAGCAGATGGTTGAGGAAATCATAGGTTGGGGCAACTTCATCAAACATTGTCCGTATTGATCCTCTCGACTTTGTCCTCAGAAGGGACTTTGTTTCAACTATTTTTGCCATACACCTCATCCGGATTAAACATCAGGGTATCACATATTTCCATGGTGAGTTCATCGGTTGCTTTACGGTAAAAGCAGGAGTGATAGCCAGCATGGCAGGCACCACCGGTTTGGGAGACCTTCAAGAGCAGGGTATCACCATCGCAGTCGATCAGGATGTCATGCACCACTTGCATATTGCCGGAGGACTCTCCCTTCAGCCAGAGCTTTTTGCGACTTCGGCTCCAGTAACAGGCTTTCTGTTTTTCGAGCGTCATTTGAAGGCTTTCGAGATTCATCCAGGCCATCATAAGCACTTTTCCTGTCTCATGATCTTGCACAATTGCCGGAACAAGCCCTTTTTCATCGAACTTTACTGTTTCAAGAAAGCTATTATTTATATCTTGGCTGTTGCCCATTGATTGGTGTAGATTTGATGTTTTTCAAGCACGATCAGGCTCTTGAGAGCAGGAAAAGAAAAATGTTCCTGAATATTGATAAAAATATTGAAAAATCAAGGTCAGAATGGATAAAAAGTTAAAAACTTGTAACTTCCGAAAGCTGAATCCATAACCAAGGCGCCTCATGAAGTCCCTGCAGAAATTTCTTCCTAAATATTCCATTGCACTTGCTCTTCTTTTTATAGCTACGCTCATTTTTTTGATGACGAAAGGGAACTCGGTTACTATTGACGTCGTCGAGGTTACTCATGCAGAGTTGATTCAGGCGGTCTATGCCACCGGTTTTGTGGAAGCTGATGCCGTTGCCAATCTTAATGCAGAGTGCTCCGGCACGGTGAGTTATGTCGGTGCACTTGAGGGTCAGCATGTCAAAGCTGGTCAGAAACTTTTTCAGTTTGATAGCCCTCAGCCTCAGCTTGCTGTTCATGAAGCACAATCGGCCCTTGCCGAACAACAGGCGCTTTTGCGGGACAGCAGTCGTCGAAGTGCCAGAAAGAAAAATCTTTTCAGTGAGGGTGCAATATCTCGTCAGGAGCTTGAAGATGCTGAAAAAAATAGTATACAGAGTGAAGAGCTGCTTCAGCAGCGGGTGTTTCAGTTGAAGATGCGTGAGGATGATCTGAAAAAGTTGACCGTCTCGGCCCCATTTTCTGGTGTCCTGACCTTGCAGAGTGTGAAGAAGGGTGATTATGTTACCATCAACACTCTTGTTGCCCGGGTGGTTGATACCTCACGATTTATGATCAGTGTTGAGGTTGATGAGCTTGATGTTCCAAGGATGCGTCATGGTCAGGTGGCTACAGTTGCCTTTGATGCCTATCCAGACAAACGATTTTCGGCAGTTGTTGCTCGTATAGTGCCTCAGACTGACCAGATCACGAAGACTTCGAGAATTTTCCTGACCCTTGACCATCTGCCCGGAAATATTCAGGCAGGCATGACCGCTACAGCCAACATTATTTATAATGTCAAGCCAAATGCGCTTCTTGTTAAAAAAAGCTCCTTGTTTGAAGATAACCGTCAGAGTTATGTTTGGAAAATAGAGAAGGGCCGGTTAAAAAAACAGCCTGTTCAGCAGGGAGAGAGTGATATGAGCTATGTTGAAGTGCTTCAGGGGCTTAAAAAAGGGGACAAGATTGCTCTCTCTCCCGACAAGAGTTTTCATGAAGGGCTGGAGGTCAACATCACTCCAGCAAAAATGCCTTGAAACAGTGTTGATCCGAGAATTAGCGAGAGAGGGACATTTTTTTTAAAAATAAATCATCAGGGTGTTGAGTTTGTGCCTCTCAATTACGTTATTGAAATAGTTTGTTTACCCTCCGTTAAAAACCACAGAACAGTATATCTTGAATATGCAATTGACTACCCTGAGATCCGCGATGTACAGTTCACGGAAACAGGCCTCCCGTGCGCAGAGGATGCCCTCCGCCCTGAGGTGTTTTCCGGTGCTTGCAGCCCTCCTCATTTCAACATTGTTTTATCCTCTCTCACTTTCTGCGAAGGGTGTTGTGGATTCCTCGTCGCAGCAGCACTCTGTCGACTCCTATATTGTAAAGGAGATAGGAAAACCAACCGCTCTAATGGCCAAGGATATTGAACGTCCGGTTTCACCAGCAAGCCTCACCAAAATACTGACCTGTATTATGGCAATTGAAAGTGGTAAGCTTGACCGGGAAGTACTTATTACAAAAGAGTCAACGATGGTTGAACCCTCAAAAGCGGGTTTCAGGGAGGGAGATAAAATCAAGCTGATCGATCTGGTCAGGGCGGCAATGGTGAGTTCAAGCAATGACGCAGCTTTTGCTATTGCTTTATTTCTCTCAGGTAATGTTGAATCATTTGTTGCCGCAATGAACTCCAAGGCAAAAATGATTGGCATGAAAAATTCGACTTTTACCAATCCAGCCGGATTCGATAACGGTCCCTATGCAGGCAATATTTCAACCGCAGGTGATCTGATGCGCCTGACAGAATATTCTGTACGGAATCCACTTTTCAATCAAATTGCTCGACTGGATAAGGTCGTTGTACAAGAGCAGTCGAGTCAGAGAGTCTACTGGCTGAGGACGCATAATAAGCTTCTCGACAAATATCCCTACGCAGTCGGCATCAAGACAGGGTATACCAGCAAGGCTGGAGGTTGTCTTATTGCCCGTGCTATCAAGGATAACAAGGATATGCTTCTGGTTATGCTTAACGCTCGGAACAGATGGGATATAGCATCCAATATGTTTGATACAGCTTTTGCTGCTAACGGTTCAAACCAGGTTTTGGTCAATACAGCATCCCTGAGTGGTTCAGTTCCGTCCAAACGTCTGATGCTCAGAGAAGATGAAAAACAAAAGAAGATAACGATTGCTTCTACGGTAAAAAGCAGCCATAAAAAGAGGTTGCTTCTTGCAGAGAAGAGGCAGTCTATTGTAAAACTGAAGAGTGGCAGAAATTCGAAGACGCTTGTTGCCACCAGGTTGAAGCCAGCCCGTCCGTCAAAAATAGAGGCAATTGCAGAATTTAATGGGAATAAAAAGCTGAAGAAAAATGCAATTGCGGAATCGAAAAGCAAGTTGAAGAGGCGTCAGCTTCTTGCTTCGAAGCCGGTCAAAAAAACGAAAAAGAGAGTTGATCTTTCTTGATAGCGAACCATTCTCTATTGGCGTTTCAGAAAGAGTGGCAGAGGCTTGCGGATCCCTGGTAAATTGGTTGGTATGACCGGACAAGTGAAAAAAAAAGCGGATGGTTTTCACTATCCGCTTTTTTAACGATCCTGGTGCGAGTTATCCCTGAACGATGCACTCGGCGGGGCAGACGGCTGAGCAGCTTGGTGCGTCAGAATAACCTACACATTCTGTGCAGGTACCGGCGTCGATAACATAAGCATCATCGCCAGCAGTAATTGCAGTGACTGGACATTCTGGTTCACAGGCTCCACAGTAGGTACATTCTTCGGTAATAAAGAGTGCCATAGTAATTTCCTCGCTTAAAGATTTGTAGAAAATATAGAAAGGTACGGATAAGAACGATTGCGGTCAATCTCGAGAAAGATAATATTTATTCAGCTCAAAAAAAATCTTTCTGTTTTATCTTGGCGTTCTGGATATTGTTCACGGATTTCGCAGGTGTTCATGATTTCCCAATCACTCGCATACACGCTTGTAACGGGCAAAAGCTGTTTTTCAAGGGAGATTGTGCTGATCCCCCTGATATTTTTTCCCGCACTCAAAATATGGAGTTTCGGAAGAGAGATAGTGCTGCATATACTCCTGTACGCCATCTTCAATTGAGGTGAGGGGTTTGCTGTATCCCGACGTGCGAAGCTTTGTAATATTTGCACAAGTGTAATACTGGTATTTGTCACGCAAAGTTTCCGGCATGGGGATGTAGTCGATAACCGGCTTTTGTCCAAGAGCCGAGAATGTGGTGGTTGCCAAATCCTTGAAGCTCCTTGCCGTTCCGCTCCCGACATTAAAAAGGCCTGCTACGGGGTTTTCGAGCAGCCATGCCATGATGCGGGTACAATCCCTGATGTAGACAAAATCTCTCAACTGCTCCCCATCCTGATAGTCAGGTCTATGCGACTGAAAGAGTTTCACATACCCTTTTTCGCGTATCTGGTGAAAAGCCTTGAACGCAACGCTGCTCATATCATCCTTGTGATACTCATTCGGGCCATAAACATTGAAAAATTTAAGTCCCGCAGCATGGTTGAGTACATTATTTCTGAGAGCCCACTGATCAAAAAGTTGTTTTGAATAGCCGTACATATTCAGTGGACGAAGCTTGCCAAGCCCACTCATATCATCACTATACCCATTCGTTCCATCTCCGTAAGTTGCAGCGCTTGATGCATAGATCAGCCTGACATTCTGAGCCATGCAAAAAGAGGCAATTTTCTTGGAATAGCCAAAGTTGTTGGCCAGGAGATGATCACCATCTGTTTCTGTTGTTGAGCTGTTTGCCCCCATATGAATAATGGCCGAAATTCCCTTGATAGCCCCTCTCTCAAGCATATCAGGAAAAAGATCTATCGGGATGATATCAGCAAATTGGAGTGAAGAGAGATTGCGCCATTTTTCAGTGGTCGTTGAGCCCGGATTGTCCACAATGATCACATCATCCACTCCCATGCAGTTGAGTTCCCAAAGCATGGCACTCCCGATAAATCCAGCTCCACCCGTAATAATAATCATGAAGAAAAAAATGTTGATTCCATGAGGAAAGAGGCCAAAATATAAAGA
>SESE01000034.1_pt1 | contig 58796 bp, 53 predicted proteins | sample 3171371 | NCBI WGS metagenome assembly SESE01 (sample SAMN06051881, study PRJNA518727) | freshwater metagenome | biome: subpolar coniferous forest; feature: holomictic lake; material: water; isolation source: holomictic Lake 442, 13 m depth | place: Canada: near Kenora, Ontario | collected... | reverse complement strand
ACGAATACCAGTCGGCCAGCGCCAGTGCGACACTGTCACGGGCCCCGGCACGACGTTGCTCAGGCGTATCCACGGCAAACATGCCGCCCATACTTTCACGCGCCAGGCCACCGAATTTTTCCGGCTGATCACGGTCCAGCATGAGCACCCGTCGCCCCTGCTCCAGCAATTCCAGCGCGCAAACAATGCCGGCGATACCGGCGCCGACTATGACCACCTCAGCTGTCTGTGTTGGCATCATGTCTCCTCTGTTGATCGGCTGTGCAGCAAACCGCAACCTCGAAGAATCAGCGACACCACATGCTCGGTGGCACCGGCGTAATCCTGCGCGCTCAACTGCGTGTGGCCCAGCACCGCGCTCACCTGCACGTCAAAGTCAGCATAGGTCTGCGTCGCTGCCCAGATGGTGAAAAACAGATGGACCGGGTCGACCGGCGCCATGCGCCCGGCGCCAATCCAGTCGTTGATGACGGCGGCCTTGGCCATGACCAGTTGCCGAAGCTCGGTGCCCAGCAGGGTTTTCAGCATCGGGGCGCCATGCAGCAATTCGTTGGCAAACACCTTGGAGGCATGCGGTCGCTGCGCTGACAGTGCCATTTTGGCGCGGATATATTGCTCAATCGCCACCCTTGGGTCGGCCTTGGGTGTAATGCCATGGGTAGGCACCAGCCAATCTTCCAGTGTGCGCGCCAGCACGGTACGGTAAAGCTCCTGCTTGGAGCCAAAGTAGTAGTGCAGATTGGCCTTGGGCAAGCCCGAGGCTTCAGCGATCGCCGCCATGGTGGCACCGCCGAAGCCGGCGCCGGCAAAGACGCGCTCGGCAGCGGCCAATATAAGGGCTTCATTGGCCTGGCGAATCTGGCCTTTTGATGCCTCCTCACTGGCGTCAGTCGATTTGCTGGTGGAAAAAGAAATCATGGTGTCCAACGTACACGCCGTTTATAACCTGCCTTCGGGCCGGCAAACGGAGCGACCTGATTTTGAACTATCGCCTCACTGCCGCGACCGGGCCAGCGCAACATACCAGTCCAGGCAAGCCGGATTAGCCATCGCTTCACGGTTAAGCACTTTTTCAATTGGCTGCCCCAACAACAGCTTCTTGATCGGCAGCTCCTGCTTTTTGCCGGAGAGCGTGCGCGGAATTTCCGCTACCTGAAAGATCTCGTTGGGCACAAAGCGCGGCGACAGGGCGGTTTTAATGGCTTCCACAATTTTGCTGCGCACAACATCGTTCAACATCAGTCCCTCGCGCAGCACCACAAACAGCGGCATGTAGCTTTCGCGCCCCAGGTATTCAAGATCGACCACCATGGAGTCCAGCACTTCGGGCAAGGCCTCCACCGCACTGTAGAGCTCGCTGGTACCCATGCGCAGTCCGTACCGGTTGATGGTGGCGTCACTGCGGCCATAGATGACGCAGCCGCCGTTGCGCCCGACCTTGAGCCAGTCGCCGTGGCGCCAGACGCCGGGGTACATGTCGAAGTAACTCGACAGGTAGCGCTGCTTGCCGATGTCACCCCAGAAATACAGAGGCATGCTGGGGATCGGTTGACTGCAAACCAGTTCCCCCACTTCATCCGTCACCGGCTCGCCCTGCTCGTTCCAGGCCTGCACGGCACAGCCCAATAGCCGGCACTGCATTTCACCGGGTACCAGGGGTAGCTCGCGGTTACCGCCAATGAAGGCACCGCAAAAGTCAGTGCCGCCCGAGATGTTGCACCACCAAATGTCGCCCCCACGCTCACCCACTACGTGTAGCTCGCTGCCCCCCGAGGGAGCTAATTTCACTTGGGGCGGCCCGGCGCGAAATTGGTCGCCCACACCGGCGCCCGCGACCTGCAGCTTGCGAAATTGTTCGGTGCCCCAGGCCTGAGCCTCGGCACTCAAAGGTGAGCCAGTCGTCCCCAGCGCCCTGATGGTGGACAGGTCACCACAGGCGGTCAGGTCGACGCCGGCCTTCTGGCAATTGGCGTAAAACGCGGCGCCGGCACCAAAGAAAGTAACACCCAACTCGGCGGCAAAACGCCACAGGGTGGTCCAGTCAGGGGCCACCTTGTTGCCCGCTGCATCGACGGTGCGGCCACCAGGACTGCCATCAAATAGACAACAGGTGGTGCCACTGAGCAGGCCGCTGAGTTGTGCGTTCCACATCACCCAGCCGGTCGAGCTGTACCAGTGGTAGCGCTCTCCCAACGAGTTCGGCGCATAGCTGCAGCCGACGTCATTGTGCAAACACTTTAGTGCCAGCGCCACCAAAACGGTACCGCCATGGCCGTGCACAATGGGTTTGGGCAGGCCGGTGGTGCCACTGGAATAAACAATCCACAGCGGGTGGTCGAATGGCAGCCAGAGCGGTTCAAATGCCTGGGTTTGGGCGTCATCGCTGGCTGTCGTCAGAGTGAAGTCGACATAGTCCGCACGGTTTTCGCTGCCATTGGCGGCAAGTCCCAGATTTTTGTACATGATCACCTGCTGCACCGATGGCAGCGCCGCAATCAGTTCAGCCACCACCGCGCGGCGGTCAAGATCGCGCCCGCCATGGGTCATACCGTCACAGGCAATCAACACCTTGGGCTCAATCTGCCGGAAGCGGTCGAGCACCGCGTTGCTGCCCATGTCGGGTGCGCAGATGCTCCACACACCACCGATGCTGACCGTCGCCAGAAATGCCACCATGGCCTCGGGAGTATTCGGCAGGTAGGCAGCGACGCGGTCGCCCGGTTGCACACCCTCATCCCGCAAGTGCAATGCCAGTGAAGCGACCTGGCGGCGCAACTCAGGCCAACTCAACTGCCGTGCCGGCTGATCACCCAGGGTTTTTTCATTGTGGCTGATGATGGCCGAAAGTCCGGCGGCATCAGCAGCGTCGACATGCCGCAGCACCTGGTGTGCGTAGTTGAACTGTGCCCCGACAAACCAGCGGGTGTCGGGCATCGGCGCAGCGTCGCACACCAAGCTGTGGGGCCTCGGTGAGTGAAGGTCGAAGTAGTCCCAGATACTTTGCCAGAAAGCGTTCAGATCGGTCGTCGACCAGCGCCACAGATCGGCATACGAATCAAATGCGAGACCGCGATTTTTTCGAAGCCAGTCTTGATAGAGACGAATCTGGGGAATATAAGCTGGTGTGATGGCTTGCGACATGGGTCAAGGGTGATACGGCTTGGGCGATAAGAACAGTGGCTGCTGGCGCCAGGTTGAGTATTGATTACACAGAAGCCGCTTGCGCAAGACGCTCGCTGCGCCAATAAACATCGTCGCCCACGCTGCCATCGGTGCGATGACGGTTAAGCACCCGAGCTAGCACAAACAACAAATCGCTCAGGCGATTCAAGTACTGGCGCGGCGTGTCCTTCAGCACTTCCTGACCTTCCAGCGCCACCACCGCGCGCTCGGCGCGGCGCGCTACGGTGCGACAGACGTGGGCCAGTGACGCAGCACGGGACCCGGCCGGCAATATGAATTCCTGTAGTCGCGGCAACGCTGCGTTGTGTTCGTCCAAGGCAGCGTCCAGCGCCAACACGGCTTCGGGCTTGAGCAACTCAAAGCCAGGAATTGACAACTCACCGCCCAGATTAAATAGCTGATGCTGAATCTCAACCAACAAAAAACGCACCTCAGCAGGCATGTCTTCGCACAACAGCACACCAATGTTGGAATTGAGTTCGTCGACCTCACCCATGGCGTGCACGCGCAGGCTGTTTTTGGAGACCCGCGTGTTGTCGCCCAGACCGGTGGTGCCATTGTCGCCAGTGCGAGTGGCAATTTGTGTCAGTCGTTGTCCCATGAAAGCTCCTCGATTGGTGCTATTGTTGCAGTAAAGCCCTGTCCCCAACGGATCAAGAAGACATGAACACCCCGCAACCCCACCTGATTACCGGCATCAACCAGCGCAAGGTACCCACAGCGCTGATGGATGCGCTGAAGGCCCGTTTTGCCGAGCGCTGTTCCACCGCCCTAGTGGTGCGTGAACAGCACGGACGGGACGAGTCTTCATTTGAAGCACCACCGCCAGCCGCAGTGGTCTTTGCCGAGAGCACGGCCGATGTCGCGGATGCGGTCAAACTGGCCAGTCACTACTGTGTGCCGGTGATTCCGTTTGGCGTCGGTTCGTCCCTTGAGGGCCATTTGCTCGCCGTGCAAGGTGGCATTAGCATCGATGTAAGCCGCATGAACCAAGTGCTGGCTATCAACGCCGAAGACCTGACGGTGACAGTGCAAGCCGGCGTGACACGCAAGCAGCTCAACGATGCGGTCAAATCCACCGGTCTGTTCTTCCCGATCGACCCGGGTGCCGATGCAACCCTTGGTGGCATGAGCGCCACCCGTGCCAGTGGCACCAACGCCGTACGCTATGGCACCATGCGCGAGAACGTACTGGCGCTCGAAGTAGTTACCGCCAGTGGCGAGATCATCCGTACTGGCACCCGCGCCAAAAAGAGCAGTGCCGGCTACGACCTGACCCGCCTCATGGTGGGCAGCGAAGGCACACTGGGGGTCATTACTGAAATAACGGTGAAACTCTATCCACTGCCGGAGGCGATCTCAGCCGCCATTTGCTCGTTCCCGAGCATTGAGGCGGCCGTGCGCACCACCATCCAGATCATCCAGATGGGCATTCCGATTGCCCGCGTCGAGCTGATTGACGGCAACACGGTACGCATGGTTAATGCCTACGCCCATCTGGACTTGTCGGATTCACCGTTGCTGCTGATGGAGTTTCACGGTTCGCCGGCCAGCGTGAAGGAGCAAGCCCAGGCGGTGCAGGAAATTGCCCTCGAGTTTGGTGGCGAAGCTTTTGAATGGGCCACCACACCAGAAGAGCGCACGCGCCTGTGGACGGCCCGGCATAACGCCTACTTTGCGGCCATCCAGTCAAAGCCCGGTTGCCGCGCCATTTCAACCGACACTTGCGTCCCGATTTCAAGGCTGGCCGACTGCCTGCTGGATTCTGTGGCAGAGGCTGACGCCAGTGGCATTCCGTACTTTTTGGTTGGCCATGTGGGCGACGGCAATTTTCACTTCGGTTATCTGATTGACCCCGGCAAGCCCGGGGAGCGTGAGGTTGCTGAAAGGCTGAACCATTCGCTGGTGGCGCGCGCCCTGCGGCTGGAAGGAACCTGCACCGGCGAGCACGGCGTGGGGCTACACAAGATGGATTTTCTGGTGACCGAGACCGGCGTCGGCGCGGTCGACATGATGCGCAGCATCAAGCGCGCGTTGGACCCCAAAAACATCATGAACCCAGGCAAGATTTTTACGCTTTAAATGACAGGCTGTTCGGCCTCCTCCGCAATTGCTTTGGCCATGTAGTCCATCTTTCTTTGGATGTCCAGGGAGGTGTCGGCGTAGCGTTGGGCGATGGGTCGGAATTCATCCTGGATTTCTATAAAGGCGTCGACCATGTCGGGATCAAAAATGCTGCCACGGCCATGAAAGATTTCTCCGACCGCCTGCTCGTGAGGCAGCCTCCGTTTGTACACGTGATCCGAGGTGATCGTATCGTAGGCATCCACAATTGCCAGCAGTCGTCCCGCCAACGGGATTTGCACGCCCGACAGACCTTGCGGATAGCCGCTGCCGTCCCATTTTTCATGATGACAATAGACGATCTCTTTCAAGGTCTTGATCGAATCACCCTGATAACCAAAATTCTTTTCAGCTTGCTCGATCACATCGCGCGCCTGCGTGGTGTGGGTTTTTATGATCGCGTATTCAACTGGGTTCAGGTTGCCCGGTTTGAGCAAAATCCAGTCGGGAATACCAATCGACCCCAAGTCGTGCAAGGGGGCGACATGAATTAAAACATCGATGTAAGGTTCTGTTAAAACCGCGGCAAACTGCGGGAGCGTTTGCAGGTGCCTGGCCAAAATTCTTACATAGTGCTGGACGCGAACAATGTGATGCCCACCTCGGGTTCCTGCCAGTATGGACATAGCAAATGCCGCCACCGCCAGGGCCGCAAGCGCCGGTTGGGTGGCGCCGTGCTGGCTGTCGTCAGAAGAGTTCAACATTGGTCTCCGATAGTCAATGGTTCTGCAAATGCGGAGTTTAGGCTACTGCGGAAACGTCTAGCGCGCAGCGCAACGCGTCAGCTTCTCAATCAAGCCATTGAGCTCATCCAATGAACCAAACTGGATGCTCAACTCACCCATTTCCTCCATACGCCCGGCCCGTTTCACACGTTTTTTCACACGCACTTCGACGGCAGCAGCAAGCAGGTCAGACAGTTCTTCTTCCACCCGCCTCATATCCCGCGACTTCTCCTGTTTCGGCTTACTTGAAGTCAATGTGAACTCGGCACTGAGCTTCTTGGCCAGGCTCTCGGCTTCTCGTACCGACATTTTCTTGGCGCTGATTTGATTTGCCGCTGTAATCTGGGTCGCCCGATCCAGTACCAGAAGCGCACGGGCATGGCCCATGTCAAGGTCACCGGCCATCAACATGGTTTGAACCGGATCGGCCAAGTTGAGCAACCGCAGCAAGTTGCTGGCTGCACTACGCGAACGTCCCACGGCCTGCGCTGCCTCTTCGTGAGTGAGCCCAAACTCTTTGACTAGACGTTGCAGGCCTTGAGCTTCTTCCAGAGGATTCAGATCCTCACGTTGAATGTTCTCTATCAATGCCATGGCGGCAGCGTCCTCATTGGAGACCTCCCGCACCAACACCGGCACGCTGTCCAAGCCGGCCAATTTGGCAGCCCGAAAGCGGCGCTCTCCCGCGATAATTTCGAACTTTCCCAGGTTCTCGCCGTCCTGTAGCCGCCGCACCAGAATCGGCTGCAGGATGCCCTGCACCTTGATCGATTCGGCCAACTCATATAGGGCTCCCTCGTCCATTCTCGTGCGTGGCTGGTACCTGCCGGGCAGCATGTCGGTCAGCAGCAATGACGCCGGCATACCGGGGCTTATGGGGTTACCGGCGGATGCATCAAATGACGCTACATCATTCACTTTCGGGCCTAGCAGCGCTTCGAGTCCGCGGCCCAAGCCTTTGGGTTTTTTGGAAACCATTCAATTGTCCTTCCTAAATATTTGCAAGCCAGATCATCAACTCTTTTTGGGACCTAGCTGAGAATTGCGGGGTCGGCCCTAGGCTCCCGCTTCAACTGATCAAGAATCTGATGCCCGTACAACCAACCATCCAGACCCGACTCAGCATTGATGTGCCCCTGCCAGCCATGGTCGATAAAATCGGAGCCCCAGTCGGTGGCGAACTGATTGGCCCGCTCAAAGCTGCAATAAGGGTCGTTGCGACTAGCCACCAAAACATTTTTGAAGGGCAGTTTTTGCAGGGCGACGGGCAGCCAACTGTGCAGGACTCGGCGCAATTCTTCTCGCTCCGGGTCTCCCGGCGCGACCAGCAACGCCGCTTTAACAAGATGCGTGCTGTTCGAGCAGGCGGCCCAGGCAGACACCAGATGACAACCCATGCTGTGGGCCACCAGAACGGCCGGCTCATCGCACTGCAACAGTACATCTTCCAGTCGGGCGCTCCAGTCACCGCGCAGGGGGTGCATCCAGTCATGCTGCTCCACCCGCAAATAGCCGTGCGCTAGCTCCCATAGGCTTTGCCAGTGGTCGGGGCCGGAACTTTGCCAGCCCGGCAATATCAAAATGTTGTGCGGTTTCATTTCATTTTTGCAGCTCGTTGCAGTCGTTGCCTTGACTGGACTCGATGTAGCTACAAACTTTCGATACGCTCCACCATCTCCTGGGCAAATGCAACAAAGGCCAGTGCACCTTTGCTTGCGGGATCAAATACTACGCCCGGCACGCCGTAACTGGGGGCTTCGGCCAAGCGCACATTGCGCGGGATAACAGTGTTGAAAACCTTGCTGCCGAAATGCGTCTTGAGTTGCTCGCTGACCTGCTGTTGCAAGGTGATGCGGGGGTCAAACATGACGCGCAGCAAGCCAATGATTGCCAAGTCTTTGTTCAGGTTGGCATGCACCTGCTTGATCGTGTTGACCAGGTCCGTGAGCCCCTCCAAAGCAAAGTACTCGCATTGCATTGGAACGATCACACCATGCGCGCAGCACAGTCCATTGAGCGTCAACATTGACAACGACGGCGGACAATCGATCAGGATGAAGTCATACTCTTGATCCACCGCATTCAGTGCCTGCTTGAGGCGTTTTTCACGGCGCTCAACATCCACCAGTTCAACCTCAGCGCCGGCCAACTCTCGGTTCGCACCCAGGATGTCGTAACTGCAACCACCCTCCACCAACTTGTCGCTTTTAAGCCGCGCCTCAGCCACAGAGGCAGATTCAAGCAGCACGTCGTAAATAGTCAGTTCCAACTTGCGCTTGTCTACGCCGGAACCCATTGTGGCATTGCCCTGCGGATCGAGATCGATCATCAACACGCGTTGGCCTACCTTGGCTAGACCAGCCGCCAGATTGACTGTGGTGGTGGTCTTGCCAACACCGCCCTTTTGGTTGGCGATGCAGAATATTTTGGCCATGAGTTACTTACGAAGGTTGAAATGAAGACTAAATCAAAAGTCAGCGCGACAAGGCCAGCTTGACACCAAAGCCGATCAAAAACAGGCCGGCAACCTTTTCTAATGTTCTAACGATGATTGGGTTGGCGCGCAGGCGATCCGCCAGAAATCGAGTCAATAACACCATGGTCAAACCATAGGCAAAGGTCAACATTGCGATGGTCACGGCCATAAAGGCAAAAGTGGTTGTGCCTTGATGCCGGGCCGGATCCACAAACAACGGGAAAAATGCCATGTAAAAAACGATCGCCTTGGGATTCAGTAAAGTGATCACAAATGCCTGTCGCAGATAGTGATGCGCTTTAATATGAAGTATCGGCGCGGCACCCGGTTTGGCCAGCAGCATCTGGCAGCCTAGCCAAGCGAGATAGGCGGCACCAAGCCACTGCACGGCATTGAACGCGGCGGGATAGGCGCCGAGCAGCGAAGCAACACCTGCAACGGCCAACCACATCAGGACCTGGTCTCCTAAAATGACACCGAGGGTTGCCGCCAAACCACCCCTGACGCGACCCTTGCTGGTGCAGGTGATGAGGGCCAGATTACCAGGTCCCGGGATCAATAAAAAAACAACGATTGCGACGACGAATGCGCCATAGTCGACGATACCAAACATGGGGTTTTTCTCTCTAGAGGATAGGGGAGTTTACGTTACGTTTTGCGCATCCACACAATGCATCGCTCGGCATTTAACCCCGGCACCGTCAGTTGTTCCACGTGAAACACTCCCACATCGGCAGGCAAGGCGGAGATTTCACCATCCGGACGCTTACCTTTCATGGCCAACCAGAATCCCTCCTTGGCCAGCGCTCCCGATGACAAGCGCGTGAAGTCAGACAATGAAGCAAAGGCGCGCGAGCTGATGACGTGGTAGTTGTCCGACAGACTCTCGACCCGCGCATGCACGCCGCGCAAATTGGGTCGCTTCAATGCGGCAGCCGCCTGCCGAACAAATGCCACTTTTTTGGTCACTGTGTCGACGCAATCCACCAGCACATCTGGGCAGCAAATTGCGATAACCACACCCGGTAAACCAGCACCCGAGCCAACGTCAAGCAAGTGAATTTTTTCTGCGTCTGAAACATTACCATCAAGCAATGCGCTGTGGTACCCGCCCGCCAACTGCGCTCGCAGCGGCGCTATCACGGCCAAACAGTCCAGCAGGTGGTGCGTCAGCATTTCGGCCGGATTGTGCACCGCCGTCAAGTTATAGACCCGAGTCCACTTCTGGATTAAAGCCAGGTATTCCAGCAGCGCGCCAATTTGTGCATCATCCAGCGCCAGTGTCAGATCGATCAACCCTTGGCGCAGCCTCATTTCCATGCCACCCATCAAGCAAGCGCCTCATCCGTAGTCCCGCCAGATGAGCTCCGCTCACTCGCCAACACAAACTCCTTTGACTTGCTTTTCTTCAAGTGAACCAACAGCAAGGAAATGGTGGCGGGTGTGATACCTGAAATGCGCGATGCTTGGCCCAAGGTCTCCGGCCTCAGCTTGTCCAGTTTCTGTCTGGCCTCGATACTTAAAGCGGACACATTCATATAGTCCAACTCCTTCGGCAATCTGAGCTGCTCATAGTGGAGCGCACGACTCACCTCAACTTTTTGACGATCAATATAGCCCGAGTACTTGGCTGTGATCTCGACTTGCTCGATCACCAGCGCCGAAAACATGGCCTGTGCCGAAAGGGGGTCACTTGTTTCACGTGAAACATTTGCGTCCAGTTCTAGATTGGCGTATTTGCCGTCATTCAGGGACATCAGGTCGGCGTAACTCACATCCGGTCGACGCAGCAAATCGGCGAGGTTGTATTCATGATCCAAAACCTTGCCCAACACACGCTCCGATTCAGTTGCGCTCAAATTCTTGGGGTTTACCCAGATTGAACGAAGGCGCTCTGTTTCACGTGAAACCACGTCCTGCTTTCGACTGAACGCATCCCACCGCTGGTCATCCACCAAACCCAGCTGTCGCCCAACTTCAGTTAGGCGAGCATCTGCATTGTCTTCCCGCAGCTGCAACCGGAACTCAGCCCTGCTGGTGAACATGCGATAGGGCTCAGTGACACCTTTGGTGATCAGGTCATCAACCAGTACACCCAGATAGGCCTCATTCCGAGCCGGCACCCAGGTTTCTTGCGACCAGGCTGTTGCGACCCCGGCATTCAGAGCAGCATTGACGCCGGCAAACAAGCCTTGAGCAGCCGCCTCTTCGTAGCCCGTCGTGCCATTGATCTGCCCGGCAAAAAACAAACCGCTGATAGCTTTGGTCTCAAAGTTGGTCCTGAGTTGCTGCGGATCGAAGTAGTCGTATTCAATGGCGTAACCTGGCCGCAGAATGTGGGCATTCTCCAGTCCAACCATTGATCTCACCAAAGCATACTGAACGTCAAAAGGCAAACTGGTGGAAATACCATTCGGGTAATACTCGTGCGTCGTCAAGCCTTCTGGCTCCAGAAAGATCTGATGGCTATCTTTGTCGGCAAAGCGGTTGATCTTGTCCTCAACGCTAGGGCAATAGCGCGGTCCCACACCCTCGATCTTTCCGGTAAACATGGGGCTGCGGTCAAAGCCGCTGCGGATGATGTCGTGCGTCCACTCATTGGTGTGCGTGATCCAGCACGACATTTGTCGTGGGTGTTGCTCAACACGGCCCATGAAGCTGAACACCGGCGTTGCCGGGCTCATTCCGCCAGGCATGCCATCACCAGGCTGCTCAAGGCACTTGCTGAAATCAATCGAGCGGCCATCGAGGCGCGGCGGTGTGCCGGTCTTCAATCGGCCTTGCGGAAGCTTTAGTTCTTTTAACCGGGCGCTCAGGCGCAGCGCCGGTGGATCGCCCGCTCGACCCGCCGCGTAGTTATTCAAACCGACATGTATCTTGCCATCCAGAAAAGTGCCTGCCGTCAGCACCACCGTTCTAGACCGAAACTTGATACCCAACTGCGTTACCGCGCCAACCACCCGATCACCCTCCATCAGCAAGTCGTCCACCGCCTGCTGAAACAACCACAAATTGGGCTGGTTCTCCAAACGGCGACGGATCGCGGCCTTATATAAAATGCGATCCGCCTGGGCTCGTGTGGCGCGCACTGCCGGACCCTTGCTGGAGTTAAGGATGCGAAACTGGATACCGGCTTCATCTGTGGCTGCTGCCATGGCACCACCCATCGCATCCACCTCCTTGACCAGGTGGCCCTTACCGATGCCGCCAATAGACGGGTTGCAACTCATCTGTCCCAAGGTTTCAATGTTGTGACTGAGTAGCAGCGTTTTACAGCCCATGCGGGCAGCCGCCAGCGCTGCCTCGGTTCCGGCATGCCCGCCACCGACAACGATGACATCGAAATTCTGCGAATAAAACATGGTTATGACTATGAATGGCTGCGGGGCAAAATGTGGCGCCATGTGCACGGCTGTGCAAGTCATGATTTTACCGGGGGATCAAAATCCCGCGGCACAAATCAATCCGTTGCGCCTTTCGCCTCCAGCGCAGTCAAGGACAAAATATCAATGCGGCCATAACCCACAGTCACCACCCCATCATGCGCCAACAGCTTCAACTCCCTGGACAAGGTTTGCCGGGTCACCCCCAGCATCATGGCAAACGCCTCCTGCGAGACCATGACCGTTGGACGAAAATCGCGTGCCATGGTGGCATCACCACGTGACAAGGCCAGCAATCGGCGCGCCACACGCGTGCTGATAGAGCGCAACATGGCATCCTCCACCAAACCGTACAGCAAGCGAACTCTGGTCGATAGTAAAACCATCATGGCGCGAGCAAACGAAGGGCTCGCAATCAACCCTTCAAACGCCGTCTGCCCCACCATGAGCACCTCAGCAGGCTCAAGCGCTGTTACGTCGTGCGGACGCGGCAAACCGTCAAGCAAGGACGTCTCACCAAACCAGTTGCCCGCCTCCAGCAACGCCAAAATTCCTTCTTTGCCATTTTTCCGTAGCGTCGACACCTTGAACGAGCCACTCACCACGCCAAAGAATCCACCAGGCGCATCGCCTTGGCGGTAGAGCATTTCACCGGAGCGCAAAAGGAGTCGCTCGCCGGCAGCCAGTAACAACTGACGATTGCGCTCAGGTAGACTGCCAAACCAGGGGTTGGCTTGCATGGCAGCAGGGATTTTTAGCTTGAGTTTGGAATGCACTCCTTATTTTCTCCCGGTAAATACCCTAGATTGTCAAATTTTTGACATTTCAATGTCAAGTAAAGACTTACCGTCTGGCGCTATTCAATTCATTTTTTAGAAAACCCTCCATCAGCGTTCTACCGGGCGTCTTTCAGCGCGGTGAAATTCTTGTGGCCAGCCTACAGAAAATTTGCCAACAAGTCTCCGAATCTTCTCACCAGGTAATCCACACTCAACAAGGTATCTCCCAGTGCAAAATAAAATTTTTGATTACGTCGTTATTGGTGGTGGTGCGGCCGGTTGCGTCGTAGCAAGCCGCCTGACAGAGAACCCCGAAATCTCCGTCTGCTTGCTTGAAGCGGGTGGTCCTGACAGCTCAGCTTTCATCCAGGCACCTTTAGGGTTCGCTGCTACCGCGGCTCTGGGAATTCACAACTGGAACTACAACACTGTTGCGCAACCAGGCCTGAACGGGCGGCGTGGTTTTCAGCCACGCGGCAAGGTGATGGGCGGCAGCAGTTCTGTGAATGCCATGGTCTACACCCGCGGCAATCCGCTGGACTATGACCACTGGGCCGCTCTGGGCAACCCAGGGTGGGCTTTTAATGACGTTTTACCCATCTTCAAGCGGGCCGAAAACAGTGAATGCTTTGGCGCCAACGACTATCACGGCGCAGGGGGCCCTCTCAATGTAAGCTACCTGCGCAGCCCAAGCAGTATCAACCAGGCTTTTCTGGAGGCCTGTGTTGAGCAAGGTGTGCCTAGAACCGATGACTACAACGGCGCATCCCAGTTAGGTTGCGCACCGGCGCAGGTGACACAAAAAAATGGTGAGCGTTGCAGTGCTGCCAAAGCCTACATTACGCCGCATTTGGGACGGCCCAATCTCACCGTCATCACCGAGGCGCACACGCAGCGCATCCTGCTGGACGGCAATCGTGCGGTCGGCGCAGAGTTCATCAGAGCCGGGCAAGTTCAGCAAGTTCTGGCCAAGCATGAAGTGATTTTGTCGGGCGGCGCTTATGGTTCACCGCAGTTGCTCATGCTCTCCGGCATCGGTCCCGCCGCCCATCTTCGCCAACTGGGCATCCGTGTAGTGCACGACCTTGCTGGTGTCGGGCAAAACCTGCACGACCATGTCACCGCCGTGTTGATCTACCGCACGCAGCGCAAAGAGGCAACTTTCGGGCTTTCCTGGTCAGGACTTGTAAAGATTGTTCGCAGTATTTTTGAATGGCGCAAATGGCGCAAAGGCATCATCACCAGTAACGTCGCGGAATCGCAGGCCTTTTTGTTTGCCGACAAAACAGAGCCCTCGCCCGATATCCAGTTGGCGCTATGCACCGGCATTGTCGACGACCACACCCGCAAAAACCACCTGGGTCACGGCTACACACTGCACGTGACATTAATGCGACCCAAAAGCCGCGGCAGCGTCACGTTGCAAAGTGCAAACGCCAAGGATGCACCTCTGATCGACCCCAATTTTTTATCAGAATCGGCTGACATGGCCAGTCTCATCAAGGGAACACAAATCGGCTACGACATCATGCAAGGCCAGGCTTTTGCGTCGTACCGCGGCGAGATGCTCTACCCAATGGAACGAAACAACCCACAGCAAATCGAGCAATTTCTGCGTGACCGCGCGGACACTGAATATCACCCTTGCAGTACCTGCAAGATGGGCCCGGCCAGCGACCCGATGGCCGTAGTAGACCCGACCTTGCAGGTTTACGGAATGGAAAACCTGCGGGTGGTGGACGCATCCATCATGCCGAAACTGGTTTCCGGCAACACCAACGCACCCACCATCATGATCGCCGAGAAAGCCTCTGACATGATCAAAGCCGCATATGACAAAACGGTATTGACGACTGCAACACTAACTGCGTAGTCCGACCAACCACTACTACTTGCCAAAGATTTTTTTCAGACCGTGGCCCAACTTGTCACCCACCGAAGCGCCAACCCCGGTGCCAACGCCGGGCATGACGGCTGTACCAATCGCCGCACCGATCAATGCGCCATGAGCCAGCGTCACCTCTGGCGCGTCCAGCGTACCACCCACCAACAGCGGCACACCTACGGCACCACCTAAAGTGGCCGCCGCCAAATCCACATTAACCCGCCCACTCAAAGCCCTGCTGGGGGCAACGGTGACATTCCCGTTGGCGCTCAATACCCCCGAACTCGCCGCCAGATTGGTGAGTTGGACCGTGCGGCCCCGGGAAATGACCTGACCCCCAAAGGTGTCGAAAGAGGTCTCGCCGCCACGACTCAAGCCCACGGTCTTGACCGCTTTCGCCAGATCGACACCATGCAGCACGGCCTGCCCCACCGTGAACTTGCTGTGCGTCTGCAACCCGTCAGCCAAAGCGCCAATACTGGCGGCGTGCACTGAAAGTGTGGTAACAGCGTCCAGCCGTCCACTCAATACAGCCTGGGGTGCGGTGGACAGTGCTGCCACTTCGACGGCTTTGGTTTGCAGTTGTCCAGCAAGAGAAAATGCAGTGCCCAACTGAGGCGATTCCTGCAATTGAAATGCGCCCTTCACGGTACCGCCGCCTACATTTACCAGCAAGGTCCAGTCTTTACCCTGCCGCTTCAGGTCGGCGACTGCGCCATGCCATTGCCCCTTCAGTACCTTGATCGACACCACCTCTGGCATCCCCCGCTGGTCTAAATATGCATCGGCATCCAACACCGTGCTGGTGCCCTTGACGCTTACCCAGGTCACCTTGTCCAATATGGTCCGACGCGGAATGTATTGAAACGTGGTGTTGCCCGCACCCTCTGCTTCGTGTGCGGTCGGCGCTGAAAGATTCCTCTTGGCCAGCACGACCAGCAGGGCATCGATGCCGGCCTGCGGCAACATCGCGCCATGTACCCATACTGTCGCCAATTCGAGCCGCCCCAGCAACAATGCGCGCCATGAAGGACGCAACTCAAGACGCTCCAACTTCAGCGCCGGATCAGTCTGAATCTTGATGCCTGACAAAACCACCGCAGGCAAAGGCCATACAACCACCTCCATACGATCAATTCCGGCTGTCACGCCCAATGCAGCGCTAACTTGCGACTCGGCCTTTATCCTGAAATCTTCTGTCCCAATCCAGTGCTGCAATGTCCAACCACCCGCAGCCAACAGCGGCATCAGCAACATCGCAGTCAGTAAAAGCAATTTAATGAGTCGGTTCATGCGAACATTTTGCCCGATAGACTGAAGAGTTGGCCGACTGTGAACCGGGTTCAAATAACCTCAATAACGCAAAATTTCTCGGCACCAGCTAGCATCGGAGCTTGAACACTTTTTTGTTTTTCTTGACCTAACCAGGAATCCATCATGAAGCTCTATTACTCACCCGGCGCGTGCTCGCTATCACCCCATATCGCCTTGCAGGAGTCCGGTCTGTCTTTTGAAGCCATCGCCGCCCCGACCAAGACCCATAAATTGGCCGATGGCACCGATTACTACACCATCAACCCGCTCGGTTATGTGCCGCTACTGGTACTTAACAACGGCACCCAGTTGCGTGAAGGCCCGGTCATCGTCCAATACATTGCTGACCAGGTACCCGCCAAAAACCTGGCTCCTGCCAGCGGTACTTTTGAGCGCTACAAACTGCAGGAATGGCTGAACTTTATTGGTACCGAATTGCATAAGGGCTTTTCACCGCTGTTCACTCCCGGTATGCCTGAAGAGGCCAAAGACATCGCAAAAAGCCGATTGATTTCCCGTCTTCAGTGGGTCGACAAGCAACTGGTTAACTCCCCTTATCTGATGGGCGAATCGTTTACTGTGGCAGATGGCTATCTGTTCACTGTGGCGGGTTGGGCCAAGCATGTCGCCATTGATACTTCTACCTTGACTAACCTAAACGCCTTTTTAGGCCGCGTCGGCGCTCGTCCAGCCGTTCAGAATGCCTTGCGCGCCGAGGGTTTGATCAAGTAAACCATTGGCTCAAATCAGGGAAGAACCAGCTTCCCTGTTGAACGGCTGTGTTTTTTCAGAATTGGGTTTTCAGCACCACTATATCTAACGCTGTCAAAGAATAACCTTGTGCATAGATTTGGTACAACCGGCTACTTATCCACAAAGAAGTTCAAGTCGCCAAAGTTGTTCAGATTCTCGCTACAGTAAAGAAGCAGAGTAGCCTACATGGGTTGAACTTGTGCAAACCCCTGATTATTAAGTGAAATTGTGACTTATCCACAATTCAGACCGTGCTCTATCTACTACTACTATCTTTAAATGGACACTTAAGAAGATAGATAAGAAAAAACTAATATTAGATAAATTTTTCTGGCTTCCATCGTTTGAGTAGCAACGCGTTGGCCATCACACTGACCGAACTCATGGCCATGGCGGCGCCGGCAACCACCGGATTCAAAAATCCGAACGCCGCCAGCGGTATGCCGGCCACGTTGTAGGCAAAAGCCCAGAACAGGTTTTGCCGGATCTTGCGCACGGTACGGTTGGAAATATTCAACGCCTGTGCCACCAAAGCCGGTTCACCCCGCATCAAGGTAATACCGGCTGCGTGCATGGCGACATCGGTGCCATTACCCATGGCAATGCCAACGTCGGCTGCAGCCAGTGCCGGCGCATCGTTCACGCCGTCACCCACCATGGCCACCGTATGGCCGCCAGTTTTGAATGCCATGACACGCCCGGCCTTGTCACCAGGCAATACTTCAGCCATGACTTCTCCCTCTTGCGGGCGCAAACCCAGGCGGCGTGCCATAGCTTCAACGGCGCCCCGGTTGTCACCCGACATCATCACCGTCTTGATACCACGTGAGCGCAGAGCCGCTAAAGCTTCTTTTGCCCCTGGCTTGGGTTCATCGCCAAAAGCCATCAAGGCGCGCAGGATCAGGCCCTGACTGGTCCGTTCGGTCATGGCCGATACAGTGGCACCCTGCGCTTGCAGTTCGCCAGCCTGGCTCGCCATAGCGGTGATATTGACGCCCAGTTCATCCATCCAGCGCAGACTGCCGATCAGAAAACTGCGCGCACCCACTTTACCTTCGCTGCCGCGGCCCGGCACAGCGCGCACGTTGTCTGGCACTTCAAAACTTAAACCCATCATCTGTGCCCGATTGACAACAGCCCGCGCCAGCGGATGTTCACTACCGCTTTGCAAACTGGCCGCCACTTTCAGTACCTCGTCTTCGGTCATGCCAGGTGCCGTGTGCAAGGCAGTCAATGTGGGTCGGCCTACGGTGAGGGTGCCGGTTTTGTCAAACACCACAATATCCACCTTGTGCGCCAATTCCAGCGCCTGGGCATCCTTGATCAAAATGCCAAATTTCGCGGCTACGCCAGTGCCGGTCATGATGGCCGCCGGTGTCGCCAATCCCAGCGCGCAAGGGCAGGCAATAACCAGTACCGCCACGGCACGGATTACCGCAACTTCAAACGGTTGACCGGTTAGCCACCAAGCCAGCAGGGTGATCAGTGCAATCGCCAGTACCACCGGCACAAACACCGCACTGACCTGGTCCACCATACGTTGAACCGGCGCCTTGGCCGCTTGCGCGTCTTCCACCAGTCGGATGATGTTGGAGAGTACGGTCTCATTTCCCACTGCCAGCACCTTCATCACAATGCGACCCTCACCGTTGATGGAGCCCCCGGTCAGGGCCGCGTTCAGGTCTTTGACAACCGGCAGTGGTTCACCAGTCAGCATCGACTCGTCCACTTGTGTTTGACCCTCCAGCAACCGGCCGTCCACCGGAAAACGCTCACCAGGCTTGACTACCAACAGATCGCCCGCCAACACCTCGGCCACCGGCACATCCACTTCGCCATCCACCCCTTTAAGATGGGCGACGTCCGGGCGCAAGGCATGCAATGCGCGAATGGCGGACGTGGTTTGCCGTTTGGCCCGTGCCTCGAACCATTTGCCCAGCAGCACCAGCGTCACCACCAGGGCCGAACCTTCGAAATACAGGTGCACCATGACGTTGGGCTCAGCACCAAACACTGAACTCAGCCATAACCAGGTTGACAGGGCCCAGCCCGCCGTTGTACCAATGGCCACCAGCAAATCCATGTTGCCGGTCAGTCCTTTGAGCGCATGCCAGCCGGCCTTGTAAAAGCGTCCACCCAAAATGAATTGCACTGGCGTCGCCAATGCAAACTGCAGCCAGGCGGCCAACATCCAGTGTTGGCCCAATAGGTCGCCGATCATGGGCAGGGCCAACGGGACCGACAGCGCAAGCCCGAAGGCGACCGGCATGAACCCGGCCCAGGGTGAGGTATCTTGTGCGTCAATCGCGGCGTTGGCTGCCACCGGCTCGTAACCGGCATCGCGCACAGCGCGGCGCAAACGGGCCTCCATTTGCTCAGAAGGAGCATAGACAACGCGGGCTGACTCGGTGGCCAGATTGACCGTGGCATCCTGCACACCAGGTACTTTTTTAAGCGCTCGCTCAACCCGCGCCACACAAGAGGCACAGGTCATGCCGCCAATGCCAATGTCCAATGGGGCGGAGAAAACAAGGGGTGTTGAAGTTGTATCCATACCCGCAAGCCTAATCCTTCCCATGATGGTAATGTCAAGATTTATTTATTTCGCTTGACCTTACCCTGATGGTAAGGTTCAAAATACACCGACTTTCAAAGCATTTGTTTTCATTTACATTTATAGACAGGAGTTTTACCATGAACCAGACCTTTACCGTCTCCGGCATAACTTGCGGCCATTGCGAAATGGCAGTCGCGCGCGCCGTGAAACAAGTCGACCCGCAAGCCGAGGTCAAGATTGATCGCAGCAGCGGCAAAGTCGAAGTGGCTTCCGAGCAGGCCCGTGAACTGCTGGCCAAAGCGATTGCAGATGAAGGCTACGCCGTTGCAGCCTGAGACGCCGTGGCCGGTGGCCATTGGCACTGCGGCGAAGCTCTCGCAAGTGTCGGCCAAGATGGTGCGGTACTATGAATCGCTCGGGCTGCTCACACCTGTGGCCCGCACAGACAGCGGCTATCGCCAGTATTTTGAAGCTGACGTACGCACCCTGCAGTTCATCAAGCGCGCTCGTGCTTTGGGCTTTTCGATGGCCGAGATCTCTGAACTGGTAGGTCTGTGGAACAACCGCAGGCGCGCCAGTGCCAGCGTCAAGCGCATTGCCCAAAAGCATGTCACAGACCTGGCACAACGCATTGAGGCGATGCAGGCCATGCAACGCACGCTGGCGTCCTTGTTGGACCACTGCCATGGTGACGAGCGGCCCGACTGCCCGATCCTGGACGACCTGGCCGGCCATTGCTGCCCCGCCACCTGATGGACGCTGCTGCGCTGCCCGCAACACTCTACCCGGCGCTGGCGCAGGTGCGTCCGTCGCTGGCCGAGTTGGGTCCGTTGGTTGCGCCGCTGTCGGTGCCGCCCGGCACTGTTTTGTTCAGTGAGAATACGCCTTGCCAGGGCTTTCCGCTGGTGCTGCAAGGCGAGATCAGGGTATCGCGCAATTCGGCAGATGGCCGTTCACTGGAGTTGTACCGGGTCGTGCCCGGCGAGCTGTGCCTGGTGTCATCGGCCTGCCTGTTTCGCAGCCAGCCGCTGTCGGCCCACGGCATCACCACCAAAGCCAGCACCCTGCTTCTTATTGCGCCCGACATCTTCATGCGTTGGCTCGAAACCCCCGCATTTCGCAACGAGGTGCTGGGGCTGTTTGCCGAACGCATGGCCGACCTCACCAGTCTGATTGACGCTGTGGCTTTTCACAAGCTGGACCGTCGGCTGGCGGCGGCTCTCCTTGGACACGGCCAGCAGTTGGCCGTTACCCATCAGACGCTGGCCAATGAGCTGGGCACCGTGCGCGAAATGGTCACCCGGCTGCTGCGCCGCTTTGAGCGGGAAGGCTGGGTCACACTGGGCCGGGAACAGATCCAAATCGTCAACAGCACCGCCTTGCGTGACTTCAGTCACAGACCTTGAGGCAAACAAAGCGCCTAATCCCGTATCAACAACTTTTTGAGGAGCTTTCATGAATTCAAACGTCGGCGGCATAGACCGCATTCTGCGCATCGTGGTCGGTCTGGTGCTGATAGGCCTGACGCTCACCGGCAACATCGGTGTCTGGGGTTGGTTGGGCGTTGTGTTGGTAGCCACCGGTGCCATCGGCTGGTGCCCGCCCTATGCCTTGTTTGGCTGGAACACCTGCTCAATGAAGAGCAAGACCTGATCAGCGGTCAGGCAACAGGGTTATCCAACTGTTGTACTCAGGAAACTGAATCAATCGCCGTCTTTAAACTCCCTTGCCGATTCATTGCGATCATCCGTCGACGACAAGACCGATAGATCAAGTTGACGGATGGCGCCCATCCAGATTGCGAAGTCTGTGTGGTCCAGCAGTTCGTTGCCGGTTACCGGATGAACAAAGACCACCAATCCTTTCCTGTTGAGCGCCAGCCAGGGAACGAACTCAGCAAACAAAGCTGGCGTGAAGGAGAGCTGGCAACTCCAGTCCGGGTGCGGACCTACCGGTCTCTCATGCATGCGCCCCATACGCAGATGGAACAAGCGTGCTGCACTTTCGCACAGGTTGCGCGCTTGCTCCAGGCTGTCGCCGGCAAAATAGACATGGGCGTGATAGCCGTAAATGCGGTACTTTGGATCGGTTTTCATGTCAGGCAGCTACCACCTCTCCCCCCAGCGCCGCCAGCAAATCCGGCAGCAGTTTGCGCAACTCGCCGGTGGCAATGGCCCAGTCGGTGTCAAAGCCATCGTCTTTGCCGGTGAAGGCGCCTTCAAACACCACCTCCAAAAACGCCAGCTTCTTGAGCTGCAGGCTCTCGGTCAACACGAACGACACGCGGTTGTCCCAGGTCAGCGCCAGTCGGGTCGGCAGCTTGCCGCCCTCAACATGTTTCTTAACCTCGTCGTTGTCCAGCGGGTGGCGCGAATAACGCACCACCGACTTGGATTCATCAGCTGCCTTCAACTCACACTCACGGTCGACGCTGAAGCCTGCTGGCGCCTGCTGGCTGACCAACCATTCGGACATGGCCGCGGTGGGTGAAACCTGGGTGTTGATGAGTGTTAACGCCAGCCCATCGAGCGACTTCACCAGCGCCGTCACCACTTCATCCGATTTGGTTTGGCTGGCGGCATCTATCACCAACCGTTGCGCCTTGGGGTCAAGCCACACGACGATCGTGGCTTGCTTGGTGAAGGCCATCGGCAACAGTTCAAGCCGGATGTCGTCCTTGATGTCCCGCGTTTCTTTCTTGCCGGGTTTGCGCCCAGTGGTTGCCTCAATGTGGGCAATGCGTTCTTTGGCTTTGCGCGCAACCACCGAGCCTGGCAAGGTGCGGGTCTCGACCATGAGCTTAAGTATCAACTGCCCGCCCACGGCTTCCACCAGCGGGCCATTGGCCTCGCCGCGGGGCTCCACCCAGCCGATCGATTTCTCCTGGCTGGCACCACACTCGATAAAGCGCGCGCCTTGCAGGCTTTGCTCCATTTGCGGCACGGTTGCGGACCACCCCGGTCCGATTCGATAGACGATCACGTTCTTGAACACTGGCAGCCTTTATGACGATTGATTTTGCTTGAGCAGGGTCAATCATCCCATCAAAACCAGCCTTTTTTAGGGCTCAACTTTACAAACACTTATCTGCTTGTCATGCAGCAGATACAGAAGAAGCACACACTTGATCCCAGCCTGATGCCATGTTTTGAGCGTCAGACTTATTCAAAAGGAAGCTCACATGAAATCAGTTTTTAAACCGCTTTTGCTTGCTGGCCTATTGGCCACTGCAGGCTTTGCCGCTTTTTCACAGGCCCCGGCCATGGGTGAGCACGCCGGCATGATGGGTGCTGGCGGCATGATGCATGAAGGCATGGGCCACCCCGGCATGGGCAAGATGGATCCGGCCAAGATGCAGGCCCGCATGGAAAAACGCCAGGCGGCGCTGAAGGCGGCGCTCAAACTGACACCAGCGCAAGAGGGCACCTGGACCACCTACACAGCCGCCCTGAAGCCACCGGCTGACATGATGGGCAAGCACGCGGATCACGCCGAAATTGCCAAGCTGCCAACGCCCGAGCGGATTGACAAAATGAAGGCTTTGCATGCCCAACATGTGGCTGACATGAACTCCGCCATGGATAAACGCGGCGACGCCACCAAAGCCTTCTATGCAACACTGACGCCGGAGCAGCAAAAAGTGTTCGATACCGCCACTGCGCGGTTTTATGGTTCTCCCGGACGCATGGGGGGCATGCGCGATGGAAAAGGTCCAGCTCAGCCCAAGCCCTAATTCAGGCCAGTAGTTTTTTCAGTTCACCGCTGTCAATCAGCGCGATCAGGTCGTTGGCGCCGCCGACCAGCACCCCTTTTACAAACACCATGGGCATGGTCGGCCAGCCGGTCCAAAGCTTGAGCGCATTGCGCTGGCGCCAGGTGTTGAAGTAGTTGCCGTATTCCAGATACTGGTGCGCCACACCGGCGTCGTCCAGCGCCTTGCGCGCTTTCTTTGGAAACGGGTTCATGCCCATGCCCACCACCACGACCGCATGCTTCGCCACAGCGGCCTGAACCTCACGCACGATGGTCTGTTCGTGGTTGGCAATCTTTTCCCGAATGGCGGGGTGAATATTGGATTCGTCAAGTAGGGTGCGGGGCATGGCAATATCCTAGGAGCTGGGAAGCAGGCATTATGCTTTGCCTGTCATCCACTTTTGTGACACTTGCCCAAGCTCTACACTGGCCCGCTTATGCAAACACCATCGCCCCAGACGCCCATAACTTCCGCTGATCGCACGCTACCGGGCGTGCGCACCGTCCCCCTGACCCAGCCCCTTCACTGGCTGGTGCGGGGGTGGCGCGACATGGCGCGCTGCGGCTGGATCAGCTTGGCGCACGGTCTGGCGCTGGCCCTTGGCGGCGCTGCCATCCTCATTGTTGGTCACAACCGCTTCTGGCTTATGGCTGGAGCTATCTCGGGCTTTCTGTTGGTGGCGCCCGTGCTAGCCAGCAGTTTGTATGCCTTGAGCCGGGCACTGGAGCATGGTGACAAAGCAGATCTCCGCGTGGTGCTGAAGACCTGGTTGAACTGGCAAGACAACCACTTCAATAAATTCAGCAACGACTATTGGTGCCTGGTGCAATTCGGCGCCTTGCTGGCACTGGCTGGCACCGGCTGGGTGATCACCTCGGCCGCCCTCATCACGTTGCTGGCGCCGCTACCGATCACCGCACCGCTGGATTTTGTCCGGCATGTCATGCTGGCCCAAAACGGTTTTCTGTTTGAGCTTTGGCTGGCAATGGGTGGTGCCCTGGCGGCACCCATCTTTGCCTCGACGGTCATCACCATCCCGTTGCTGCTGGATCGACGGCTGTCGTTGATTCAAGCGGTTCTTGCCAGTTGGCGCGTCGTTTTGGCCAACCCCTTGCCGATGGCTTTCTGGTCGGCACTCATCATGGTATTGACGCTGCTGGGATTCGGCACCGCCCTGCTTGGCTTGATTGCGGTGATTCCGATGCTGGGCCATGCCAGCTGGCACGCCTATCGGGATCTTGTGGACGCCAGTGAGCTACCGCAACGGGAGCCGCACTGATGTTCGGTTACACAGAAGAGCAAATCGCCGCCTTCGGACTGACCTTTGGTGTTGGCGCTTTTATGCTCTACATGCTGTTCATCATCGGCCATCTGGCGTGGGAATCCAAGGCCGGTAAATTCGGCACTTTTGTCATATTTCTGGGTCTGGCCTTTGGCATGACCGGCTTCGTGGCGAAATACCTTATTCAGTGGGCGATCGGCATCAAGTGAACAAAAAACCTGGCACCTATCAGCCAAAGGGACGCACGCCGATCAACCAGCCGTGCAGCCACAAAGCAAAGGCTATCCAAAGACCAAATCCTATGGCCACGGTGATGCCGGTGGCCCCCGCCGCACCCCCAGGGTAGCGCATACCAGCAACCCGGTCGCGTTTGCGAGCAGCGCTGAAACTGAAAATGGACCAAGCCAGAAACGAGCCGAACAAAACAACATGCGCCAGGTTGCCGTTCGCCAGCAAATGGGCCAATGCCCATACCTTGACCGCCAGTATCATGGGATGATGAAGGCGGGACTTGATTCCGTTGCCCGGCACATAAGTCGCCGTCAGCAAGACAAAGGCAATGAGGGTCAGCAGTGATGCGACGTGACGCATGCCCACCGGTGGACTCCACAACTGCACCGGCTGCTGTCGCGCCAAACCAAAGCCCCAGACAATCAAGCCAAAACCAAGCAATGAGGCCGCTGAATACAGGCCTTTCCAGGGCATCTCGCCGAGTCGCAAGCGGGTTTGCGTGCGCCAGTCGTCAGCCACGATGCGCACCGAGTGCACGCCCAGAAAAACAATCAACCCGAGAATCAGATAAGTCATAAAAACCTTTATTGATCAAGCGCCCAAGGCACAAGATTTTGCGCTTGTCCTTGGCATATTCGGCAACTCAAGCGCCAGCGCGTCGCTACTATAGTCCAGCTCACCGGTATGATGCGAGTCCTATTGCATTGCGGAACAGTTTGTTTACACTGCGCGTTCGATGTCAATCAAAATATTGGAGCTCCAATGAAACCCGTGATGGAATTATTAAAGAATCGTGATGCGACGGTTTTTCAGGTTGGTCCTTCAGTTACCGTTTTTGAAGCCCTGCGCCTGTTAGCCGAGTATGGCGTGGGCGCCATGCTGGTGATGGAAAAGGACAAGCTGGTGGGGGTTATTTCGGAACGCGATTACACCCGTAAAGTTGCCTTGCAGGGTAAAAACTCCAAAGAAACCACAGTCGCCGACATCATGACCCGCGATGTCATCACGGTCGCTCCAAATACCGACACCCGGGCCTGCATGGCATTGATGAGTCAGAATAAAATTCGTCACCTGCCGCTAGTGGAGGGCTCGAAAGTGGTTGGCATGATCTCTATTCGTGACCTGCTGGACGACATCATTGCCGGTCAGGAGCAGACCATTTCTCAGCTCACCAGCTACATCAACAGCTAGCTCTCTAAAAGCCAAAAACGATGTGCAGAGGTAGCTGCGGATCCATCCGACGCCCTGATTTCTGCGCCCTTCCCGGTTAAGACCCTACGTTGGTATCAACATTGATTCTGTCCTAGGATGCCTGTGCCAATTGAGCTTGGGCCAATAAATAGTAAATAGCCAAAGGCTGGAGTTTCATGTGCTATGACAAGGCAAAAAAGGGGGTAGAAAATGACGGCGCCAGTTGTCCCGGTAAACGTAATTTCAATTTATCAGGTTAGCGGCCATCGGTCGCTTTTGCCGAGGCGTATGGCGCGTTGCACGCCAGACATGAAGATGGCGATTTTCCGCTTGAGTGCTGCATTGACCGCCAAAGGCGGGGAGTTTGTGCTGTCGGATTTGTTTCGCAGTTACGACATGCAACTGCAGGCGCATCTTGATTACACGTCTGGCAAGAAGAAGTCGTCCAGCCCTGCGCCGGGGGGCAGTCTGCACGAAGGGGGGCGCGCGTTTGATGTTGATTTGGGTGCGCTCAAGGTAACGTTGGCCGAGTTTTGGGAAATCGCGGCGAGTTTCGGTATCGTGCCGATCAACGCCAAGCCAGATCCTGGTGCGAGCGAGGCATGGCACTTTGAGTGCCGCGGTAGTCATCAACTGGTATACGACTACTATAAAAATAGTCTTGGGACAAATTTCGACGCCCCTTACAAGGCCATGGCCGCCAGCGCCATCGCTGCAATTGACGTTGCGGTGGACAAATTTGGTGACAAATCCCTCGGTGCTTGTATTCAGTCTGCGCTCATTCGCCTGGGCAACAACATCGGCAACATGGACGGCGATGTGGGCCCCAAAAGCAAAGCAGCACTGAGCTCGCTACAGCTTGGTGATTTATCGGCAGCCGAGCAACTGGCAGGTCTTGAGGTTCTGCTGCAAAAGAAATTTCCTGAGGAGTACTTTGATCGGACGCCAGATCCCGGCGTCATTCAGTAGATCAGGCTGGCACATTGCAACCGCTTGACGGAAGGCCTTTATTACAAGACAGCGCTGCACCTGATGGCGGTTTGGCCCAAGCGTTTTCCAACCGAGGACAGTGCCCAACCCTATGTGGCCAATCCCGAGAAACTGGCAAATTTCGTATATGCCAGTCGGTTGGGCAATGGAGCAGCCGCGGATTGAATGCACCGGCGGACGACATGACCGACGACAACGACGTGGAAGACTTCACCGAGATTACAACGCGCATCAATGGCGGCACCTTCGGCATCAAGGACCGGTTGGCGGCCTTGAACCAGATAGACGCCCACTTCGCCTGAAGAAATTTCGAAATATCGGACGTCGCCGATTCCTGAGCAAGCGACAAGCAACCAGGCGCTGCGTCGTTGGCGGGCTGGCCAAACTGCAAAGCTGCGGCACGGCTCGGCAAACTAGTTGACATTGTCCCGTCATTTGATGCACGTCGTGGCCATTGGCCAGCGCCTCCCTGACGCTTAGTTTCTTTGTCTCAACTGTCCTGACAGCGCCGGCATCAATTTGATCGGCCGCGGCCCAACCGAAGGGAAGGGCAATTTCACCCGGACAACGCGGCACTGCGAGCGGACAAATTCGTCCACGCCGGCAACACCACGCTGGCACGCCAACTGCCAGTTATTTGCGGTAGGACAGTCGGACAAATCTGTCCGTGTCCGTGTCCGGTCGAAAGCCGCAAAGTCCAGTTCTGACAAGCACTTGCGAGCTGATTGGCGCTTGGCACCAAGTTTGCGTAACGACCTCATGCTTTGCCTCGGGTCGAACACTTGCGATGAATCCTGATGTCATGAACATCGCGCAACAGCTATCACGCTACCTGCGCAAGCACCCGGACGGCTGTGATACGGCCGAGGGCATTGCCCGTTGGTGGATTGACGCCGACGACGCGGCAGCACCCGTCGCCTTGATAGAAACCGCTTTGGAGTGGATGGTCCAGTGCCAGCTGATGGAGGCCTTGCCCGCCGCCGACGGGCGAGTTCGCTATCGACGTGCCAGCAGCGCCGCCGACCTCGACGCCAAACTTGCTGCGATGACCCGGGATCCACATTTGGTGTTTCCCGGCGACTCGATGCAACATTCGAAAAAGGCGCATTGATGGCCACCATCTCAGCTGTCCACGCCATGACCAGCGGCCTGGCACAACTGCTGTCGCGCAGCTACCAGCTGCATCCTGTTGCGGGCCTGAGTTGCAAGTTCGAGCCGGTCGGCATTTCGGACTTGAAAAAGCTCGATGGGCAAGATACCAAGGTCACCATTTTGCTGTATCGCATTACCCACAACGAACACCTGCGCAACCGACCACCAGCCACTTTGCCGACCGGGCGCCCTGCGCCGCTCACCATCAATGCCCACCTGCTGATTACCGTGTGGGCCGATGCAGCGTTGAAGGAGCAAAGCCTGCTGGCGTGGACTCTGCGGGAGCTGCATCTGCACCCGGTGCTGGACCGCAGTGTATTCACTGACATCGGTGGCTTCGGTGCTGGCGATATCGTCTCATTGGCACCCGAGGAACTGACGCTGGACGACCTGAGCAAACTCTGGCAAGTGCTGGTACCGCCGCTGCGACCTTCGCTGGGCTATGTTGCGCGCAACGTGATGCTCGATCTGGATACCGTGCCCGAGGTAGAACCGGTGGCTGCCGTGCGATTGGTTCTGGACGACGACGTAGCCAAGGTAAACCGGGGTGCAGCATGAACGAGTGCATCGACCGCCGCGTCTTTGGCGCGATCGAGTTTGTCGACGATCTGACTGGCGCACGCGTGCTGCAGACGCTGAATGTGACTGGCCCCGCTGGCATGAAGTTACTCAGAAATCGCAGCGGTCTGTATGTGATTCGCGAGCTCGAAGGCGAAGACGACTACACACACCAGTTCGATGCCGCGCCGACCCATCCGGTACGCTTGCCGTTCACGCTGAGCGTGCAGGATCCGCAGGCCCGCTACCTGCCACAAAGCTTTAGCTTGTCGCTGCCGCGTCTGCTGAATGCTCCGGGGCTGCCGGTTGACAATGCCGACAATGTCCTGCGCCCGCTATCGATTCGTTTGCTGCCTGGCGTCGCCCAGCCGCTGCGCGCCACCTGGGCCGTGCTGCGACTGCAAGTCGTGGTTGCTGGCAGCGTGCCGCCGGTGGGCTTGGTCAATGTGCTGGTTGAAGCCAGCCCCAGCGTAGCGGGACTGGGCCTGCGTCGCACGCTGACGGATCGTCATGGTGAGGCTTTGCTGATCATCGCCGACGCGCCGCCGATCCTGCCCCACAGCGGCCCCAAAGGGCTGACGCGCGAATTCAAAGTTTCCATTAGCCTGGTGCTTGACGCCAGCGTCGTGCGAACCAGTACCGACAAGATTTATCCGCTTCCAGACATGACCCTCATCCAGCAACGCCGGGCTGCCGGCGCAGACGCTGTGAGGGTCGTGTCAGCGAGCGAACAGCTGCTGTGCGCCGGACTGAGCCGACGTGCTGTGCAGAAGGTGACATGGCCCTGAAGCGAATTCAGGCAAGCCATATTTTTCAGGGTCCATGCCAAGGAGGTGAAACGTGCCCGAATACCTAGCGCCCGGCGTTTACGTCGAGGAAGTGAGTTTCCGATCCAAGTCCATCGAAGGGGTTGGCACCAGCACTTGTGCCTTTGCCGGTCCCACCCGCAAAGGACCGACCGGGGTGTCCCCCGAACTGCTGACAAGCTTCGCCGATTTCGAGCGAACCTACGGCGGCGTGGAAGACTTTTCTTTCGACGCTGACAGCAACGCGGCACACAACCGCAACTATATCGCCCATGCGGCGCAGGCCTTCTTCAACAACGGTGGCGGCCGACTGTATGTGGTGCGCGCCATGGGAAGCGGCGCGGCACGGGCCACGGCCAAGACCGACCCGGTAGTGGCCGGCTCGGGCGGTGGCGATCCCAAGGCTTGGTTCGAGGCACGCTCCATCGGCACCCATTTCAACGGTGCCAAAGTCAGCGTGCAGCAGGTCAGCTCGCCCACCGGCGCCAAGGCATTGGGCGGCCTGCCCGATGGCAGCGCCGTGCGCGTGCACAAGATAGACCCGAAGAAAGTGCCCAAAGACACCCAAGTGGGTGTCTGGGTCAAGACCGCCGGTGTCTGGACGCAAGTCGCCGCCCCGGCTACACCAGTGATCTCCGACTTGGTGGCGGAACTGGTCCCGGCCACCTACACCGCCGTGCTGCTGAGCTTCAACGTCAGCGTCGAAGTGAGTCCGCACGACATCACTGGCTATGCCGGTCTCACGCTGGGCAGCGCCAGCCCCAGCTACCTGGCCAGCGTGCTGGCCAACCAACCCGACACCCGCGCCGCCCAACTGGTGCAGCCGGTGGCGCTGATGATTGGCGCCGCCGCACCCTCGGCGCTGGAGTTGCTCAGCGCCTTCGGCGCCGGTGCGCTCGACAGCCAGGGCGCCGAACCGGTAAAGGTCTACACCCTGGTCAACGGTAAGGACGGTGCGGCTCCAGCGCCGAAGGATTACGAAGCGGCGCTAGGCATCCTGGTCGGCCTGGAAGACGTGTCGATTGTGGCCGCCCCTGGTTACTCGGCCTTCTTTTCCGACAGCAGTGCCGCCACCTATCAATCGATTCAAGACGCGTTGCTGACCCACGTGGCCGACCCGCGCCGCTATCGCATGGCGGTGCTCGACGCGCCGCCGAACGTCACACCCAACCAAATGCGCGACCTGCGGGGTCTGGTCGATTCGACACGCGCCGCGCTGTACTACCCCTGGATCATCGCGGCCAACCCGCTGGCTGGCCCCAACAGCACCCAACCCGGCGAGATCGCGTTGCCACCCTCGGGCTACGTGTGCGGTGTTTATGCGCGCAACGACATCGAGCGTGGTGTGCACAAGGCCCCCGCCAACGAGGTGGTACGCGGCGCACTGCGTTTTGAGCCGGCCGTCAACTTTGGTCAACAGGAGCTGCTCAACCCGATCGGGGTCAACTGCCTGCGTGCCCTGGACGGGCGAGGGCTGCGGGTCTGGGGTGCGCGGACCATCTCCAGTGATCCGGAGTGGAAGTACCTGAATGTGCGACGCTACTTCAACTACCTGGGCGCCTCCATTGACCGCGGTACGCAATGGGCCGTGTTCGAGCCCAACGGCGAAATGCTGTGGGCCAATGTGCGCGGCACGATCGCCGACTTTCTCTACAACGAGTGGCGCAACGGTGCGCTGCTGGGCAGCAAGCCCGAAGAGGGCTATTTCGTGCGCTGTGACCGCACCACCATGACTCAAAACGACCTGGACAACGGCCGCCTGATTTGCCTGATCGGCGTGGCGGTGGTCAAACCGGCCGAATTTGTGATCTTCCGTATCGGCCAAAAGACGGCTGACGCCAAGTCCTGATTTGAAGGAGCACAAAAATGATTCAACGCGATACACCCTACGGCGCCTTCAACTTCCAGGTCGATCTGGGCACTGGCGTCGTCGCCGGCTTTTCGGATGTCTCCGGGCTCGTCACCGAGATGACGGTGGCCGAATACCGCAACGGCAACGACGCGGAAAACCATGTTCGTAAAGTGCCCGGCATCCACAAGATTGGCGATGTCACCTTCAAGCGCGGCCTGATGGGCAGCAAGGATTTGTTCGACTGGATCAAGCAAACCCGCACCGACGGCTACAAGGCCAAGCGCACGGTGGTCATCCACCTGCAGGACGAGGCCCGCAACGGCCCGGTAGCAACCTGGCGACTGCAAGGTGCCATGCCGCTCAAGTACACCGGTCCGACGCTGGCAGGCAAAGGAGGCGGCGATGTAGCGATGGAGGAACTGGTGCTGTCTTGCGAGGGCTACCAGGTCGAGTAAGACCCCGGCTGATCGCGTGATCGCCTCGTCCCGCCCATCACCATGACCGCCGTCCGCCCACGTCTGGGTCTGAGCTTCGAGGTGGCTCCACCGGCTGCGAGCCACCCGCTACGCACCGACATCGCATGTCTGGTGGGGACGGTGGCGCGCCGCCGTCAAGCTGTGCCGCCCGACCCGCAGACGCTGCCCAGCGTGTTGCGGCGCTGGTTGCAGTCGCATCACATCGAGCGCGTCGGTGGCATGCCGCTGGGTCAGCTGCGGGTGGCACTGGCGTCGGTGCCGCACTTCATTGACAGCGTGCTGGCTCTGGCAGACACGTCAAGCCCGCTCCCGCAAGGCGACAGCGAACGAGAAACGCTGGCCGGATTTTTTTCCAGGCAGCTGTCAACGCCATCGGCGATGCTCGATTTTTCCGACTTGCTGCGCGCTTGCCGGGAACTGACTCCCCCTCCCGACGCGCTACTGGACGACTTGCGCGAGCGTGGCTTGACCCCGCGCGCACTCCAGGACACACAGCAGTTCGCCGTCTGGTCACGAGTGCAGCGCCTGCACAACCTGCCTGTTGCGCTGGACAGTTTTGCCGCCTTCGACACACTCTTTGCCTGGGAGCAACGCGGTATTCGCGACCGCGTGCTAAGAGTCGACGATGCGGTGGTTGCAACGCCGCTGGGGGTCGCGCTGCGCGCATTTTTTGGCGAGGGCGGACGCCGCGCTTACGTCGTGCGCAGCGGCGACCCCAGCCATCTGTTTGACACGGCGACTGACCGTTTCGCGGCCTGCTTTGCCCAGGGCGCCGGCACATCCGATGTCAGCCTCTTCGACACCGAGGCCGACCGCTGCCCGCAACTTCCAGGCATTCAGCGCATTGTCCGCCGTGGCGTACTGGCAGGCTTGACCGAGACCGGACGCCCAGTCGCCATGTCGGCCACCGAATGGGTCGGTCTGGAACACGTGTATGGCTTGACCGATGTAAGTTTCGTGCTGCTGCCGGACCTGATTGACGCTTGCGCTCAAGCGCTGCCGGCGGAACTGCCGCCGGCGCAACAGCTTGCTGCACCGGAGAGGTTTGCCGACTGTGTGGACGATGCGCCGACCGTCAACCCGAGTCCCGGTCGACGTCTGCCCCCGCCTCGGCTCAACAGCCTGGGCCTAGCGGTATGGCGCCAGTTGGTTAGCAGCGCGCTGCGCCTGTTGGACAATCCGGGACGCGCCTTTCACCGGCGCGACGTCCAGTTCCTGGCATCGCTGCCACTGCTGGGCGACGGGCGCGACTTGCCGGCGCCGGCGCAGTGGCTGGCATGGATGGCGCAGGCGCCGGGCTGGATGTCACCCCTGGCTGATGGCAGCGCCGAACTGCTGAGCGACCGCCTGCAACTGGCCTACCCGTGGTTGCGCACGGCGGATAGCAGCGATGCGCAAGGTGGGGTCGAGGCGCCGGAGGGCACGCTGGCCGGCGTGCTGGCCCTGGGCGCCCTGGAGCGCGGCTCGTACCGCTCCGCTGCATGGCGCCCGCTGGCGCGCTACCAGGACAGCCTGCCGACACTGGCCTGGAGCCAAACCACCCAGCAAACGGTATGGACGCCGCTGGGCGCCATGACCCTGGCGGAACGGGTATGCCTGATGGGACCGAGCCCGGCCGGACCTCGACTTCTGTCCGACGTCAGCTGTTCTGCAGATGCCAGCACACGGCAGGCCTCGGTGCGTCGCCTGATCAACGTGGTGGTGCAAGCGGCCCGCACGGCGGGCGACGAGTTTGCTTTCGAGGTCAACTCCGAGCGCCTTTGGATGCGGGTGCGCGAGCGCCTGTCGGATCTGATGCGGGTGTTGCTGACGGCCGGCGCCTTGTCCAGCGACGGCGTGCCCTTTGTGGTGCGCTGTGGACGCGACACCATGCGTCAAAACGATCTGGACGCCGGGCGTCTGATTGCGAACATAGACCTGCAACCGGCACAACCCATTGCGCGCATCGTGGTGGTATTGAACCTGCGCGACGCCGGCAGCATGCCAGCGCTGGCCCAGGCCGCATGAGCAAGTCAGGAACCGCCATGCCCGACGCCCTCAATCCCGCCAATGACCGTTTTGCCGCGCCGCTGTTCGGCTTCAAGTTTCAGGTCGAGTTCGCGCGCGAGCCGATTGCAGCGCGCGGTGGTGGCAGTGGCGCCAGCGGCGAGGAGCCCCTGTGCGAGGGATCGTTTTCGGAGGTGTCAGGCCTGGAGGCCGTGATGGAGACCAAAACCATCAGGGAAGGGGGTGCCAACTACGGCGCCCATCAACGCGCCGGACAGGTTAGTTTTTCCACGGTCGTGCTCAAGCGTGGCATGACGCAGGCGCGTGACCTGTGGAACTGGTGGGGTCTTTTTTCGGGCGCCGGTACCACTCAAGGCGCCAGTCGCAGCAACGGCGCCTACGCGCACCGCCTGACGGTTCGCATTACCTTGCTGGATATCGATGGTGTGGCTCTCATGAAATGGCGCCTTGAGCGCGCCATGCCGGTCAAGTTCAAGGCGTCGGACTTTAACGCCCGCGCCACCGACGTCGGCATCGAGGAAATCCACCTGGTGCACGAAGGTCTCTTTTTTGAGGCGGCCTGATCATGCGTATACCCGACGAACACAAGGCCAAGCTGTACAAGGTGGACCAGGGCAATCCGAGCCAGGAGCCGAATGCGGGCAGCGCCGACGCGGTGCTGGTTCAGTTCAACCCCACTTCGCTCTCGTATTCGGTGCAAAACACGCTGGAGAAAAAAGGGCGTGATGCCAACGCCAAACAGTTTGTCGCGCAAACCACGGCCAAGCTGGAATTCGACCTGAACTTTGACAGTACCCACGACGGTGGCGACGTGCGCACCGACACCGACCGGATCAAGCAGTTTTTGAATCCTGGTGACAAAAAGTCGCATAAGGATCAGGCACCGCCGCTGGTAGGTTTTCGCTGGGGCACATTTGTCTTCAAGGGCATCGTCGAATCGTTCAAGGAAAACCTGGAGTTCTTTTCATCCGAAGGCGTGCCGTTGCGCTCGACGCTGAAGATCGGTCTGGCATCGCAAGACCCCAAGGACGTGTTCGCAGCGTTACCGCCGGGGCACCCCGATGCGTCGGCCGCGGCCGGCGCTGATGTCAGTCTGGCCGCCATGTCGAGCCGCGGCACCAGCGGCATGGCCGCACAAGGGGGCAATCCGGCGGCCGGCCGCTCGCTGGCTGCTGCCAACGGTTTTGAAAGCATGCGCAACCCTGGCGCCGCACTGGCAGCCATTGCCGGTGGCGCTATTGAGCTCAAGGCAGCGGCCAGTTTTTCCAGCGGCGCCAGCGTCAGTCTCGGTGCTGGCCTGGGTGGCAGTGCTGGCGGCGGCCTCGGAGTTGGTTTTGGCACTGGCGCCAGCAGCCTGCAGGCCTTCGCCGGATTGGGAAGCAGCAAAACACCGGTCAGCGTGCGCATCGATGCGAGCGCACTGCAGGTCCGCGACCGAACCTCCAGCGCCTCCGTCGGCAGTGAGTTTGCATTGGGTGGGAAAGCCGTCAGCCCGAGTTCATCCGGCATGAAGGCCGACCTGGGCAGCAACGCCCGCATCAAGTTTGATTGAAGGAGAAACACAACCGTGGCAGTCGTCATTGAAGAACTTGAAGTGCAGACGCAGCCGCCACCGGCTGCGCCGCCGACAACCCAGCAGTCGCCGAACGCCGCTGGCGCTGTGGATGCGCGCGCGCTGCAAGCCGAGCTGGCGCGCGAATCTTGGCGTCTGGCACGTCTGGCGGCGGACTGAAACTCAAGGACCTTGCAGATGGGCGAAAATAACCTCTCCCGACTGGCCTTGTATTCGGCCCGCCCGACGCTGCGCATTGACGGGCAGGAAAACGAGATGGCGTCCGGCCTGTTGCAGTCGCTGCTGATGCGCGAGCAAGAAGGCGGGCTGTCGTCGCTGGAAGCGGCGTTTGTCAACTTCACGGCTCGCGACAACGGTTCAGTGGGACTGGCTTTTGAAGACGAGCAATGTCTCAAATTTGGCGCTGAAATCAAGGTCTATGCCGGTGAGGCCGGAGCCCCCACCGAAGTCTTTCGGGGCCATATCAGCGCTTTGGAATTCGCCTTTGACTCGGAAGGCCCGCCGCGCCTGATCGTGCTGGCCGAAGACAAGGCGCAAAACGCCCGCATGAAACGCCGCATCGCCGTCTATGACAACCAATCGGTCGCCGACATCGTGCGCGAAGTGGCCTCGCGCATGGGGCTCACGCCTGTCGTCACGGGGCTTGCCGACAGTTCGGCGCTGCAAGTGCAGTTCGACGAAAGCGATCTGGCTTTTGTGCGTCGTTTGCTGGCGCGCGAAGGGGCTGATATGCAAATTGTCGGCACCGACATGCAGGTGTCGCCGCGCCAGGACGTGCAACGCAACGCGATCACGCTGCGTATGCACAGCCAATTGCACAAGCTGCGCGTGGTCGCCGATCTGGCTGACCAGGTGACGCAAGTGCGGGTCACCGGTTTTGATGCCGGGCAGGGGCAGGCCATCAATGGCACCGGCAGCAGTGCCGCACTGGGTCCGGGCCGGGGTCGAACCGGTAGTGACTTGCTGCAACAGACAGTGGGCGAGCGCGAGCAGCAAACGGCACACCGCCTGGCTCTTACCCAAGGCGAGGCGGATGCGCTGGCGCAGGCAGAGTTCGCCCAGCGGGCCCGGCGCTTTGTGCGGGTACAGGCCCAATGCGAGGGCAACCCGGCGTTGCGTGTTGGCTCGCACGTGACCCTGGCCGGGGTCTCGCCACGCTTTGACAACACTTATTACGTCACCGCCTGCACGCACCGCTATGACATGCTGCGCGGTTTCGAAACCGAACTCTGCGCCGAGAGCGCTTACCTGGGGCAACCGTCATGATCCGCGACAGTCAGCCCCTGCTTGATTTCAGCGTGCCGGGGCATTTGCTGGCCCTGCCCTATCTGGGCCGCGTCACCGATGTGAACGACCCGCAAAACCTGGCGCGCGTCAAAGTCGAGCTGTACGCGCTGGATACGAGCAGTGACGTTGCGCTGTGGGCGCGCGTGGCCAGCCCGTTTGCTGGGGCCAGTCGTGGCGGCTTTTTTATTCCGCAAGAGGGCGACGAGGTGCTGGTCGTGTTTGTCGGCGGCGACGCCCGCCACCCGGTCGTGCTGGGCGGGTTGTGGAATGGTGCGTCAGCGCCGCCAGAGAGCATCAGCGGCAAGGTCGACCGTTGGAGCATCACCGGCAAAGCCGGAACCCGCATCGCCATCGTTGAAGAAAGCGAATCCAGCGCCAAGATTGAATGCTCCACACCGGGCGGCGTGAAGCTCACCATGACCGACGAATCGGGTGGCAAAGTCACTATCGAGTGTGCCGGCAACACGGTCACCATCGACACTCAGGGTGTCTCGGTGCAGGCCGCCGCCAAGGTCAAGGTGCAGGCCGCCAATGTCGAAGTGAGCGCCGGCATGGTCAAGGTCGACGCTGCCATGTCCAAATTCTCCGGTGTGATCAAGTGCGACACACTCATCACCAACGCCGTGGTGTCGACTTCTTACACGCCCGGCGCGGGCAACATCTGGTGAAGCACCCATGAGTTCGCTGGCCCCTAGCCCCACCCAAATGCTGGCACTGCGCGCACCGCAAGCCCTGGCTCATGCCGCGGCGCATCCGATTCAGCTCACCGGCTTGCGTGCTGGCCCGCGCATGGCGGATGCGCAGCGCGCACCGCTGATTGTCGAGCGGCGCGACCAGGACTTCGTCGAGGGCCTGCTGGCCGACCTGGGCGACGTCACTCGGCACGCCGCATTGCTTGCCAGTGAACCGCTTGCGCAAGGCGGCGTGATGCGCTTGTTTCAGCCCTTGCAGCGGGTTTTCAACATGCTGGTGCTGGAGACCTTCTGCGAAGTGCCGGGCGAGCCGCGGGTGGATCCGAAAAAGATCGACAGCAGCGGCTTCGTGCTGCGCCGGGTTGACGGCAATCGGCACCTTGCGTGGCTCAAGGCAGGCACCCGGGTGGTCGGCTGGGAGGCAGTCGATGAAGACCTCGACCCGTCACATGACCGGCGCCCCGGCGCAGTCAACCTGGGCCACCCCTGGTTAAACGCGCGCGCCCCGAGCCAGCAAAAAATCCGCACTGCCGGCAGCGCGCGGCTGGCCGCCTCAAACCAGGCCGTCAGTGAAGATGTGCAGCCTTTGTTTGTCGCTGGTCCGGATGTCTGCGATGGCGTGGCGCGGACTCTTTTGTTCGGCACGTTGCGGGTGGCCTCGGGCGAACTGACCGAGGTACCGAAGGCGGCGCCGCTGTTTGGCTCGGACGAGGACGAGCGCACTTTGCTGCGCAAAGACTTGGTCAGTTACCTCCTGGAAGGCGGCGCGCGCAGTTTTCCGGTGCCGGCGCTGATGAGACGCTTTAGCACCCAGGATGTCATCAACGCAGCGCAGACTGCGACTGACGCCATCCACCAGCCGCCGCTCAAGCGCCAGGAGTACGACCGGCTTGACGCCACCCTGGGGCGCTTGCTGCTGCAACTCGGCACCGAATTTGATGCCTTCGGCACCGGCACCGGCGCGCTGGCTCTGCAAGCCGCCTTGAAGCAACTCAATGTCGAGACCGATGTGCCAGCGACCCAGAGTCAATGGGCGCGAATTGAAACCAGCAATGCCTATGACTTTCTGCTGCAGGCCAAAGCGGTTTGGCTGGACGCCAAAGAGGGCGCCAGCGTGACCCTTCCCGACCGCTGGGGTGCTGTCAGCAGCAGCACCGCCAGTGCTATTTTTGACGCCACTCTGGCCTGCTTGCAACAGCAGTTTGCCAAGCTCATGCCGTCTTCCGGGCGCTTCGAAACCAGGGGCAATGGCAACGAGCCGCGCTTTGTGGTTCGCGCCTTTATCCGCGTCAAACCGGAGCATGCCGGTTGCAGCGCGCGTCTGGTGTGGTCTCAGTACAGCGCGCCCTTCACCATTGCCCCCTGGTTCGAGTCCTCTGGCGCACCGGTGCCGGTCATTCCGATGCCTGATCTGTTGGACCGCGCTCAACTGCAGCGCATCAAGCCTTCGGTTGCGTTCGCCCTGCCGCCAAAACTCGCCAAGTTGCTGCGCAGCGACGCTAAGGAGTTGCGCGATGGCAAGGGCGACGGCGGCGATGGCCTGGGGCTGGGCTGGATTTGTTCGTTCTCGCTGCCGATCATCACCCTGTGCGCGTTCATCGTGCTCAACATCTTCCTGACGCTGTTCAACCTGATCTTCTTCTGGTTGCCGTTCCTGAAGATTTGTATCCCCATCCCCAAGAAAGATTAAGGCATGGCAACAACCCCTTCCCTTGCCGCGTTTGCCGAACCGATTGGCTGGCCGCTGTTGCCGCTACCCGATGAGGACGGCCAACTGAACTACCCCAACCTGGCGCAAAGCGTGCGCGAGCTGATCCAGGTGTTGCTGTCCACGCGCCCTGGTGAGCAGCTCATGCGTCCAGGCTTTGGCGCCGGTTTGGAGAACTTGCTGACCGAGCCGAACACGGTGGCGACACGCGCCCGCATCAAGGATTTGGTGGAAGACGCGCTCAAGCGCTGGGAACAACGCATCGTTGTGGACGGCGTCGCCGTCGACCCGGTGAGTGACAGTGCAACCGGTGTGGCCGACGGTGTGCGCGTCGAAATAGCCTATCGACACAAACGCACCGGTAGCGCGGCGCGCATCGGCCTGACCCTCGTGATGGAGGCTCGAAATGCCCACTAGCCCTGCGGAGACATGTCGTGCCGATTAGACCGCCCGCTCTGGACGACCGTAGCTTCGACGACCTGGTCGCCGAGTTGCTGTCACGCATCCCGGCCCACACGCCTGAATGGACCCACCCGCGTCCGGGTGACCCGGGACGCACACTGATCGATCTGTTCGCCTGGCTGGGTGACACCATCCTCTACCGCGCCAATCTGATTCCGGAGCGCCAGCGCCTGGCCTACCTGCGACTACTGGGCATGCCGCTCAAGCCGGCCGCTGCCGCGCGGGGTATCGTGAGCCTGAAGATCAAGGCCGACAAGCGGGTCGTCGCGCTGGCGGTGCCAGCGGGCTCCAGGATGGACAAGCCGGTGCCGTTTTCGACAATCGGCATGTGCACCGCCTTTCCCGTCACCGGGCGCGCTTATGTGCGGCGCAAACTCACGGCGTCGGAGCAACTCGACTTCAATGCCCTGCTGCCGGATCTGCAAGCGGTGTACCGCACGGCGGAAGGCAACCCGCAGGGTTATGTCACGACCGAGGTATTCGCCGCTGGTCGGGACCTGAGCCAAGGTGTGGACATCGTCCAGACCACGGTCGATGCCTCGCTCTGGATGGCGCTGCTGGCGCCCAGCGCGAAACAGCGCGAAGACGCACGCCTCACCCTGGGCGCCGACGCCCAAGGCAGCGCTCGCGCCCTGAATGTGGGGCTGGCCCTGGCACTGGATCTGCCGCAGGGGGGTGAAGGCATCAGCAACCGCAACGCATTGCCCCTGGTGTGGCAAATGAGCACCGGCAGCGATGCCAGTACGCCGGAGGTGCCTGATTTCGTCACTCTGGACGCCCTGGAGGATGGCACACAAGGCCTGACGCGCTCCGGCGTGGTACGTCTGGCCCTGCCCGGCTTGCAACGCATGGGTGCACCGTCCAACGACCCGCGCGAAAATCTGCGTGCTGGCGTCGGCGATGCGCCGCCACGACTTGAGAGCGACGAGGACGCGGCACGACTCATCACCTGGTTGCGCCTGCGCGTGCAACCCGATTTTGTGCTGACCAGTTTGCGGCTGGCGTGGGCCGGACTCAACGCGGTGCAAATCGAGCAGCGCCAAGCCATGCCTGGCCGCGCCATTGGCGCCTCGGATGGTGGCTCCGATCAGGTGTTCGATCTGGGCGTCAGCACGCTGGGCAGCGTTGATCCGGCCACGCTTGAAGTGCTGGTGCATGACGCTCTGAGCGGCAGCCAGGTCTGGCAAGTGCTTGACGACCTGGGCCGCGCCGGTCCGTTGGACAGCGTTTACCAACTTGACCCCGAGGCCGGCACCGTGCGCTTTGGCGACGGCGTGCATGGTCGCGTGCCCAGCACCGGCAGTCGCATCGTTGCCACCGGTTTGCGCGTCGGTGGCGGCGCACCGGGCAACCTGCCGGCCGGCACCCTGAGCAAACTCGATACGGTGGTGGATTTGGTCACCGGTGCGCGCAGGAAACCTGATCCGGCGATCGATGTCTGGCAGGCGCTGGCCCTGCAGGGCGGCGCCAACGCCGAGACCCTGGACGGTGCCGAACGCCGCATTCCGGCCTATTTCCAGCACCGTGATCGCGCCGTCACGGCGCAGGATTACCGTGTGCTGGCGCGCGAGGCGCCCGCTGTGCAAGTGGCGCGCGTCGAAGTGCTGCCACGTTTCAAACCGCACGAACGAAGCAGCGGTGTTCCCGGCGCGGTGTCGGTCATGGTGCTGCCGCAGCGCGCCAGCGAAGACTACCGCGCGCCGCTGCCGCGCGCTGACCGCCCCTTGCTGGAAGCGGTACACGGCTTTCTCAACGAACGTCGCCCGTTGGCCACCGAGCTTTACGTGATGGGTTGCGAATACCGTGAAATCGGTCTCTCGGTTGCGGTCCAAATACGCGCCGGTTTTGCGCGCGAACAGGTCTTGACCGACGTGCGGCTGGCCTTGCGCCGTTACCTGTGGCCACTGCCTCTGGGTGTGACGGGCGCCGACGGGCCCTGGCCTGCCAGCGCCAGCAACGACGGCGGCTATCCGTTGGGGCGCCAGCTGACGGACCGCGAGCTGGAAGTCGTGGTGGCCCGCGTGGCCGGTGTGGCCGGGGTGTCGCCGGTTCGCGTGTTCGAGAACCAGGGCGGAGTTTTCGTCGAATTGGCGGGGGTCGGAAAAGTCGTGACCACCCTGACGCTGGAGCTCTGGCAGTTACCCGAACTGACAGCCGCGCGGGTGGTGGAGGGCGTCGATGCCCCGGACTCGGTGCTGTCTGATGCCGACACCGGCAGCGCCAACACTGGCGCCCCGGCGATCTATTTGCCGGTGGTACCGGACCTTTGCTGAAGCAATGCCATGGACGTCAACGGCTTACGCTCTTTCGGTCTGTCCTTTGACAGCGGACTGCAGGCGTGGCCGGTGCCCAATGATGCCGGGTCTGCGGCGATCAGCGTGGAGCCGGTCTGGAGCCACCGCATCGCCGGGGTTCGCCTGGCCAGCCGCACGCACGGTCTGGTGCTGAAGGAAGCCGCCAGCAGTGTCGACGCGGTGGCGCTGCAACCGTCCATGGCGGTGGATTCCATGGGCAACTACGTACGTTGCCACGCCCAAGGGCTGACTTCGATATCGCACCTTGCGGCACAACATCAACTCGCGCCGCGTTCGTTTGAATTGCCGCCTCAGGCCCAGCCGGTTTCCGACATCACCGTGGGCAGCGATGACGTGCTTTATCTGGCGGCCAATGGTGCATTGTGGCTGGTCGATTTGCGCGGGCGCTTCGAACTCACGCAACTGCTCGCGCCGGAGGGTTTCAAACCGCAACGACTGGCCTCCTGCCCAAGTGGCGGCGTCTGGGTGCTGGATGTAGAGCAGGGTCGGCTGGCCCGGGTCCTTGGCTTGCCGCTGTTCACCCAACCCCTGTACACCGCACGCAATTCCGCCAGCGGTTTTGTGGCGCAAAACCCAAACCCGAACCCGCCGCGCTGGCAACTGCTAGGCGGGCGCCTGCCGGCTACTGAAAAAGCGGTGGCTATTGCCGCCAACGGGCGCGGCACGCTGCTGATGCTGAGCCTGACACGGCCCACCGGAGGTGCCTCGATTCGCACGCTGCTGGATGACGGTCGGCTTTCGCTGCCGCTGGCACTGGCCGGCCCGCGCTTGCCGCACACACTCGGGTGGCTGGAGCCGCAGCGCATCGCCGTGGCGACACGCGGTCAATTGGTGTCGGCCACCGGCCAGCCGCGCGACCCCGGTGTCTACACCTATGCGCTGCCCGACGCGCTGCTGGCACGCCTGAGCAGCGCCAGTGGCGAACACGATGTCGTCTTGCCGCCGGATCTGGCGCGGCCACTGCTGGAGCAAGGCGACTATTACCCGCTGGCCAACTGGACCGGCGGGCCCTTTGTGAGCGCAACTGCGGGCGTGCCCTTGCACTATCCGCGCCACGCCGACGCCGCTGTCGAACCCGCCAAAGTCGCGCGCATCTCCAGCGCGGCACGCGCCAGCTACGGTTTGGTGGTCAACGCCGCGCCGGGGCGCAGCGCTGACGCCCGCGTGCTGGCCGCGCTGGGTCTGCTGGACGCGCGCGACCCCGCCACCGTGTGGCACCGCCTGTACGCCGAAGCCGTGGTGCCGGCAGGCTGCGCCATGATCGTGTGGCTGGCGGTCAGCGACACCGGTCCACCGGAGTTTGCCGCCGCCGCACCCGGTCAGCGTGCGCGCTGGTATCCGCATCTGATCGGCGAGCGCAGCGCCTTGCCGCCAGTTGTGTTGGACAGCTTGCCGGTCGATACGCCACGCGCTGCCTGGGTTAAGGAGCCAACCGAGGTGGCACACGGGCAAAGCGTGCTGTGCTGCGCGCCCGAAGCCGTCACCCTCGACGCTCACACCGGCTTGTTCACGGTGCTGGTCCAGCGTGCCGGGATGACTGTTCGCGCCTTGCAGGGGCCTCGGCTGTGGGTCGCCGTGGAGCTGTTTGGCGACGGTCGCGCCACGCCCGAGCTGGTCGCCCTGCGTGCCTACGCCGGTCGGGTTTCCTACCGCGACCGTTATCTGCCAGCGCTCTACCACGAACGTGTATTTGGTGAAGAAGCGCAGCGTCCGGGCCGCGCCACTGGTGCCGACTTTCTGGACCGTTTCCTGCACCTCTTTGAAGGCCTGTTCAGCGACATCGAAGGCCGCATTGCTGCCAGTGCCCTGGTGACGGATGCCATGGCCTGCCCGCCCGACGCCTTGCCCTGGCTGGCGGCGTGGATCGGCATGTCGCTGGAGCCGGGCCTGCCGCTGCCACGGGCCCGCTGGATGCTGGCCAACGCGGCGCAACTGGCGCGTCGCCACGGCACGCTGGCCGGGTTGCAACTGGCGCTCGATATCGCCACCGACGGTGCCGTGACGCGCGGACGCATCGTGGTGGTCGAGGACTTCCGGTTGCGCCGCACGCTGTCCACCATTTTGGGTGCCCGGTTGCAGGACAGCACCGACCCGCTCACCAGTGGCATTTCGCGATCTGGCAACTCGGTGCTGGGCGACGCGCTATTTTTGGGTGACGCCAAGACATTGCAGGACGACCAACTGAAAACGTTCCTGGCGTTGTTTCGGCGTATCGATGCCGACTCAGGCGCCGCACAAACACTGCTGCAGCGTGAACGCGCCGCCGCTCAACATGCATTGTTTGACGAACTGTCGCACCGCGTCACGGTGCTGGTGCACGAAGAGTTGCCGGGCGACGAGCTGGGGTTGGTGCAGCGCCTGGCGGAACTCGGCGCACCGGCCCATGTGCTGATACGCGTGGTGCCTGCCGCCTACCCGTTCATGGTGGGCGTCGCCGCGCTGGTTGGCGCCGACACCTTTCTTCGCGCTGCGCCGCTGGCCCGAGCGGTGCGCGTCGGACCGGGCGCCCAAACATCGTCGCTTGGCAGCGTCGACACCTTGCGCGGCGAGGCCTCGCTCGATGCCCATGCCGGCGCCTTCGAAGGTGTGCTCCCGGTCGCCGGTTCAGGCGTCAAAAAGCCGGTGGCCCGGATTGCCGCCATTGGTCTGCCAGAAGGCGGAATTTCCAACGTGGCAACACCTTTTCAACTCGATGCCAGCGGCTCCAGCGCTGACACCGACCACGTGATCGATAGTTTCAACTGGTCGCACCTTCCACCCACCTGATCACAACAACCCAGGAGTTTCATCATGGCCAAATTTGTTCCCGGCGTCGACATCACCATCAAGTCCGACGAGCCCTTGCTCGATGTGCTGGCCTCGGTCGCCGCGCCGCTCAAGCCAGGAAAGCACGTCTTTCAGCTGATGGTCACTGACGACTCCGGCAATGACTCGGACCCCGCCAGCGTCACCGTCATTGTGCTGGACCTGGAGCGCCCTACCGCCGTGGTTGACCTCATCAACGTCGATGGCAAGCGCGTCTCCGAGCCGGTCGTCAACGTCCCCTTCGGCAAGCCTTTCCAGTTGACGGGTGATCGCTCCAGCGATATCGGTGGTGTCGTCAAGGTCTGGAACTGGGTGCTGCTGCAAGGCTGAGCTCGAACCATGGAAACGCTCCAACTCAATGTGCGGCTGGCGACCAAGGAGCCGGTCGTGGCGGTGCCACCGACGCTGCCGGTGGGCGTCTACCAGGTGCAGCTCGTGGTGCAGGGCGGCAGCGGGAAAAGTGCTTTGGCCACCCTGCTGATCAGGGTCATCAAGGAGTAAGCATGGCAGCCACAGACATCAGCCTCGCCGTCGCGCAAGACGACCCGCTTGTGGGTGACAGCCTGGTCACACGGGGCGTACCAGAGCGTGTCAACTACGCCACCGGCGTGCTGCTGGGTGCCGACGACTTTGCCGCCGAGCAGTTGTACCAGCGCGCGCGCCTGGCCCGCGCTCTGGCGGCGCTCTACGGTCACGGCACCCTGGCCGGGCTGCGCGTGAGCTGCGGCACGCACGACAACCCCGAGCTTGAAGTGCAGGTGGCGCCCGGCCTGGCACTGGACCGCCTCGGACGCCTGATTGAGATCCGGCGCATCCAATGCGTTCACGTGGCGCGCTGGCTGGCGCAACGCCAGTCGCTGGCCGCCGACACGCTCGAACGCGTCAACCTGACCGATGCCGTGCGGCAAGATGTGCCCGGCCAAAAGCGTCTGGTGCTGGATGTGTTTGTGCGCTTCGTGCTGTGCGCGCATGGTGCTACGCCGGCTTTTGCGGCTGGCCCGTTCAACGCCACCGACTACGTTGTGCCGTCGCGCCTGGCGGACGCGTTTGAGCTCAGCTTGCAACCGGCCCACACTATCAACATCACCAGCGCCAACCCGAAAGGCGTGCTGGCGCTGCCACAGTCACGTTCGCCCAAGCTGGAGAGCATGCTGGCTGATATGCAAGGCATTACCGACGCCGCACGGCTGGAGGCAGCGCGCCGCCAGTGGTGTGTCGAAAGCGCCCTGGACGCATGGCCCGAGGCCTCGCAGCTGGACCCCAACCGCCTGCCCAAACTGGCCGAGCATGGCAGCGATGCCGACTGGAACAAGCTGCTGCTGGCGCGAGTTTCGGTACCCGTGCTGCAGGCCGACGCAACGACTTTCCCCAGCATCGACAGCGCGACGGTGGCTGAATTGGATGCAAAGCAGTCACCGGCGCCGACCGAACATCAAGAGCCGCGCTGGCGTGATCTGGCTGACAACGGCTTGCGCCCGATCGTCTTCAACCCCTATTCCTGGCGCGGTGCGCTCTAAGGAGACCCAGATGGCATCCACCTCGAACAGCGAAATCACGGTGCAGAACGCGCAGGACGACGCCCGTCTGCAGGCGCAACTGGCCAGCGGCGCCATCATCGTCGACAGCGGTCGGCGACGTCCGTTTTACTTTGATGGCCGCTTTCTTACCGCCGACGATCTGACCGCCGACCAAACTTACATCCGCTCGCGCCAGTCGGACCTGGCACAGGCCCTGGGCGCCGGCGTCATCCGTGGACTGATGGTAGGCCTGGGCACGCAGGCGGCCTCCAACAGCCCGACGCTGGTGATCGAGTCAGGCGTCGGTATCACGCCTAGCGGCGACATCGTCAACGTCGACGCAACCCAGACGGTGGCCATCGCCGCGCTGCCGCAAAGCGCGCAACTCGATGCCCAACTGGGTCTGAAGCTGTTGCCGGCCGCAAGCGCCAACAACCGCAGCGGCCTGTTTGTGCTGGCGCTGCGCCCCATTGAGTACAGCGCCAACCCGACGGCGGCCTACCCGACCACGCTGGACGGCCAGCGTACCGTGCGCGACGGCGACATCATTGAGGCCACCGCCCTGACGCTGATTCCCTATCCGGACCGCGCCGGGGTTGAAAACGCAAACTCCAAACGCGCCCGCGTTGCGCGTGAGATCTTCTTTGAGCGGCAACAGCCAGGTGTTCTGCAAGATGCCTTGCCGCTGGCAATGTTGTGTCTGGACGGTGGCGCGCTGCGCTGGCTGGATGTCTACATGGTGCGCCGCGAAGTGGGTTCGGAGTCGACGCTGGCAGCCGGTCTGGGGCAGCGCCCCCGCGCTTTGCTGGAAGCCTGGCTCAAGCAGCACCAGGATCATCTGGATGACATCGACACCGCCAGCGTGCAGGCCGGGTTTGCCGCCGCGCGCCAGTTCGAGACGCTGCCGCCGGTCGGGCCGATGCCGGCGTCCAGCCTGCATTTTGAAACCCAGCTCGGCCAGCTCACCATGCTGCAGTCTTACTTTCCGCCGCTGGTGGATTGCGAATTCGCCTTTATCCCGAGCGACGAATTGGCGGCGTTGGTGCAAGAGTCGCTGGCCTTGCCAGCCATCGACTTGCGCGCCTCGGACGCCGATCTGGACCACCTCTCCGTCCTGATCGTCGCCCCGGTGACGCGACAAACACTGGAGGCCCATAAACGCACCCTGCAAAGTGTGCAACGACCCCTGCGCGCCGCAGCATCCGGACTGATCGCCAAGCGTTCGCCGTTTGAATCGCTGGTGCGCCTGTCGCAACCGGATAGGTTGCCGCAAGTTCTGAATGTCGGTACCCTGGCACCCGACCTTTTGGCTAGCGCCTGGGAGCGGGCTTTTGAAGCCACGCGAACCGCGTTGAACGCTCAGACGCAGGGGCGCGGCATGTTCTGGTATCTGCGGCGACGCCAACTGCCCTACACCAGCGAAATATCCAGCGCCACCTTGCGCCTGGCGGGCGACGCCGCCAGCATCGACAGTGAAGTCGATCTGCGCGTGCGTGCCGATGGACTGTTCACACGTTTTAACGCCATCACCGCCCGGATCCCGACTCTGGCACGGGCTGAGGCCGCCAACCTGATGGTGGCGCCCCGGCTGGCGGTATCTCCAGGCTTGACAAGCAAAGTGTTCGCAACTTCTGACCTGCTGCGACGCAGCGTCTTCTCGGCCCTTTCCAGCCGGGCCGATCTGCGCGGTGAGGAGGGCCTGCGGCATGACGATGTTCTGGAGATTGCGCGCCAGTTCGGCGACCCGAATCTGGGCCAGGGCTTTGACGCACTGGTGCAAGCCGCCGATGCACAAACCCAAGCCGATTTGCGCGGCGCCGACGTCGTCAAGGCGGTCGCCGACAGCGGTGTGGCACCGCAACTGGATCAGGCCATTCGTCAGCTGCCGGTGCTGCAACAGGCGGCGTTTGCGCTGCAACTGCGAGACGCCGCCAAGGCCCCGGATGCCAGCCGTCGGCTGTCGCTACTGGTCGGCATCAAGGAGGTTCTGTGAACATGGCCATTCTTGTTAACGAGCAGTCAGGAGGGTCAAGGTGAAGATCCTGCGTGGCATTGAGCGCCCGGTGGCGGGCGAGCATGTGCTGGCGACGTGGCCGGCGCTGGGACCCTACGCCACTGGCAGTGTCACCGAGCCCGGCCCGCGCAAACGGCTGCATTTTTTCCCCCAGCGCTCGCTGACCCACACTGCACTGATCGAAGAGCAACGCAGCCGCATCACTGACGCCATGCGTCTGGGGCAGTCCGTTTCGCCCGGTGTCATCGATGGCCTGGAGTTGGTGCTGGACGGCCTTCAACTGGTGCTGTTGCCGGGCCATGCCATCGCGCCCGACGGCCAGGACCTGGAGCTGGCTTACGCCTTGCACGTCCCGTTTGACGCCGTCACCGTGATCTCGCCGCTGGTTGAGCAGGCGCTGCAATCGCGCCACACCGGGAGCACGCCCTGGCAACGCCTGTCCGGCCTGCAACGCCAGGTCACCCTGGCGCAGGCGCTGGGCGATCTGGACGGTGCCTCGTTCCTGCCGCACGCCATGGTGCTGGTGGCTATCCCGCGCAGCATCGCCCTGGACCGGGGTGATGACAGCAACGACGGTTGCCCCAACGCCACTGATCAGGGCGCCTCGCTGCGCGCCGCCTGGGAAGACGGCTTTCAGCTGGCTTGGGTGCCCTGGCCTCAGGAGCGCTCTCTGCCGCTGTGGAGCAACGACGCCAGCACGCTGGACCCGCGGTTTCGTAACCGTCTGGCCTATGCGGTGTTCAACACCGAGCGCGAGCGCCTGTCGCAGGGGGCGAACCGCTCGCTAAGAGCCTGGAAAGAGCGGGCTGGCTGGAGCCAGACTAAGCTCGATCTACTGGCCGCCCGAGAGGCAGCCCTGCTAGCTATTGCCACACCGTGGCCGTGGGAGACCCTGGGCGTGCCGCTGTCGGTGGTGGCCTTTGATGCCGCTTTCAAACCCGCCTTTGCCGACCGTGCGGCGGTGGTGCGCCAAGGCGGCGGGCGCCACAACCGAAGCCCGCTGGTGCCACGGTCGGGGGACGATGTACTGTGGCAGGCGCGCATCTCGCAGTTGCTGGAGCAGCTGGCCGAGATGCCCGCCGATCAGCGCAACGCGCCGGGCTTGGCGCAACAATTCGACTGGCTGCCCCCGGCTGGCGTGCTGCCACGTGACAGCATGGACTTTTTGTCGGGCCGGCAGAATTTTTTCCCGCCGCAGTTTGACGTGCAGGCGCAGCCGGTGCCGATCGACATGGTGGATGCACTGATGGCCGAATCGTCGCCACTGCTGCCCTACAACCTCTCCTTGCGCGACCAGGTGCAGATTCTGGTACCGGTGCCAGCGCGCTTTTTTGACCCGGACTTGCTGCGGTTGGACGAGCGTGTGCATCCGCTATTCGATCTGGAAATTGCGCGCCTAAGCGGCGAGCGCTTGCAACTTCTGACGCGTCGCGACGGTCTGCGTCGCCGCTTTGATGTGCTGTCGCAGGCCGTCGGTGGTCAATTGCCGCGCTACCTACAGGCCGACCCGAACGCACTAGCGGACGAGTCTGCGGCGCTCGATGCGCAGGCCTTTGCCCGGGTGCACCGCTCCAGCGCCGAGGCCAATGCTGCCGAGCTGCACCAGTTCAGCGCTGCCCATCACAAGCTGGTGTTTCAGGCAAGCGACGAGCTGATTGTTTTTGTGCGCGTTGACAGCGTGCCAGCCGGCATCGGCGTGCGACCCCTGATCAGTCAGGCCGGGCTCGACGGCGTCGCCGTCGAGACGCATCCTTTTGTCTGGGGCACGGCACCGGCCGAGGCGAACGGCGAACGATTGGGCGAGCTACCGGTCGCCGGGGTCTGGAGCCGACTGTCGATACCAATGGCGCGAGCCGGTTTGGCCGGTCAGAAAATAGACGGCCTGGCCTTTGCTATTTTTAGCGGCGCCCAGTCCAGCCAGGTGACATGGGGCTACGCTGGCAAAGCGACCAACGGGGTCGAGTGTTACTGGCTTTGTGACGCGTTGCCGACCGGTGCCAGCCTGGGCTCGTCGCCGCCGTGGACCTGGGTAACGCAGGGTGACGGTCTGACTGCGGCCGAGGATGCATCGTTTGGCCTCTCCACTGAGCCGCTCAACATGAACGACACCAGCGGCGCAGCCCACCCCGATACACGTCATGTGAGCGAGCTCGATACGCTACTGGCGAGCTGGAAAAGTTTTCGCGAGGGCGTACTCACGGTGGAGCTGGGCGAACCGGCTGGCGGTGCGCGCACTGCCACGACGCCGCCGCGCACCATTGACGCCGGCCTGGACGAACTGATCCAGCGACTGGACGGTCGCATCCGTGCCGCGGGGGACCACGTGGACCTGGGTTTTCTGCGCGCGCGCACCGACATTTTCCGGCTGCGCCAGGGCGTGCTGGGGGTGGAGGATGCAGGCCGCTTCATGACGTCTCCGGCCGCCTCCGAACTGCTCAAGCGCAACGAAAACCCGGTCGCCACCGAGAAAGAGTTCTCCGACTACTTCAGTCGGTTGAACCAGGCCGCCGTGCAACCGCCGGACTTCAAAGGTCCGCAACTGCCGACCCAAGTGCTCCCGCCTAACCCGGCTATGGCTGCCAGGACCATGACTTTTGCCGCGAGTGCGGCAGTCGCCAGCCGAGCGCCGCTCCCGGTGGCGGCCTCTGCCTTGTCGACCAATCTCAACACCTTGTTTGGCAGCACCGAATTCGCCACGTCCAACGCGGCGGCCCTGAGCGCCAGCAGCACGGGAATTGCAGCCGCCCGCTTGTCGCCCATCGACATCACCGGCGTCAAAGCCTCGGGTGTGGCGGTGGTGGGGGTGCGCCCGGTGCAATTGGGAGTAGCGGCACCGCCCGCCATTACCGACGTCGTCGGTGCCAGCCTGATGGGAGCTACCTACAACACGGTGACGGTGGCCGAACGTTTTACGCTGCCGGCGTCCGTCGTATCCAGCAACTCTGCCGCCAAAGGCAAGAACGACTTTGTCGTGGCCGGGCTGAAGGGCTTGCAAGCGACCGGCATGGTGGTCAACGACCTGCCTGTCTTCGGCTATCAAAAGTCTGGCACGGCGACAAACCCGACCACCGTTAGCGCCGCTGAGTTGATGGCGCAGGGCAGCACGGTCACCGATGTCGATGGCGCAGAGTTGAGCACCGACTTGCACGAGGCGGTGTATTTTCGACGTGGCATTGAAGCCATCGACAACACCATCCGCTTCTTGCGCGGCATGGAGTTGCGCGCCGAGGATTACCGGCGCCTGCAATCCGACGCCCAATCGGCCCGCCAGCGCATCAGCGCCGTGATCGGCCTGATCCAGAGCGCACTGGCATCGTTGTCGATGCGTCTGGCAGAGGTGCGCCACGACCTGTCGGTGGCCCAGGCGCTGCGCGAGGAAGAGCAGTCGCGGGTCGACGCCTTGCTGGCGCGTCGCCGCGCCATTCTGGTCGAGCAGGTACCCTACCTCGTGTTCCGGCGCCCCCGGTTGACCTTGACGCTGCAAGACCTGCCGCTGCTGGCGACGCAACCGGCTGTGGTTGACGACCCGGTGCCGCGCTGGCGCAGCGAGTCGCACGAAGCCCCGGCCGAGTTGACGGCCATGGTGGATACGTTGCGCGACGTGCCGGTGCGCTGGCTGCTGCCGATCGCACGCATCTTCGTGAAACTGGACCGGGTGATTGATATTGAACAGGTCGTCATGCAGGCCCAGCAGCGGCTGGTGCAGCATGAAAAAGGCAGCTACGCCAGCAAGGCGGTGAAGGTGCTGGAGGGCGAACAAACCAGCACCGGCGCCATGCTCGCCGACACCTTCGAGCGCCACGCGCAACGCATTGTCAAAAGCTACGACGATGCGGCCGTGCAACTGACGCGCTTTGATGCGTCGAGCTGGCGCCAGGCCATCGAGCCGGTGCAAAGCCTGGCCACGATGCGTGACCTGATGCAGGCTGGCAGCCTGCGCCGTGAAGTGACACTGGCCGCTTCCGGCCTGCTGGACGATGTGGCTGGTGTCGCGTCCGGCTTGCACGCCAGTCTGTGCAGTGTGCCCCCCGCTACGCGACTGCGCTGGGCGGAAGCCTTCTCGCAACTGGACCCGTCGGTATCCTTGCGCGTCCTCACCGTGCTGCCCGGCTTTGGCGATGAACGCCTGGGAGTGGACTACATTGTGTGGCGCCAGATGCAACAGATGGTGGATTGGTTGTTTGCGCAGGTGTCCAGCGACGCCGGCGCGCAGGATGCCATCAACGACCTGGTGCGCGTGTGTCTGCTGCTGGCGTCGCATGCGCCGGTCAAGCGCATCATCAGCGCGCGCATACGCCGCCCGGTGCCGGCCATCGTCAACACCCGGCTGGACATCGAAATCGACCCCAAGCTGACACGCATCGGCATGCAGGTGCTGGTGTATGCACCGGCCACGCAAACCCCGGTGGCGCGCGCCGTGATCGAGGACCTGGCCAACGGTGGCGCCACCGCGCGCATCACGCATGTGCCGGACGCCGTGCTGCTGACGCTCGACAGCAGCTTGCGTGTGCAGGTGCAGTCCGGCCCGCCCTTGACCACCGCAACCGTTCAGCGCAGCGAGGCAACGCAGGCTCTGGCTGATGCCATGCCGGCCTCGGCGGCGCCTGCGGCAGCCGTCAAGGCGACCCAGCAGGCGGTGCAAGCCGCTAGCGAGCAGCGTATCGCCAAGCAGGTAGAAGTCTTGCGTGACAGCGCCAGCCGGGGGGGCCGCATGCGATGAGCCCGCTGCCATTGAGCGTCGTCAACGCGCCTGCTCCTGAAGGAGAGGCCAGCAACGCTGCAGGCGCAACATGAGCGCCAGCGCCAGCGTTGCCCGTGCCCAAGAGGCTTTGCGCAGGGGGCGGCGCGAACGCGTGGTGCAGCATGCGCGACTGGCACCGGCCCGCGAAGAAGACGCACCGGCCCTGCGTTTTGCGCTGGAAGACGCGCTCAACACGGTGGATTTTGGTGACTGCGGTCGGCTGATCGTGGTGCGGCGCTTGCTGCTGAGCGCGGTGCCGCCCCGAGCCGGACCCGCCCTCATGGCGCGGGCCCTGCAAAACGCATGGCAGGCGCTGGCCATGCGCGCGCTGTCGCATGATCATCCCCAGGCAGCCAGCGCTGACGCGGTCTACTTTGCCTCGCGCTGGCAGGCGCGTCTGGCATGGCTGGCGGCGTTTGCCAGCGGCACTGGCCTGTCGGCCTGGTATTGGCAAACAGCGTTGCCCGAGCTCAAAGTCCTCGACGCAGCGCACAGCAAGGCACATGCTCCTGAGCAGCTCGTCGAAACCTTGTTGCAAGAGAGCACTGCGGACACGTTGATCGCCTTGCGTCGTTGGCCCGATGCCCTGCTGGCGCAGCTCGCCGGGCGACTGAGCGACGCGACCAGGCAGCGCTTGTTGGCGCTGGTCGTTAGCCCCCGCAGCGCTTGGGTCGCGCCACCGCCCGACCAGCGCCCGCAGACGGCTCCCCTGACAACGCCGCCGGCACTGCGAACCCACCGGGCAGCGGTCGCGCAACGCCTGTTGGCGCAAATGCCGCTGGAGCCATCAGCCGCTGCATGGGTCGCGGCGCTTTGGCTCGCGCCGACCGACGCTGACCTCCCCACACTCGAAGAAGTGCGCTCACTGATCGCGAATGCAGACTTACTCGTCGCGGCAAAAGTTGATTCACCAGAGGCAAGCGTCGGGGCCGCCAGCCTGATTGCCGCAAGACCGCCACTTGCGTTTGCCGCATCGGGCGGCGCAGAGGCAGGTGATGCGGTGCGCCGGACTTACGCCATGCGCGCGCCATCGCCACGAGCGCCAGGCGTTGCGGCAAAAATGGATGGCACTGCCGCGCCCTCGATCCAGCGCGTCGAAGCCGATTTGCCAACTTTTTCGCCATCGCGCTCACTGCCGCTACGCGTCGCCGCCTGGTCAAGCTTGCCCTGGTTGACCGATGGCGCACTGACGCGCCAAGGCGGCTTGCTGTTTACCATTCGTTTGCTCCAGGTGCTGGGTTTCGAGCGTTGGCTGGCGCAACAGGCTGCCCCGCTCCGACTGCCATTTGCACAAGCCTGGTTGGCGCGCGCCTTGCGGCTCAACGCTGCGCTTGTTGACGACCCCCAACATAGCTGGTTCGAGCTCGCTGCGGCCGATCAGGATCTTCTTGCACGTGCCCGATTCGTCGAAGCGGGCGAATTTCTGGATGCCTCGCAGGCCTTGCGTCTGTGGCAAGCCCGCGCACGTCGTGCCCTGCGGCACCATGCGGGGATGGACCTGCAAGCGCTTATTGCCCGCGCGGCGTGGGCGTCGTCCAGTGCCACTCACATTGATCTGGTGTTTGCGCTGGATCAGGTCGACCTGCGCATTCGCCGTCTGGGACTGGACAGCGACCCGGGCTGGGTACCCTGGCTGGGGCGTATCGTAAGTTTTCATTTTGTCGCGGCCGACTGCCTGCCCACCGCCTTGACGCTGGAGTCGCCCGATGGATAAGCAGGTGCGTCTGTCACTTCACACGCGGGCGCTCATGGCGCTGGCCACCCTGTTGCCCGATGCGCAGCGCGACCACCCTGACGCCCGCTTGCTTGCAGACGCACACACATTGGCCAGTGTGGACGAGCGCGTGCTGACGCCGCTGGTGCAGGCACTGGAGCTGACCGACGTCGAGCACGCGGCTGTCGCGCTGGCACTGTGGATTGAATTCGACGCCCGACTGGGAGCCGCCCTGGCGTTGCTGCAAGGCAGCGCCAATAACCTGGGCTCTGATCGCCCCAGCCTGGGTCTGGTGGCCAGTGTGGCCGCACAGCTGTTCCCCGAGTCGCCGGCCACGCTGGATAGCGCACGGGCCATCGGGCAACTGCTGCGCGGCAGCGCGTTAGCCAGCGGCTTGCTGCGACTGGGCGATGGCCCGCAACCGTTGCACGCGCGTGCGCTGATTCTGCAACCGGCCCTGCTCGCCCTGCTGGCGCACCACCCAGGTACGCCTCGCAGCGACGGTGGCGGCGTTACCCGCCTCGGTCAGCTCGCGCTTGCGCCGCTGCACAGTCCCACTTGGCCGCTGCCCCAGGCCTGGCGTCAGGCGAGCACCGCGCTGGCCGCTGCTTTGGCCGCTGAAGACCAGCCCAGCGTGGTCGTGCTGCGCGGCAACGACCCCGGCGAGCTGCGCGTTGTCGCCGCTGCGCTGGCGCAAGCGCTGCGGCAACGCGCCTGCGAAATAAGGGGTGCCGACGACTCGGTCACTTTGTTGCCAGACGCCCTGGCGCTGCAGCTTGCCCGCGAAGGCGTCGTTCCGGCGCTGCTGCTGGAGCGTGCTATTCCGGTCTGGCATGCCGACCTCGGGCCGGGACGCACCACGCGCATCCCCGAGCTGCCCTACTGGCACGGCCCGTTCATTGTGCTGGCGGCGCCGGACAGCGCGTTCGAAACCGCGCTACCCCTGCACGAGTTCGAACTGACGCCAGCCGACGCATCAGACCGGCTCAACTTGTGGTCTTCGCTGCGTGAGGTTCCAGCGCAAAACATTGCCGCGCAGGACCAGGGCTCCATTGCCCGCTCACGCTGCGGCATCTCGGTGCTGGCGCAAGCCGCCAGCGGGGCGTCGGCGACGTTGCCTGCCCATGCCGCCATTGAACAGGCGGTGCGTTCCAGCGCGCGCAGCCTCACGACCTGGGCCCAGGTGTCCACCGACCGGATCCCGGCAGATGCCTGGGTCGGGCCGCCCGATGTTCATCGCGCACTGGGATTGCTGCTGACGCGCTGTCTGGCCCGGGCCGACGCCGGTGCGCAGTTGGGCCCGCTGTTGCGCGGTCGCTTGAGCCAGGGCGTGAAGGCGCTTCTCATTGGCGCATCCGGCACCGGCAAAACACTGGCCGCGCAGTGGCTGGCCGACCGGCTGGCCCGACCGCTGGTGCGCGTCGATCTGGCGGCCGTGGTCAGCAAATACATCGGCGAGACCGAGAAGAACCTGGCCCAGTTGCTAGCCCGTGCCGAGCATCTGGATGCGGTGCTGCTGTTCGATGAAGCAGATTCGCTGTTTGGTGCGCGCACCGACGTCAAGCAGGCGAACGACCGCTACGCCAACATGCAAACCAACTACCTGCTGCAGCGGCTGGAGACTTTTCACGGCGTGGCGGTGCTCACCTCAAACAGCAAGGCGCGCTTTGACGATGCCTTCTTGCGCCGCCTGGACACCGTGGTGGAGTTCCCCCTGCCCGACGTTGCCGAGCGGCGTGTGCTGTGGTCTTTGCATCTGGGCGCCGCGCCGCAGCTGGACCCCGCTGTACTCAATGCAGTCGCCGCCCTGGTGGACCTGCCGGGAGGCCACATCCGCAATGCCGTGCTGACGGCCGCGTTGCTGGCGCGTCAGCGCGCTGATGGCAAGAGCGGGACAGCGCAACTGGCAGACAGCACGGAGGTGCGCATTCAGACCACCGATTTGCGTGAAGCGCTGGCGCTGGAATACCGCAAGCTCGGCCAGCGCGTTCCCGACAGCCTCTGACCCAGCGAGGCCGCCGTGTTTGAAGCGCACCGTCCGGGTCAACACGATGCACGCAAGCGCGCTCCGACGGCGTCGCAGGGTGCAGATGCCGCCAGTCACGAGAGCAGCCATCAGCGGCCACTGAAGCGCCAGCTTGCCGGCCCAGGCGCGGGCGTGGCGCAGGAGGCACAAGCACACAACACCCAGCCCAGGCTTGGAGCGTCGGCAGCGCCAGCCTATAGCCCGCAACAGACCAGCACGCTACCCAACTACCTGCAAGCCAACAACCGCGTGCACCTACCCACGCCCACGGCAGGCACGGCGGCAACGCACGACGCCACGGGTGCCCAAATGGCGACCGCCAGCGCGACCGCCCTGGCCCCAGCACAAGCGCTTGACCATGCCACCGAGCTGTCGGCTGCCAACCAGAAAAAGCCCACAGCGGCCGACGCCGACCAGCCTGCGCGCGACCCGGCTGCAACGCTTGAACCCGGACAAAAGGCGGTCAAACACGGCGAACACGCAGCTGCCCATCACGGCGCAAAAGATGCGGCAACTCACAGCACCAGAGGCGCTGCCGCTGCGTCTGGAATAAGCGGCAAAGCTGCTCCCGGCAAGGCCGCGACGGCGCCGGGCAGAAGCAGCGCGCCGGCGACCTCTGCAGCCAGCAAGGAAGCTGCTGCGCCGTCTGCCCAGCCAGGGCAAACCAGACCGGCCGGCCGTGCGCCGGTCGGTGTCGACAGCAAGACGGCAGCGCCAGCGGCCAGTGCAGGTGGTGGAGGCAGTGTGGCAGTTGCAGCCAGCAGCAGCGCAGGAGCCCCTTCAGGCGGCGACGCCGGCGGTGCTGCAGGTGGTGCTGCGTCACCGGGCGCTGAACAAGCGATGAGCGCGGCTAGCGGCACCGAGGCCGGGGGTGCGGCTGAGGCGATACAGGAAAAGACCGAAGACAAGATGGCTGCCGCCAACCCGCAAGGCGCTGCCGAAGAAGCCCAGGCCGATGTGGCGCCCGCTGCCGAGGGCGGCGGTGCCGAGAGCGGTGCGCAAGGTGAAAGCGAGACAGGCGCTGGAGAAGGCGCCGCTGCCGGTGACCAAGCCGCCGGTGCAACCGAAAGCGAGGCGGCGGCGCCACCTCAGCAGGAGGCCGAAAAGTCCACCACGGCGGCATCCGGCTCCGCCAGCACCGACCCCGATGCGCAGCAGCGCGAACAAACATCTCAGGAATCGCGCGAGCATCAAGCCGACTCGCGCCGTGTGGCCGAAGGCGACAGCGAGGAACACGCACAGGACCAGACTGAGCAACAAGCCGATGCCAGTGCCGGTGCATCTGCGCCGGCTGATGCCGAGATGTCCTCCGGCGAGAAAGGCGCGGGGCTGTCGGATCTGAGCGAAGAAGTGGCTGGCGGTGGTGAAGGCGCAGGCGGTGCAGTGTCCGGTGGTGGTGGTGCTGCCCCAGCCGCTGCCGAAGATGGCCCAGCGCCCGACACCGCAGCACAAGAGCCGGCCGACGGCCTGGCCAGCGCAGCGTCACTGAGTCCGGTGCAGGCCGGTGCCGCGTTGACGGGTGTCAGTAGCGCCGTCAACCGTACTGCAAACGAAGAGGCCGGCGCGCTGCAAGAACAGATCCCCAGCCCCGAAGTGGGAGGCGATGGCGCGTCCGCCAGCGCGGTGCAAACGTTGCCAGGCGACAGCATGACCGGCAAGCCCGCCGCTGTGCACCCCGGCAGCTCGACCCCGACGCCAGCACCGGCCCCGCTGCCCGCCGCCGGCCCGGCGCCTTCGGAGCGGGTCGTCACACCGTCGGTGAGCGCTGGCGAGGGCGGCACTGTCGCCGCCGAAGATGCCACGCGTGTGCAAGGCGCGGTGGAGGACTTGCCGACCCATGACCCGGGTCTGGACGTGCCGGTTGGCGCGCCACCGCAGGTGCAGCTCAGGGGCGATGCCGATCCAGCTGCGGCCGACCATCAGAAGGCCGAACTGGACCAGGCCGTGACTGTTCAGCGTGCCAGGGGCGCCGCCGATGCCGGCGCCGACGCCGGCGAAAACGCCATCCGCGTCACCCGGCCCAAAGAAATCATCAAGGCACCCGAGATCGCCAAGGGCCGTGCTGGCGCGGCGATGTCGGCCATCGACGCTGGCGCGTCGGAACAAAGCATAGGCATCATTGCCAACGAAAAGAAAGGCCCCGAGGTACGCGCGGCGATGGTCAAAGCCCAAGCCGACATGGCCACCAAGAAGGGCGAGCATCAGGAAAAGGTGAGTCAGGAAAAAACCAGGAACGACGAGAAGATGGCTGCGCTCAAGGATGAGAATCTGGCGCAGCAGCAAGCCGAGAAGGCTGGCGCCAAGAGCGAGGTGGCGAAGGCCCGCAACGACTGGACGGCCGAGCAGCGCAAGACCATCGCCGAGACCAACCAGAAGGCCGGCAAGGAAGTGGCCAAAGGCCATGAAAAGGTTAACCAGGAACAGGCGCAAGGCGACAAGCAAGCCAGCGACCACCTGGCTACCG
>SESE01000033.1_pt1 | contig 60645 bp, 62 predicted proteins | sample 3171371 | NCBI WGS metagenome assembly SESE01 (sample SAMN06051881, study PRJNA518727) | freshwater metagenome | biome: subpolar coniferous forest; feature: holomictic lake; material: water; isolation source: holomictic Lake 442, 13 m depth | place: Canada: near Kenora, Ontario | collected... | reverse complement strand
CGGCCTGTGCAATCTTCCAATGTTCGAATAGAAAAGCTGAATGCGCGCGCTACGGGTTTGCGCCGGCCTTGCAGCCGCCATGCCGGGCCCGATGGCGGCGGCCGCGGCAAGACTCCCCCTGGTTGATTTCCTACAGCAGGGTAAATTTTTCGGTGGTTTCGTTGTAGCGCACCAGTGCATACCACAGCAGCAGCAGAACGCCCCCGATCAGCAGCGTCCAGCCCCAACTGCCGAGCATTTCCGGGAGGTAGGCCTGATAGCCGACCCTGGTCATCTCATATACCTCGGTATTGCTGTCATCGATCGTGGTCAGCCCGAATTTCTTGAACAGCGCGCTGGCGGTGGAGCCCATCCAGGAAAAAAACAACATCGTCAGCCACAGCTTGACGTGGCCTTCCCCCATGCGCCACAGGGACCCGGAGGCACAGCCGCCGGCGAAGACCATGCCGATGCCGAAGATCAGGCCGCCCAGCAAGGATCCGATCCAGAACGTGGGAGGAATGGCGCTGTAGGGGTCGATCACCTTCTTCTGAAACAGCAGGGCAGCAATCGGAATGCCTATCGCCAGCGCCAGGATTACGGCCTTGGTCATTTCACCCTCTCCGGTCATCAAGGGTTCGCGAAAGGCGCGGGCGAAGCACAGGCGGGACCGGTGCATGATGAAGCCGATGGCGAAGCCGGCCAGAACGATCACGGCGAGGGACATCAGTTGCCGGTCGGCGGAGCCGTACCATCGCGTGGCCCAGGTCAAGACGCCGATAACGACGGCGAGTCCCAGCAGGGGGTAGTTTTTTCTGACGCCGTCCGCAATCTTGATTGCCGGTGGCGCCTGCATGCCCCACTCGATGTGGTCGAGGGTCCACAGCAGCAGTTTGAGGCCGATGGCCGCTCCTGCCAGCAGGCCGGCGCACATGGCCCAACCCGCAGGCGAGGAGTGCAGCACCGGGTTGAAAAAGCCGCCGGTGGTGCAGCCCCCGGCAAGCGCGGCGCCGATGCCGAGGAGGCTGCCGCCCAGAGCGGCCCAGATGTACTCGAGCCTGGGCGGCCGGTTGGGATTGAATTGACGCGACAGCAGGGCCGCGGCGAACGCGCCCGACACCAGCATGATGTTCATCAGCGACATGCGGTGCATGAAAATGCCATCGAGATTCTGCGGGATGCCGAGCAAGGGACCCAGTCCAAGCAGATTGTTGAGCCAGTCGCCCCAGAACCTGACGCCGCCGAACACCCCCCAGACCATGTCGTTCAGCATCAGGCCGATGATGGTCACCACCAGCAGGATGGCGCCGACAAAGGGCGACCATTCCTCGACGAATATCGTTTGGTAGTCTTCCCTGAAGCCGGCCAGCCAGCCCGCGTTGTTATCGCTGCTCATCGTTATTCTCCATGGCTATCGTTGCCCGCAACAAGCTGCTGTGGCGACCTATATAGGCGTCAGGGGGGCGAGGTGCGGACACGGCAGACGCGATGACATGGTCCGGCTACGGGTTGCCCGCCGGCGCGCCGGACAGTTCGCGGATCTCGAATGTCAGGGCGTCCAGATCACCGAATATCCAGGTCGCTTTCGGCGCGCCGAGACCGGCGACGGTGCCGGGATTGACCAGCCAGGTGAGGCCGCCCTTGACGTTGGGCTGTTGCCTGATTTCTGTTTCGTGACTGTGGCCGCAGCAGACCAGATCGTAGTTGCCGGTGCAGGCCATGCCGTGACCGATATGCGGGTAATGGGTGAGAAAAATCCGCCTGCCGCCGAGTTCGATTTCGGCATCCTGACCGTGGTATTGCAGCAGGTCTTCGGAATGGCAGGCCATGCGGGCGATGGAGACCGGGTCGCCGAGATTGTTGCCATGCACGGCGTGGATCGGCAGGCCGAGTTTGAGCGAGGCGCGCAACGTGTTGCCGCCGATGATGTCGCCGCAATGGATCACCGCCGCGGCGCCTTCGGCCTTGGCGGCAGCGACCGCCGCCGCCATCAGGGGGCCGCGGTCATGGCTGTCGGAGAGGATGCAGACCTTCATCGCTTGCTGCCGTATGTCACTGCCACTTCATATCACCAGCGGGCCGTGGTATTCCTCGCCGTTCCCTGGTGCGCCAGCGCCGGCGGCTTCCGGCAGGGCCGCCGCACGCGTGGCATGGTGGTCGGCCTGGACCTGCAGCAGGGTGGTCAGGCAATCGCCCAGATTGTCATAGACGTCGCGCCCGGTGCCGAACTGCTCATTGGCCGAGTAGAAAAACTGGCAGCGATAAGCCTGGCCGGCCACTTTGGAGACGATGAACTCGGCGCCCAGTTCGTTCCAGTAAAGCGCCGGGCAGGTGCTCAGCGTCGCGCTGGCCGGATCGAGTTGCAGTTCGACGTCGGCCGCCTGCAAAGAAACCAGGTGGCCGTAACGCTCGAGCAGAATCCCGTTGGCAAGCTGCCATTCGGTATCGGTGAAGTCAGGGATGTTCATCGCTATTCGCAATCGAGCAGAGGGACCGGCACTCTACAGCGGCCGGCGCAATTCCGGCAATCATTGTTGCTTATCCAAAAATAGAAATTATCCCCTTGTACGCAGGCCGCGCTTGTCGTCAGAATGACGGGACTTTCTAAAGTACCGGCTCGCGCCGGTTGCCAGCCCCCTTCATGCCAGCCGCCAACGATCCAATTCCATCGGTTCAGGAAGTCAAGAACACGACCTGCTACATGTGCGCCTGCCGTTGCGGCATACGCGTGCATCTGCGCGACGGCGTGGTGCGCTACATCGACGGCAACCCTGATCATCCGCTCAACAAGGGCGTGATTTGCGCCAAGGGCTCGTCCGGCATCATGAAGCAGTATTCTCCGGCGCGCCTGTTGAAGCCGCTGAAACGCAAGGCCGGGGCGGAGCGCGGTGCCGGCCAATTCGAAGAAATTACCTGGGACGAGGCCTTCGCCACGCTGGCCGAGCGCCTCGGGAAGATTCGCGCCACCGACCCGAAGAAGTTTGCCCTGTTCACCGGTCGCGACCAGATGCAGGCTTTGACCGGCATGTTCGCGCGGCAGTTCGGCACGCCCAACTATGCGGCGCACGGCGGCTTCTGTTCGGTCAACATGGCGGCCGGCATGATCTACACCATCGGCGGCTCCTTCTGGGAGTTCGGCGGACCGGACCTGGAGCGCGCCAAGCTGTTTGTCATGATCGGGACCGCCGAAGATCATCACTCGAATCCGTTGAAGATAGCGCTGTCCAAGTTCAAGCGCGATGGCGGCCGCTTCATCTCGATCAACCCGGTGCGCACCGGCTATTCGGCGATTGCCGACGAATGGGTGCCGATCCGCCCCGCTACCGATGGCGCCCTGCTGCTGGCAATCATCCACGAGATCATCGCCACCGGCTTGTACGACCGCGACTTCCTGGTCCAGTACAGCAATGCCGGGCAATTGATCAACGTCAGCGACACCAGCGACGAGTCGGGATTCTTCGTCCGCACCGAAGTGCCGACCGAAGAGGCCTGCTACGAGCCGCAGGACAAGCTCTGGTGGGACCGCAACAGCGACCGCGCGGTAGTGACGCACACGCCCGGGGCCGACCCCTATCTGCTCGGCGAATTCAAACTGGCGGACGGTACGCCGGTGAAGCCGGCCTTCCAGTTGCTGCAGGAGCGCGTCAGGGACTACACGCCGGAATGGGCGGCCCAGATCACCGGCATTCCCGCCGATATCATCCGCCGCCTGGCGCACGAGATGGGTGTCACGGCGCGCGACCAGAAGATCGAATTGCCGATTGCCTGGACCGATTCCTGGGGCAACGAGCACGACACGGTGACCGGCAACCCGGTGGCCTTCCACGCCATGCGCGGGCTTGCGGCGCACAGCAACGGCTTCCAGACGATACGCGCGCTGGCGATCCTGATGTCGCTGCTGGGCACCATCGACCGTCCCGGCGGCTTCCGCCACAAGGCGCCTTTCCCGCGGCCGATCCCGCCCTGCGCCCGCACCCCCAACGATTCGCGTGCGGTGCAGCCCAACCATCCGCTCGACGGCATGGTGCTGGGCTGGCCGTCTGATCCGGACGATCTGTTTGTCAATGACGACGGCAGCCCGGTGCGCCTCGACAAGGCTTTTTCCTGGGAGTATCCGCTGTCGGTGCACGGCCTGATGCACAACGCCATCACCAATGCCTGGCGCGGCGACCCGTATCGCATCGACACGCTGTTGATCTTCATGGCCAACATGTCGTGGAACTCGACCATGAACACCGCCGAAGTGCGGCAGATGCTCAACGACAAGGACGAGAGCGGCGGATTCAAGATCCCCTTCCTCGTCGTCTGCGATGCCTTCCAGTCGGAGATGACGGCCTTTGCCGACCTGATCCTGCCGGATACGACCTATCTCGAACGGCATGACGTGATGTCCATGCTCGACCGGCCGATTTCCGAGTTCGACGGCCCGGTAGATTCCGTGCGCATCCCCGTGGTGCCGGTCTCGGGCGACTGCAAGCCTTTCCAGGAAGTGCTGATAGAACTCGGTACGCGCCTGAAGTTGCCGGCCTTCGTCACGCCGGCCGGCGAGCGCAAGTTCCGCGATTACCCCGATTTCATCGTCAATTGGGAAACCGAGCCGGGATCCGGCATCGGCTTTCTTTCCGGCTGGCGCGGCAAGGGCGGTGAGAAATTCCTGCGCGGCGAGCCGAACCCGAATCAGTGGGAGATGTACGCCAGGAACAATTGCGTCTTCCACTACGAACTGCCCAAGTCCTACCAGTACATGCGCAACTGGAACAAGGGCTATCTCGAATGGTCGCAGCGCAACCGCATCACGCGTTACGCCGAGCCGATCCTGATTCACCTGTATTCCGAAGTGCTGCAGCGCTTCCGCAGTGCCGCCCAGGGCAAGGGACTGACGCGCAAGCCGCCGCAGCATCTGAGGAAGCGCATCGATACCTATTTCGATCCCTTGCCTTTCTACTACGACTCGCTCGAAGCGCAGGTCACCGACAAGCACAAGTACCCGCTGGCGGCGGTGACGCAACGGCCGATGGCGATGTACCACTCCTGGGATTCGCAGAACGCCTGGCTGCGGCAGATCCACACTCACAACTACCTCTACGTCAATACCCGCACCGCGTTGCAGCAGGGCATCGCCGACGGCGACTGGATCTGGGTCGAATCGCAATGGGGCAAGGTGCGCTGCATGGCGCGCCACTCGGAAGCGGTGGAGCCCGGCACGGTATGGACCTGGAACGCCATCGGCAAGGCGGCGGGAGCGTGGAACCTGACGCCGGACGCCAACGAATCGCAGAGGGGCTTCCTGCTCAACCACCTGATATCGGAGGAACTGCCCGGTGCCGGAGCGAGCGGCAGGGTATCCAACTCCGACCCGATCACCGGCCAGGCGGCGTGGTATGACGTGCGGGTGCGGATATACAAGGCCGAAGCCGGCGAGGCGGAGCAGACCTCGCCGCAGTTCGAGGCCTTGAAGCCCTATCCGGGCATGAAGACGCGCGGCAGTGTTCTCGCCTACGTCGGGAAGCTGTTCAAATGACCCCGAAAAGCATTAGCCACAGAGGACACAGAGGGCACAGAGAAAGGCAAGACGGGCTTTCCTCTGTGATCTCTGTGTCCTCTGTGGCAAAAGAGGTTTTGAGTTCATGACGCAACTCGCATTGGTCATCGACCTCAACGTCTGCGTCGGCTGCCATGCCTGCGTGACCTCCTGCAAGGAGTGGAATACTTCGGGCAGCGCCGGGCCGATGGGCGATCAGAACCCTTATGGCGCCGATCCGACGGGAACCTTCTTCAACCGGGTGCAGACTTTCGAGGTGGGCGAATTTCCCAATACGGAAACGGTGCATTTCCCCAAGTCCTGCCTGCATTGCGAGGATCCTCCCTGCGTCCCGGTGTGCCCGACAGGGGCTTCCTACAAGCGCAAGGAGGATGGTATCGTCCTCGTCAATTACGACAAGTGCATCGGTTGCAAGTATTGCTCCTGGGCCTGCCCCTACGGCGCCCGCGAATTCGATGAGCAGCAGCGGGTGATGAAAAAATGCACGCTGTGCGTCGACCGGATCTACGACACATCCATGAACGAGGGCGACCGCAAGCCGTCCTGCGTCAAGGCCTGCCCGACCTCGGCGCGGCTGTTCGGCGATATCCATGATCCCGACTCGGCGGTATCGATAGCAATCCGCGAAAGCGGCGGCTATCCGCTGATGCCTGAATGGGGTACGCACCCGGCCAATCACTACCTGCCGCGACGCAAGACCCGCATCAGGATTCATCTGGATGAACTCGAGCGCGCCGACAACCCGCTCAAGGTCGATCGCCAGTTGCCGCGGCCGGCGATGAACGAGCCGACACTCGACGACGTCACCACATGGTAGCGCCGCGCCGCCGGGCCGCCCCAAGGCGCGGCCAGTCATCAACCGGAGGTCGCGCCTGGCGCGACCGAACAACTGTCACCCCCTTTCCTGCAAAGGGGGCCGGGGGGTAAGCCCAACCATGCATCCGGCTTTTTCCGTCATCTTCCTGACCACCTTGATCGGCGCCGGCCAGGGACTGTTTCTCGCGCTGTTCACCGCGCAGTCCTACGCCGCCTTCAAGTTGCTGCCGCAACCGGATGCTCACGCCTTCTACGGTCAGGGCAGTTTGCTGGCGCTGGCATTGCTGGCCGGCGGGCTGGCGGCTTCCTTCTTTCACCTCGGGCACCCGGAGCGGGCCTGGCGTTCTGCCGCGATGTGGCGCACCTCGTGGCTGTCGCGCGAGGTGATCGTGCTGCCGGCCTTCATGGGTGCGGTCTTTCTGTACGGTCTGGCGCACTGGCTGGACTGGCATCCGGTGCTGATGACCCTGCCCGGCGGACTGCCGGTCGATCCCACGGCGATTCTCGGCGTGGCCGGCTGGGTGCTGGCTTTCGCCCTGTTCATTTGCACGGCAATGATCTACGCCTGCCTTAAGTTCTTGAAGGAATGGCATTCACCTCTCACCGTCATCAATTACATCCTGCTCGGCGGAGCTTCAGGCTTTACTCTCGCCGCGGCCTTCGCCGCCGTTACTGCACCTGAACTGGTCGGCTTCCTCGCCGGCTGGGCGGCGATCATCACCGTGCTCGGTCTGCTCGGCCGCAGCGCCTCGCTCTATCGCAACGCGCGCTTGAAGCCGACATCGACGCTGCAGACCGCCATCGGCATCAAGCATCCGCGCATCGTGCAGACGACGCAGGGCTTCATGGGGGGCAGTTTCAATACGCGCGAGTTCTTTCACGGCCGGCCGGTCGCCGTGCTGCGCGGCGTGAAGTGGTTTTTCCTGCTCGCCGTGTTCCCGCTGCCGCTGCTGTTGCTGTTGTCAGGTATGCAAGGCGCCAGCGGTCTGCTGGCCGCGGCCTTCGTGGTGCAGTACGCGGGCCTGCTGGCCGAACGCTGGTTTTTTTTCGCCCAGGCCAATCATCCGCAGAATCTGTTTTACCAGTCCATCGCCTGAGGTCTGTTGTCGGGAATCGACTTCGGGTATATCATCAAACGCTAAAGTACCAGACCGTTTCACCATAACCAAATCAGAAGAGAGGAAAAAAACCATGAATTTCGACAAGGAACTCGACGCCCGCGGCCTCAACTGCCCGCTCCCCATCCTGCGCGCCAAGAAGGCGCTGGCCGAACTCGAGTCAGGCCAGATATTGCGCATCATCGCCACCGATCCCGGTTCGGTGAAAGACTTTGCCGCGTTCGCCAAGCAGACCGGCAACGAACTGCTTGAAAGCGCCGAGAAGGACAAGGAGTTCGAGTTTTTCATGAAGCGCAAGTAAGCAGCCAACCGGCGGGCGGAGAACGGTCTGACTTCGGCAGACCGTTCTCCGCCCGCCGTGCATCGCCATCCACTTTCCATGCCGCGAATCATCGCCGGCTATGGGGGTATAGAAAGAATCGTCTGGATGCTGCAGTGCGATTTCCCCGATCATTAATCTATTGGTCATTCTGACCGGAAAAGGAATACCCATGGGCGCCACCCCCGAAATCGCCAACATCGAAGAGATCGTCAATCGTCGCCTGGAAGAACTGCTGCCGCAGAAAATAGAGGAAGTCCTGCGCCAGCGTGAAGAAGCGAAAACAGGATCATTGGCCATCATTGCGACCAAGGGCACGCTGGACTGGGCCTATCCGCCCTTCATTCTCGGCTCCACGGCCGCCGCGCTGGGCTGGGACGTGTCGATTTTCTTCACCTTCTACGGATTGAATCTGCTGAAGAAGGATATCTCCGACCTGAAGGTGAGTCCGCTCGGCAATCCCGGCATGCCGATGAAAATGCCCTTTGGTCCGGACTGGTTCAAGGGCATCAACTGGAACATCCCGAACATTCTTCAGGCCGGCATCCCCGGTTTCGAGACCGTTGCCACCATGCTGATGCAACAGACCATCAAGAACAACGGCGTCGCGAGCATCGAGGAACTGCGCGGACTGGCACTGGAAGCTGATGTAAAGTTCAGCGCCTGCCAGATGACGGTTGAATTGTTCGGCTTCAGCCACGATGATTTCATTCCGGGGCTCGACTACGTCGGTGCCGCGTCGTTTCTGCCTTTCGCACAAAAGGCGGATGTATCGCTGTTCATGTAATTTACTTGAAACTACTACAAACCCCGCAGGGAGATGAAATGATGAAAATTAGAAAGATTGCAGCACTGCTGTTGGCTGTCGGTGTGTCAGCTCCGGCGTTTGCCACCAACGGATATTTCTCGCATGGCTTTGGTATCAAGGCCAAGGGAATGGCCGGTGTAGGCATTGCCATGCCACAGGATGCGCTGGCCGCCGCCACTAACCCGGCCGGGATCGTCATGGTCGGCGACCGGCTGGATGTTGGAGTCGACTGGTTCCAGCCCAAACGGGGGGCGGACATTGTCGGCAACCTCGGTGGTCTCAGTGGCAGCTACAGCGGCAATGGCGATTCCAGCTTCCTCGTTCCCGAGTTTGGTTACAACAAGATGCTCGGTTGGGACATGGCCGTTGGCCTGGCCGTTTATGGCAATGGCGGCATGAATACACGGTATGAGGCCGGCCCGTTTGCTGCCGGTGGACTTGGATTTTTTGGCGGTCAGAATCCCTCCGGTGTGAACCTTGAGCAACTGTTCATTGCACCGACCTTTGCCATGAAAATAAACAAGAATCATGCGCTGGGCGCTTCGATCGTGTTTGCTTACCAGACTTTCGGCGCCACCGGCTTGCAAGCAATGACCAATCCGGGTTTCTCGATTCATTCAGCCGATGTGACCAATCGGGGCAACGATCATTCCAGCGGTTGGGGTCTGCGCCTCGGCTGGAATGGGCAGATAAGCGACAACGTCACGCTTGGGGCTACCTATGCCTCCAAGATCAAGGGCAAATTCGATGCGTACAAAGGACTCTTCGCTGAGGAAGGTCAGTTCGATATCCCCGAGAACTACGGAATCGGCATCGCCGTCAAGGCAACGCCGAAACTGACGGTGGCCGCCGATATCCAGCGGATCAACTACGGCAGCGTCAAGGCGATCGCCAATACGGCCGATTGTCTGTTTGCTTTCGGCTGCCAACTCGGACAGAGCGGCGGAGCAGGTTTCGGCTGGCGTGACATGACCGCCTACAAGTTCGGTGTCAGCTACGAACACAGCAAGGACCTGACGTTACGGGCCGGTCTTAGTACCAACCGCCAACCTATTCCGTCCGGCCAGACCTTCTTCAACATCCTGGCGCCCGGTGTGGTCGAGAACCACCTGACTTTGGGCGGAACCATGACCCTGGCTAACAAGAATGAGTTGACCGCAGGCTACATGCACGCCTTCAAGAAGACCGTCAATGGCGCGCTCTCAATCGGTGGCGCATTCGGCGGTATGGTCGGTGGCGGCGAGGCCAATCTGCACATGTCGGAAGACTCGCTTGGAGTTGCTTACGGGATCAAGTTCTAACAAGCGTCCTCTCCGGCAATAGAGTAGCACTGGGCTGAAGGCGGCAACGCTTTCAGCCCACATTGTTTCTGTTACAGCCGCTGCGCTTGACGCCGATGTACCGGGCGTTAGCCTGGACTGCAACTTCGTCTAAGAAAATTCAAATAATACAAATTCTTCCCAAGGAGAGAGATATGTCCCGAATCTGGAAAAGTCTGAGTTTAGTGATCCTGACGCTCTGCGCTGCACTCGCATTCGCTCAGGAACCCGTGCTGAAGCCATTCGTACTGGCATCGAAAGGGGCCGGTGATGTGGCGCAGAAAGTCGAGGCGACCAAGGCCGCGTTGGCCAAGGCCGGCTTCACCGTTGCCGGCAGCTATTCGCCGTATGCCAACACCACCGTGATTGGCGTGACCGGCGACGAACTGCGCAGCACCGCCGCGAAGTCGGAGCACGGCGGCTATGGCGCGGCGATGCGCGTGGCCGTGGTCAGGGTCAAGGACGAGGTGCAGGTGTCATACACCAATCCGCCCTACTGGGCCGGCGTCTACCGCATGAACGGCGATCTCAAGGATACCGCAGCCAAGCTGCAGGCGGCGCTTGGCAGGGTCGAGGAGTTCGGCGCCAACGGCCTGACGCCGGCACAACTGCGCAAGTACCACTATGCGTTCGGCATGGAGTACTTCAACGAGGACAATTCCCTGGCCGGCTACGGCAGTCACGAGGAAGCGGTAAAGGCGGTCGAGGCCGGCCTCGCCGCGGGCAAGCAAGGCGTGACCAAGGTCTATCGCGTCGATGTTGCCGGCAAAAAGGAGGTTCTGTTCGGCGTGGCGATGAAGGGTCCGGCCGACAGCCGGATGATGGACGACGCCTACCTGATGAGCGAGATCGACTTCAAGGAGGTGAAGTCGGCCGCGCACTTGCCTTACGACATCCTTGTTGCCGACAACAAGGTGTTCGCCCAGTACGCCCGCTTCCGCATCGCCGTGAGTTTTCCCGATCTGTCGATGATGGGCGCCAACAGTTTCATGAACATCATGAAGTCGCCCGAAGCCATTCGCGAGGCGCTGGCCCTCACTGTCGGCGGCAAGAAGGACGCCCGCTGATCAGACGGTAGAGCGGTCCCGGCAACAGAAAGCCCGGCCATGAGCCGGGCTGCTGCTCATCCCAGTCGTTTGAGTTGCGCCTCGAGCTTTTCGCCAAGCGCGGCAAAGCCTTGCAGCCGCTCGCGTTCCTGCGCCACGACCTGCGCCGGGGCGCGGGCGACGAAGCTTTCGGTAGCGAGTTTTTTCTCGGCTTTGGCGATCTCGCCGGTCACGCGCGCAATTTCCTTGGCGAGGCGTTCCTTCTCGGCGGCGACGTCGATTTCGATTTTCAGCATCAGCCGGAATTCGCCGACGATCTGCACCGGTGCGTCCGAGTCCGGCAGAACTTCCATGGTCGTCACCTCGGACAGTCTCGCCAGCGCAGCGAGGTAGGGCGCGTAGGCGCTCAGGATTGCCTGGTCGCCGGCACCGACCAGCGGTACGCGCTGGGCCGGCGAGATGTTCATTTCGCCGCGCAGGCTGCGGCAGGCGTTGATCATTTCCTTCAGCCGGGCGACCCAGGCTTCCGCCGCCGGGTCGCAGCGCGTCAGATCGGCTTTCGGATAGGACTGCAGCATCAGCGATTTTCCGGTGTCCCCGGCCTCGGCCCGGCCGGCCAGCGGTGCCACGGTCTGCCAGAGTTCCTCGGTGATGAAGGGGATCAGCGGATGCGCCAGGCGCAGTACGGTTTCCAGCACGCGGACCAGGGTGCGTCGCGTCGCGCGCTGCTGTGCTTCGCTGCCGCTCTGAACCTGCACCTTCGCCAGTTCCAGATACCAGTCGCAATACTCGTCCCAGACGAACTCGTATAGGGCGCGGGACAGCAGATCGAAGCGGTAGTCGGCGAAATGCTGCGCGACTTCCTGTTCGACACGCTGCAGGCGGCTGACGATCCAGCGGTCGGCCGGCGAAAAATCCAGATACGCGCCGTGGCAGGCTTCGGCATCGTGCGGCTCCAGGCCGCAATCCTGATCCTGGCAATTCATCAGCACGAAGCGCGAGGCGTTCCACAGCTTGTTGCAGAAATTGCGGTAGCCCTCGCAGCGCTGCATGTCGAACTTGATGTCGCGTCCCGGCGAAGCCAGCGAGAGGAAGGTGAAGCGCAGCGCGTCGGTGCCGAAGCCGGCGATGCCATCCGGGTACTCACGGCGGGTGCGCTTCTCGATCTTGGCGGCATCCCGGGGGTTCATCAGGCCCGTGGTGCGCTTTTTCACCAGGTCGTCGAGCGTGATGCCGTCGATCAGGTCGATCGGGTCGAGCACGTTGCCCTTCGACTTGCTCATCTTCTGGCCTTCGGCGTCGCGGATCAGGCCATGCACATAGACATCTTTGAACGGAATCCTGCCGGTGATGTGCTTGGTCATCATCACCATGCGCGCCACCCAGAAGAAGATGATGTCGAAGCCGGTGACCAGCACGGTCGACGGCAGGTAGAGGTCGAGCGCCGTGTTCGACTTGGCCGGCCATTCGGCGGTCCAGTCGAGCGTCGAGAAGGGCCACAGGGCGGATGAGTACCAGGTGTCGAGCACGTCGGGGTCGCGCTCGAGGCCGCCGCTGTAGCCATCGAGTCTGGCCTGGGCATAGGCCCCGGCTTCGTCGTGGGCGACGTAGAAGCGGCCGTCGTCGGAGTACCAGGCCGGAATCTGGTGGCCCCACCACAGTTGGCGCGAGATGCACCAGTCCTGGATGTTGTTGAGCCACTGGTTGTAGGTATTGACCCAGTTCTCCGGAACGAACTTGATCTCGCCCGAGGCGACGCATTCCAGTGCCTTGCCGGCGATGCTGGTGCCGTCGGCACCGGGCTTGGTCATGGCGACAAACCACTGGTCGGTCAGCATGGGTTCGATGATCACACCGGTACGGTCGCCGCGCGGCACCATCAACTTGTGCGGTTTGACGCTCTCCAGCCAGCCTGCCGCCTCGAGGTCGGCAACGACCGCCTGGCGTGCCTCGAAGCGGTCCATGCCGCGGTATTTCTCCGGGCCGTGCTCGTTGATGCGGGCATCCAGCGTGAGGATGCCGATCGGCGCAAAGCCATGCCGGTGGCCGACCTGCCAGTCGTTGAAGTCGTGGGCGGGCGTCACCTTGACGCAACCGGTGCCGAATTCCTTGTCCACGTAGCTGTCGGCGATGACCGGAATCTCGCGCCCGCACAAGGGCAGGACGACGTGCTTGCCGACCATGCCGGCGTAGCGCTCGTCCTCGGGATGTACCATGACGGCGACGTCGCCGAGCATGGTTTCCGGGCGCGTTGTGGCAACGGTAAGCGAACCGCTGCCGTCGGCGAGGGGATAGCGGATATGCCACATGAATCCATCTTCTTCTTCCTGCACCACCTCCAGGTCGGAAACCGCCGTGAGCAGTTTGGGATCCCAGTTCACCAGACGCTTGCCGCGATAGATCAGGCCTTCCTTGTGCAGGCGGACGAAGGTTTCGGTGACGATCTTCGACAGCCCGGCATCCATGGTGAAACGTTCGCGGCTCCAGTCAGGACTGGTGCCGAGCCGGCGCATCTGCCTGGTGATGGTGTTGCCGGAGTATTCCTTCCACTCCCATACTTTCTCGAGAAACTTCTCGCGGCCGAGGTCGTGGCGCGAAATGCCCTGGGCGTCGAGTTGGCGCTCCACCACGATCTGCGTGGCGATGCCGGCGTGGTCGGTACCCGGCTGCCACAGCGTGTTGTCGCCGCGCATGCGGTGATAGCGCGTCAGCGAATCCATGATGGCCTGGTTGAAGCCATGGCCCATGTGCAGCGTGCCGGTGACGTTCGGCGGCGGCAGCAGAATGCAGAAATTGTCGGTTCTGGCAGTGTCGAGCCCGGCAGCGAAGTAGCCGCGCGACTCCCAGATCGGGTACCAGCGCCGCTCGATTTCGGCGGGGTCGAAGCTCTTGGCGAGTTCCATAGGTCTTGCAGGGGGGCTAAAAGGGGCTGATTTTAGCGGAAGCCGCCATTCCGGCCCGCGTAAATCTGCGTCTCGCCGGGGGTTTGGGCTATCATTGCCGCCTCTCGAAGTTTGCCCGGCCATGGTTTATCCCCCAGTCCAATGATTCGCAAGTTCCTGCGTCGCGTCTTTCGTCGCGATGATGCCTCTCTATCCCACGCCCCTGCCACGATTCCGGTGGCCCGCCACGGCATTCGCCGCGAGCGCGTCTCGCCGGGCGCGCGCCGCACCTGCGAAGCCCTGCAGCAGGCGGGACACAAGGCCTACGTGGTGGGCGGTGCGGTGCGCGATCTGATCGCCGGCATCGAACCCAAGGACTACGACATCGCCACCGATGCCACCCCGGAGCAGGTGCGCGGCCTGTTCCGCCGCGCGCGCATCATCGGCCGTCGCTTTCAGATCGTGCATGTCATGCAGGGCGGCGAAACGCTCGAGGTGTCTACCTTTCGCGCCGCGCACGATGCCCACACCGCCAAGGACGAGCATGGCCGCGTACTGCGCGACAATGTCTTCGGCTCGATCGCCGAAGACGCCGCGCGCCGCGACTTCACGGTGAATGCCCTGTATTACGATCCGGCCTCGGAAACGGTGATCGACTATCACCATGGCGTTGCCGATCTGCAGCAGAAGACCCTGCGCATGATCGGCGAGCCGACGCTGCGTTACCGCGAGGATCCGGTGCGCATGCTGCGCGCCGTGCGCCTTTCGGCCAAACTGGGCCTGACGCTGGACCCGGCGGTGCGGGCGCCGATTCGCGAGATGGCCGACCTGATGCAAAACGTGCCGGCGGCGCGCGTCTTCGACGAAATGCTGAAACTGCTGTTTTCCGGCCACGCCGTGGAGTGCGTCAAGCGCCTGCGAGAAGATGGTCTGCATCACGGCCTGCTGCCGCTGCTGGACGTGATTCTGGAGCAGCCGCTGGGCGAGAAGTTCGTCCTGTTGGCGCTGGCCGGTACCGATGCCCGCGTCAAGGCCGGCAAGTCCCTGTCGCCCGGCTATCTGTTCGCCACCCTGCTCTGGCACGAAGTGCTGGCGGCGTGGGAGTTGCGCAAGGCCCGCGGCGACGTGCCTATCCCGGCGCTGTATGAGGCGATGGAAGACGTCTTGAATCAGCAGGGCGAAAAGCTCGCCATCACGCGGCGCATCGTCGGCGACATCAAGGACATCTGGGCTTTGCAGCCGCGCTTCGAGAAGCGCGCCGGAAAGTCGCCCTACCGCCTGCTTGAACTGCCGCGCTTTCGCGCCGGCTACGATTTCCTTCTGTTGCGTGCAGAGAGCGGCGAGATCGACATGGAGATCTCGACCTGGTGGCATGACTTCCAGAACGCAGACCCCGATGGCCGTGAAGCCCTGCTGATTGCCGACAGCGGCCCGAAGAAGCGCCGGCGTCGTGTTCGCGGCAAGAAGGCGGCGGGCGAGGGCGACCCGCTAGCCGGCGCTGCCAGCGAGGGCTGAGTGAGCCAGCATTGCTTCGTCGCGCTGGGTGCCAACCTGGGGAATCCGGTGGCGACAGTGAAAGAGGCCATCATCTCCCTGCGCGGACTGCCGCAGACACGATTCATCAGCGCATCCTCGCTGTATCGCACGGCGCCGCTGGGCCTGAAGAATCAGCCCGACTTCATCAATGCCGTGGTCGAACTGGTGACGGCCTTGTCAGCGCCGGAGCTTCTTGAGTCGCTGTTTTCGATCGAAGCAGACTTCGGCCGCCAGCGCAGCGTGAAATACGCACCGCGCACACTCGATCTCGATCTGCTGCTTCATGGTGATGCGGTCAGCGACGACCCCCTGCTCACATTGCCGCATCCGCGTATGCACGAGCGTGCCTTTGTGCTGGCGCCCTTGCTCGAAATTGCACCGCAGTTGGCTATCCCCGGTCGCGGCAGCGTGGGCGAACTGTTTTTGCGCTGCGCCGGTCAGACGATAGAGAAACTGTTGCCGCAGGCGGCCTGAAGCATGCCGTCATTGCTGCATGTTCCGGTCGTCTGGCAGACCGCGCTTCTGCTTACGGCCTCGAACGTCTTCATGACCTTCGCCTGGTACGCCCACCTCAAGAATCTCAACGGCCGGCCGTGGTGGATTGCGGCCCTGGCGTCGTGGGGCATCGCTTTGTTCGAGTACCTGCTGCAGGTGCCGGCCAATCGCATCGGCTATCATGAGATGTCGCTGGGACAACTCAAGATCCTGCAGGAAGCGATTACGCTCACTGTATTCGTTCCCTTTGCCGTGTTCTACATGCAGCAGCCGCTGAAGCTTGATTACCTGTGGGCGGGTTTGTGTATCCTAGCGGCCGTTTACTTCATATTCCGTTCGCCATGACCTATTTAGCCAGCAACAAGCCGATCACGCTGCCCGAACTGGGGCGCATGAAGCAGGAGGGGCATAAGATCGCCATGCTCACCGGCTACGATGCCAGTTTCGCCGCTCTGGAGGACCGCTGCGGCGTTGATGTGATCCTGGTCGGCGATTCGCTGGGCAACGTGCTGCAGGGCAAGACATCGACCTTGCCGGTGACCATCGAGCAAATGGTCTATCACACCGAATGCGTCGGCCACATGGCGCAGCGGGCGATGTGTGTCGCCGACATGCCCTTCGGCAGCTACCAGGAATCGAAGGAGCAGGCGCTGCGCAACGCTGTGCGCCTGCTTTCCGCCGGGGCCGAGATGGTCAAGTTGGAAGGCGGCGAGGTGATGGCGGAGACCACGCATTTCATGGTCGAGCGCGGAATTCCGGTCTGCGCCCATATCGGCCTCACGCCGCAATCGGTTCACGCCCTCGGCGGCTATCGCGTGCAGGGACGCGGCGATGAAGGCGCGGCGCGCATGAAGCGCGACGCCGTGGCGCTGGAACAGGCCGGCGCTGCCCTGATGGTTCTGGAAATGGTCCCGGCCGACCTCGCGGGTGAAATCACCCGGATGCTGAAGGTTTGCGCCACCATCGGCATCGGTGCCGGCAAGGAATGCGACGGCCAGGTGCTGGTGCTGCACGACATGCTGGGTGTTTATCCGGGCAAGAAGGGGCGTTTTGTGCGCAACTTCATGGAGGGTGCCGCGAGCATCGACGCCGCCGTTATCGCCTACGTCGCGGCAGTCAAGGACGGCAGCTTCCCGGCGTCCGAACACACCTACTGAGCCATGAGGATCCACGACACCATTGCCGGCCTGCGCGCGGCACGCGGCAGCGCGGGCCGCGTGGCGCTGGTGCCGACCATGGGCAACCTGCACGAAGGCCACATTGCGCTGATGACGCAGGCGCGATCCCATGCCGATCAGGTGATCGCCACCATTTTCGTCAATCGCCTGCAATTTCGTCCCGGCGAGGATTTCGAAACCTACCCGCGCACTTTCCAGGCCGACTGCGAGAAGCTTGCTGCGGCCGGCGTGGAGCACCTGTTTGCGCCGACCGAGGCGGAGATGTATCCGCAGCCGCAGACTTACCAGATCGAGCCTCCCCCCGAGCAGGCCGGCATCCTCGACGGTGAATTCCGCCCCGGGCATTTCCGCGGCGTGGCCACGGTGGTGATGAAACTGTTCCAGATCGCGCAACCCGATGTGGCGCTGTTCGGCAAGAAGGACTACCAGCAGTTGATGGTTATTCGCAATATGGCGCGCGAGTTCAACCTGCCCCTGGAGATTGTCGGCGGCGAGACCGTGCGTGCTGCCGACGGGCTGGCCCTGTCGTCGCGCAACGGCTATCTGTCCGCCGCCGAAAGGACGCAGGCCCCTAATTTGTACCGGATCCTGTGCAACGTGGCGGAGGCGGTGCGCGGCGGTTCGCGGGACCTGGCAAAGCTGGAAAAGGATGCGGTTCTGGAACTCCAGGCCAGTGGCTGGATTCCCGATTATGTTGCATTGCGTAAAAAAGTTGATCTACAATTGCCGTCCGCTCACGATTCCGGCTTGGTGGTGTTGGCTGCGGCGCGCTTGGGTAGCACGCGCCTCATCGACAATCTGGAAGTTTAGGGCACCACGATGCGCTCATGCCGGTGGTGCGCCAGCAGCGAAACAAGGCGGGATTTGTGCTCCCTCCGGGCAGAACTCCCGATTTATTGCCGCCTTTGCATGAGAAAGGTCTGACAATGCAGCGCCTGATGCTCAAATCCAAACTCCATCGCGTGACGGTGACCCACGCCGAACTGCACTACGAAGGTTCCTGCGCGATCGATGAAAACCTGCTGGAAGCAGCCGACATCAAGGAATACCAGCAGATCGATATCTACAACGTGAATAACGGCGAACGTTTCACCACCTACGCCATTCGTGCCGAGCGTGGCAGCGGCACGATTTCGGTCAACGGCGCCGCCGCGCGCAAGGCCGCCACCGGCGACCTGTTGATCATCGCCAGCTACGTCACGATGAACGAGATCGAACTGCAGAACTTCGAGCCGGATCTGGTGTATGTCGATGCCAGAAACCGCATCACACACCATAGCCGGCAGATCCCGGCGCAAGCGGCCGCCTGATTTCCCCGTCGCGTCCGATCGGCCCACCCTTTGCGGTGGGCTTTTTGTTGCTGCGCCCGGTTCTCCACCCAGAACCCGATCCGGTGCGCGTCAGCAGCAGTACCGAGTTTTCCTCAGCGCAGCTTCGCCGCCACCACGGTTTGCTGCTGTTCCCCCAGACCCTCAACGCCAAGCTTCACCTGGTCGCCGATCTGAAGGAAGCGGCCGCGCCCCATGCCGACGCCCTGCGGCGTACCGGTGCAGATCACGTCGCCGGGCAGCAGCGTCATGAAGCGCGAAACGTAGCTGACGATTTCGGCGCAGGAAAAGATCATGTCGGCGGTGGTCGAGTCCTGCATGCGTTCGCCATTGACATCGAGCCACAGGTGCAGTTGCTGCGGGTCCCTGACCTCGTCCCTGGTCACCAGCCAGGGGCCGATGGGACCGAAGCTGTCACAACCCTTGCCCTTGTCCCACTGGCCGCCGCGTTCGAGCTGGAAGGCGCGTTCCGAGACGTCGTGGAACACGCAATAGCCTGCGACGTGATCGAGCGCGTGTGCCTCGTCGATGTGACGGGTCTCGCGGCCGATGACGATGCCGAGTTCGGCTTCCCAGTCGAGCTTGGTACTGCCTGGGGGCATCAGGATCGGATCGCAGGGGCCGCTGATGCAGGTGGTGGCCTTCATGAACATCACCGGCTCAGCCGGAATCGGCATTTTGGCTTCGATGGCGTGGGCGCGGTAATTGAGGCCGATGCCGACGATCTTGGAAATGCCGGTGAAGGGCACGCCGAGGCGCGGCTTGCCGCGAACTTCCGGCAAGCCGGCCGGACTCAGCGCGCGCAGACGCTTTTGCCCCGCCGTCGAGAGTTCATTCCAGCCGATGTCGGCGACATGACCGGAAAGATCGCGCAACGTGCCTGCCGCGTCTATCAGACCGGGTTTTTCGCGCCCCTTGGGGCCGAAGCGGACAAGTTTCATGTCGTCTCCTTGCTGGTGTGGTGTATCAAGGCGCGGTTTTCTGCCGCTTGCCGCGCCGGACGGCCTCCGGCGGCCAGGCTATCGGCAGAGGGAAGATCCAGATCCATGCGCCAGCGTCCGCCGGGAACGATGACCGGGGTGCCGGGGTCTTCAACGCCGGGCCGGCGCAGATCGAACTGCCACGCTGCTTCGCCGCGCATGGCCGTTCGTGCCTATTTCTTGCCGAATCCGCCGAGGAGCGCTGCCACCGGACGCTGCGGACGCGGCGTGGCCGGCTTTTCGGCACTGGCTTCGACCGCGCCGGCCTTGCTGACATAGGGTTTGTTCGGATCAAAGTCGAGTCGCGGCAGGCGCGGATCGATTCTCGGCACGTGGGCAGCAGGCGCCGGCAGATGGGGCGGCGGGCGGCGGTCGTGCTGTTTGACGTCGCGTTCGCGACGGTGTTCTTCGTGCTCGCGACGATGACCGCCGCCGCTGCGTTCGCGTCCGCGTTCAGGCACGGCGGTGCCCATGTTGAAGCCGCTGATCTCGACGCGTTCGATGGGGCGCTTGATCAGCCTTTCGATGTCGGCCAGGCGTTGTGTTTCTTCGGGCGCGAACAGCGAAGTGGCGTCGCCATGCTTGCCGGCGCGGCCGGTGCGGCCGATGCGATGAATGTAGTCTTCGGCGGTGTGCGGCAACTCGTAGTTGATGACGTGGGGCAAGTCATCGATGTCGAGGCCGCGCGCGGCGACGTCGGTGGCGACCAGGACGCGGATCTTGCCTGATTTGAAGCCTTCCAGCGCCTCGGTGCGTTGCTGCTGGCTCTTGTCGCCGTGAATGGCATCGGCGGCGATGCCCTGCCGCGCCAGATAGACGGCGAGGCGGCTGGCGCCGAACTTGGTGCCGACGAATACCAGCACCTGCTGCAGGTCATCCTGATGCGTCAGCAGATGCACCAGCAGGCTGCGCTTGAGGTCGGAAGCTACCGGATAGACGCGGTGGGTGATGGTCTCGATGACCGTGTTGCGCCGCGCCACCTCGATCAGTTGCGGCGCCTTGAGCATGCTGTCGGCGAGGTTCTTGATCTCGTTGGAGAAGGTAGCCGAGAACAGCAGGCTCTGCCGTTCCTTCGGCAGCATGGCGAGGATGCGCTTGATGTCGGGGATGAATCCCATGTCCAGCATGCGGTCGGCCTCATCGAGCACCAGCACCTCGACGAAGTTGAAGGTGACGCTCTTTTGCTGCACGTGGTCGAGCAACCGCCCCGGCGTGGCGACGACGATCTCGCGGCCTTCGCGCAACTCGGCGATCTGCGGCCGGATATCGACGCCGCCGTAGATGCAGACCGAGCGCAGCGGCAGGTGCTTGCTGTAGGTGACGACGCTTTGATGCACCTGCATCGCCAACTCGCGCGTCGGCGCCAGAATCAATGCCCGGACCGGATGGCGGGCAGGCGAGGGCGAACTGCTGGCATGACGGGCCAGGCGCTGCAGCAGCGGCAGGGTGAAGCCTGCCGTCTTGCCGGTGCCGGTCTGGGCGCCACCCATGACGTCCTTGCCCGCCAGGATGATCGGGATGGCCTGCGTTTGTATCGGGGTCGGCGTCGTGTAGCCGGCATCCTGGATGGCGCGCAGCAACTCGGGCAGCAGTCCGAGCTGATCGAAAGTTGCCGGAGGGGCGCTGTTTGCGGCTGCGGGCTGGGCGGCGTCGGTGCTGCCGTCGGCGGAATGGGAAAGGCTCTGCGTGGTCGCGTTCAATGGAACTCCTGAATCGGCCTGCCCCTTGCGGGGAACCGGTTCAGGCGGCGAAGCGCGTGAGGGAAATGCGGCGGAATGCCGGATCGGGCGCCAACCGGCAGGGCGCTCATGGCACGTATTGTATTACAGACGCCGGCGACGCCGCGCGACTGTTGTCGGCGCCATCAATTCGGCTTCGGCGCGCCCGAAGCCGCGACGACAAAATGCCTGACGGCCGGCAACGGCTTACTTGAACAGGCCCCTGACGGCCGCGCCGGCCTTGCCGAGCGCTTCGCCGGCGGAATTCATCAGTCGCTCGAAGCTCACCGCCCCGCTCAGTTTGGCCTTCAGCGCGCCGGCGACTTCCTGCCCCAGTTCGCCGGGACTGATGCCGCCCGTGGCTTTGCCGAGGTTGCGCAAGCTGATGTCGGGCAGCGCCACGCTGACGGTCTTGCCGTTCATGAAGGCGGCGCTGGCCTGCGCCGTGGCGTCACGGATGCTCAGTTCTTCGATGATCAGCTTGCTGCCGCCTTTCCTGCTGCCGGCGGGGCCGAGATAGGCCGCAATGTTTTTCTGCAGGACGTCGAAGTTGGTGGTCGAGTCAGCCTTCTCATAGATTACGTCGGGGGCATGGATGGCAATGCGACGAATTACGATGACATCTGCGGCGACCGAGCCGATATCGATGTCGATGTCGATGCGGGCTACCTTCAGCGCATATGCCGTCTTGAAACCTGCCGGATTGCCGATCACCAGATTGTTGATGCTGCCTTTGCCGTCGGCAGGCAGTATCTTGACCGCGTCGACACTGACGGTTGCCAGGGTCATGGCGCTGCCATGGTTTGCAATTGCGCTCCTGATCAGGCCGTCGATGTTGCCGGAAAGCCAGAACAGCACGGTGCCGATGATGGCAGCGGCGACGAGCAGAACGGCGACAGGCTTCTTCATGTATTTCCCTGCGGCGACTGCATTCAGGTTGCCTGGTTGGCGCAGTTCAGCCGCAGTACGGCGGCATCAACGGGCAAGCGGCGGTCTGGCTTTTCTTGGTGGGGCAGTTTCTGCCGGCTTGGCTTCCGCAGGCTTCTTTTCAATGCCGGCAGCCGCTTTGGCGGTTGCAGCTTCGTGCTTCTGCGGCGCCGGTTCCGCGGCGGCTTCGGCCGATTCCAGCGGCCGGCCTTTGACCGGCGACGGCTTCAGCGAAGGCTCGGGCTTGATTTCCTCGATCTTGTTTTCGCGCATGTAGGCATCCATCTCCCGCCAACCGGTGAAGATGGCGGCTTTCGGCGCCTTGCGATTGTTCTGATAGCAGTCTTCGAGGGCACGCCCCGTCTGCCTGCAGCCGCTGCCGACGGCCTTGCCTTCGGCTTCTTCACGGGCCTGTACTGCCGCGGGACTTTCGTAGCCCAACTGTTCACAACTGGCGAGCCAGGGTGTCAGAAGAATCAGGATCAGACCATAGCTGGGTTTCATGTTCGTCGCGGGCGATGGAATGCTAAACGAGTTTCAGTGGCGGTCGATGCCGGCTTCGCGTCCCCGCGGAAAGCGGGAAGGTATCCCCTGCGGAGTTGGACGGCCGGCTCAGCGAACGTAAGCAGCCAGATTGTACGGCAGAACTTCGCCGGATCCTGTGCTCTTCAGCTCCGCCTATTTTTTTTGGGCAACCTTGGCGGCGCTTGTTTTCAGGGCGGCCAGCAATTCGTAGAGCTGCTCGCGCTGCTTTTCGTCCATCCCGCAGAACAGTTCGACCACCCATTTCTCGTGCGCTTCCGCCATTCTCCGGAAGCTGCGCCGACCCTCCGCTGTAAGCCTGACTATGTACGCACGCCTGTCCTTGGGGCTGTCTTCGCGGATGACCAGTCCTTCGCCGACGAGCTGATCGGTAATTCCGGTGACGTTGCCACCTGTAACCATCATGCGTTTCGACAACTCGCCCATCTTGAGTCCCTGCGGCGATCGCTCAAGCTGGGCCATGAGGTCGAAGCGCGGCAGCGTGATGTCGAATTCGGCGCGCAAGCGCGAGCGGAGATGGTTTTCGATCAGATTGGTGCAGGTCAGCGTGCGCAACCACAACCTCAAGTCCGGCGCGTGCCCGGAGGTGGCGCGCGTTTCGGTGTCGGAAGCGGGGGTTGCGGATTTCTTGGACATGGAAAGGAGCGCGGTTAATTTATGTCAAGGTCTAAAGTATCAAAAGACGCCCGTTTCCGCAACTCCGATATGAACGCAGAATCCTGCAGCCAGGTACTGAAATCAGGCAAAGTCGGGGTTCAAGACCGCCCGCAGGGTGGTTTGCGTCCCATCGTTGCGCGCCCGAGCGGAAAACCACCAGACGCCGCCTTTCTTGATCGACCAGTCGGCTTCCACACCTCCAAGCAGCAGAGCGGCGACACGGCCCAGCGTCGGCTGATGTCCGATGATTACCACCGCGCCGCTCTGGCCCGGCCATCCGGCGACTGTCAGTACATCCGCAGCCGCGGCGCCGATGCCGAGCATGGGCTCGATCTCATAGGGAAGTTCCAGTACATGGGCTGTTTGCTGGGTACGTTCGGCGGGGCTGACGATCACTCTTCGTTTGCGCGGCAAATGCTGGCGTAGCCAGCGCGCCACCTGTTTCGCCTGATTCTCGCCGCGGGCGGTAAGGCGCCGCTTCTTGTCGGGGAGGGTGCTGCTGCCTTCTTCGGCTTCGGCGTGACGCCACAGTATCAGGTCCATCTGCTTGTCTCCTTTGCGGCGCCAAGGCTGAATCATGGTTGTTACGCCATTGTGAATGCTGCGCTAGCCAAGTCGTGGCAGACGCAGTCCGGCCAGACGCTCCAGATCGCGTGAAATGCGGGCTAACAGGCTTGCGTAGCGGGCACCATGCCAGCCACCGATCAGGGTCACCGCTTCGCGCAACCGGGGGTCGTCGCCGGCGCAGTCCATCAGTGTGGCGCCGGCATGGGCCAGATTGTCGACTTGCCGCAGCGCGGCTTGCGCCGCAGCGAGTTGCCGCATGACACGGCGCAGGGACCGCGGCGAGGCCAGAGACGAAAAGAATCCGAGCGCATGGCGCAGACGCTTGACGCCGATACGCAGGGTGTGCAGTGATGCAGGGTCGTCAGTATTTGCGGCCAGGGCCAGGCGTCGCAGTTTCTTGCGCAGGCGACGCAGGCGCTCGGCGGCAAAGCTGCACAGCGCGACCGGCGCCGGGTCAGGCACCGGCGTAGCGTGCAGCGATTCGAGCATGGTCAGCAGCCCCAGCCCGTAGTCCGGCGCCTCCAGCAAGGCAATCGCCTGTTCCCGGGCGGCGTTGCGGCGATGGGTGATATCGCCGGCCAGCGCCGGCAGTCGCGGCTCATCGGGCAGTGCGCTTAGCACCGGGGCTGCAGTTTCGCTGAGCAGCAGGTCCAGGTCACGGGCCCGTTCCAGGGATTTCATCAGCGTCAGCAGCGGAGCGGGCAGCGATTCGGCAAGATGCTCCGGCAGTAACGGCGCGAACAGCCTCAAGGCGGCACGCAGCCGGTGCGTGGCGATGAGCATCTGGTGCATGTATTCCGGGTCGTCACCGGCCACTGCGCCGCGATGATTCTGCTGCAGGCGTTCCAGGCATGACAGGGCAATGTGGCGGAAGGCCTCGAACGCCGGCATGGCCGCCGACAGCGCTGGCGCTTCCGGCTTGAACGGCAGCGCCAGCACCCCGCTGTGCAACCGGTAACCGCGCTCGGCCTTGGACCATACCGATGGCGTCAGCGTGACGCGGCGGGCCAGTTGCATGGCCAGACCGAACATGTCCTGCAGCGGCGCGCCGGCCAGTTCCAATTCCACTTCGGAGATGGCTTCGCGGCGTCCCCCGGCGATTACCCAGCCGCGATCCAGGGTCAGCAGAATGGCGCCGGGCCCGGCGGCAAAGCGCCATGTGATGCGGCGAAAGCGCGTTTCACAGATGGGGATGATGCGGGCCAGCAGCTTGGGTTGCTGCAGCCGTTCGCGTACCGCCGGAACGTCCACCACGGAAAAGTCGAACTGGCCGCTGTAAGACGTTTCCCACTCGGGGCGACTGCTGAGGCCGGCGGCCGAACTGCCGGCAAGCTTGACGGTCTGCAGCCACTCGCGTCCCTTGCGGCGCAGACGCAGGGCGATGCCGTGACGGCGCAGGGAAAGATCCGCCGTGTCGTAATAAATGTTGCCGAGCGTCTCGACATGACGCAGCACGGCCTGCTTCAGCAGCGGGTGGCTGAGGAAGCGCGATTGATGGCGTTCCGCCAGCGCCAGTTTGAGTTCAACCTCTTCAGCCATGGCCGTTTCCGCAACCTAAAAGTCTAATTATCCATGATCCGGGCGAGCGCACCCGGAGGCCGTCCGCTATTCGTAGCGCAATGCTTCGATGGGCAGCAGGCGCGAGGCCTTTTTTGCCGGGTAGTAGCCGAAGAATATGCCAACGGCACCGGCAAAGCCGGCCGCGAGAACGATCGAGCCGGCGGAGAGTTCGGTTCGCCAGCCGGCGAGTTGGGCGATCAGCATCGAACCGCCGATGCCGAGCATGATGCCGATGACGCCTCCGATCAGGGACAGCGTCACCGCCTCGACCAGGAACTGGGTCAGGATGTCGTTGGCGCGCGCGCCGACCGCCATGCGCAGGCCGATTTCGCGGGTGCGCTCGGTGACCGAAACCAGCATGATGTTCATGATGCCGATGCCGCCCACCAATAGCGAGACGGAAGCCACCGCGGCGAGCAGCAGCGCCATGACCTTGGACGAGGCCTCCTGTGCCTGCAGGATCTCGGACAGGTTGCGCACGAAAAAGTCGTCGTCCTGTCCCGGTTGCAGGCGATGGCGCTGGCGCAGCAGTTCGCGCATGCGCGCATCGGCGCTGGCCATGTCGGCACCCTGATTCACCTTGACCATGATCGAGCCGACGCTGCGCGACTTGGCCAGCGCCGAGCCGAGCACGCGCTTGCGTGCGGTGGCGATCGGCATCAGCAGGATGTCGTCCTGGTCCTGGCCGGTCATGCTCTGGCCCTTGCGGTCGAGCACGCCGATGACGGTCAGCGGCACCTTGCGCACGCGGATCACCTGGTCCAGCGGGCTGGCTTCGCCGAACAGGTTCTTGGCCACGGTCTGGCCGATCAGCACCACCTTGCCGGCGCCGTTCATCTCGGCCTGCTCGAAACCGCGGCCCTCGACCACGGCCCATTCGCGCACTTCGAGGTAGTCGGGGGTGATGCCGTAAAAGGTGGTGGACCAGTTGGCGTTGCCTGCTACCACCTGGCCGCTACCGCGCAGGGTGGGCGCCGCGGCCTGGATCTCTTCGATCTCGCGGCCGATGGCGTAGCCGTCGTCCTCGGAAATTGTCGGCTGCGAACCGGCGCCGCCGCGCGCGCCGCCCGAGGTCATCGAGCCGGACATGACGATTATGATGTTGGAGCCGAGGCTGCGGATCTGCTCCTCGACGCGCGCCTGAGCGCCGCCGCCGACGGCGATCATGATGATTACCGCGGCGACGCCGATGATGATGCCGAGCATGGTCAATGCCGAGCGCATCTTGTTGATGCGCAGCGCGAGCAGGGCGATACGCAGGGTTGCGGCAAAATTCATTGCAGCAGCGCCGCTGCATCGTTGGCGGCATTGGGCTTGTCTTCGATGACCTTGCCGTCGCGGAAACTGATGATGCGCCCGGCAAAATGGGCGACATCATGTTCATGCGTGACCAGCACAATGGTGATGCCTTCGCGGTTGAGCTGTTGCAGCAGGGCCATGATCTCGACGCTGGTGCGCGAATCCAGTGCGCCGGTCGGCTCGTCGGCGAGCACCAGTTGCGGATCATTCACCAGTGCGCGGGCGATGGCCACCCGCTGCTGCTGGCCGCCCGAAAGTTGCGCCGGGTGGTGGTCCATGCGCTCGGCGAGGCCGACCTGGCTCAGGCGTTGCTCGGCGTGGCGCTTGCGTTCAGGCGGCGACATCCCGCTGTAGAGCAGGGGCAGGGAAACATTGTCCAGAGCCGAAGTGCGGGCCAGCAGATTGAAGTGCTGGAAGACAAAGCCGAGCTTGCGATTGCGCACACGCGCCAGTTCGTCGCCGGAGAGTTGCGAAACTTCCTGTCCGCCCAGCCAGTAGCGGCCGGCGCTGGGGTGGTCAAGGCAGCCCAGCAGATTCATGAAAGTGGATTTTCCCGAACCGGAAGGTCCCATCACGGCAACAAATTCGCCAGCGGCGATCTCGAGGCTGACGCCGCACAGAGCCTGCACGACATTGCTGCCCATGCGGTATTCCTTGGCCAGTTGCTCGACCCGGATCAGCGCTTCCGCCATGGCGAGAGCGATCAGAACAGGCGCGGGCCCGGCGCGCCGGCGGCCGCCTTGGCTGCTGTCGCCGACTGCAAGCCGACGATGACCTCATTGCCTTCTTTGAGGTCGCCGGCAACGATCTCCGTCGAACTGCCGTCTGTCAGGCCGAGACGCACGCTCACCGCCTTCGGCTTGCCGTCCTGGTCAGGCACCCACAGGCGGCCGCTGCCGCCGCCACCGGCACGTGCGCTTTGTGCATCGGCGGCCATTTCGTCGTAAGCCTTCTTCTGCTCCGGGGTCAGGATCGCCGATACCTTCTCGCGAATCTCGGCGCGATTGCGCTCCTGGGCCTTGGCCTTGTCTGCTTCCGGCAGGTCGCGCGCGGCGGAGAACTTTTCGCGCATGCCGGAATAGATGGCTTCCAGCTTTCCCTGTTGCCCGGCGTCGAGCTTGAGTTCGGCGATGAGCTTTTCCCGCAGTTGGGCGCCGCCGCCCGCTCCGCCGCTGCCGCCGGACGCACCGCCGGTGGTTGCCGCGGCCGCTGCCGGCGGTTTCTTTTCCTCTGCCGCTCCTGCCGGACGGAAGCGCAGCGCAGCGTTCTGCACCTTGAGCACCTTGTCCTTTTGCGCTGTCACCACCCGCACGTTGGCGGTCATGCCGGGCAGCAAGGTAAGGTCCGGGTTGGCGGCCGAGACGATGACGGTATAGGTCACGACATTGGACACCACGGTGGCAGCCTTGCGGATCTGCGTCACCTGGCCGGAGAAGGAGCGTCCGGGGAAGGCGTCGACCGTGAAGCTGGCTTTCTGGCCCACCACGATGCGGCCGACATCGGCCTCGTCGATAGAGGTCTCGACCTGCATGTCGGTCAGATTGCGGGCGATGATGAACAGCTCCGGCGCCTGCAGGCTGGCGGCCACGGTCTGTCCGGTATCGACACTGCGCTTTACCACGACGCCGTCGACGGGTGAGCGGATCGCCGTGCGTTCCAGGTCGACGCGGGCCTGTGCCAGTTGTGATTCGCGCTGCTTGACCACGGCGCTGCTGTTGTTGGCCTGGGCCAGCGCGACGTCCAGCGCGGCCTTGGCCACGTCGGCGGTGGCCTCGGCCTTGTCGCGATCGGCGGCGGAAATGAAGTTCTTTTCGACCAGCATCTTCTTGCGTTCGAGATCGCGCCGGGCGTCCATCAGTGTTGCCGTGACGCGCGCCACTTCGGCCTTCTGCACGGCGACCGAGGCACGCGTCGATTCAAGGTCGGCTTCGGCCTGGCGCACGCGCAACTGGAAGGTCTCCGGGTCGATGCGGGCGATCAGCTGGCCGGCTTTGACCGGGCTGTTGAAGTCGGCGTAGAGCTCCTTGATCTGGCCAGATACCTGCGAGCCGACCGATACCGAGACAACCGGATTCAATGTGCCGGTGGATGACACGATGGCCGTCAGCGGGCCGGACTCGAGTTTGGCCAGCTTGAACTTCGGTGCGTCGCTGCCGCCATCGAGGTAGCGCCATGCCGCATAGCCGGAAGCGACGACAATTACCAGAGCGACGGCTGCCAGTCCGAGACGGGAGGTTGTTTTCATGGAAGCAATTCTAGACGATCCATTCCATGAGGTTTGTAAGCGGATGTTAGGCGATGCCGGGATTCCCCTTCATGCCAATCAGCTTGGGTACATTCACCTTGCGTGTGCTGACGGTCTGCTTGTCCTTCAGCCAGCGGCCGACCACATCCCATACCGGTTCGCCTGAGGCTGAAGGATCGACCGGCGCCCAACCGGCCACCTTGTAGATCCTGTCTGCCGACATAGATTTGTCACCGATGCGCATGTCCGAAATCCGGCGTCCTGCGGCGGCATCCGGGTCACAGGTGTAGCCCATGCCGCCGACCCGCACCATGTCGCCGCCCTGCTGGTAGTAGGGGTCGGGGTTGTAGAGGTTGTCGGCGATGTCTTCGAGAATTTCCTTGACGCGCGCTCCCTTCATCTCGGTCAGGGTCGAGTAGGGATAGGTGATGGCGGTCTGGTCCATCAGGTGTTCGAAAGTGATCGCGCTACCCGGCAGCAGCGTGGTGCCCCAGCGGAAGCCCGGCGAGAAGCCGATGTCGGCGCCCTTCACCTCCATAATGGCATCCAGGATCAGCTGATCCCAGCTGCCGTTGAAGTTGCCGCGCCGGTACAACAGACCTTCCGTCACGGCGAGTCGCTCCTCCAACTTGGCCTGGTGCGGCGCGCGCACCTTGTCTATGTAGGCGGCCATCGCGGCGTCGGCCGGCAGCAGGTTGGAAAAAACCGGCAGCAGCTTGTAGCGGAAATCCTGCACCTTGCCGCCCCTGCTGCCAACATCTACGTCGAAGTCGAGCACCGCGAGGAACTTGCCGTTGGACCCGGCATTGGTGACCAGCGTCCGGCCGCCGGCATTCTTCACGATGACCGGCTGCGGTATGCCGTCATGCGTGTGCCCGCCCAGAATGGCGTCGATGCCGGTGACGCGGGAGGCCATCTTGAGGTCCACATCCATGCCGTTGTGCGAGAGGACGACGACGACCCTGGCGCCCTTGGCGCGCACCTCGTCGACCATCTTCTGCATATTCTCGTCCTGGATGCCGAAGGTCCAGTCGGCCATCATGTAGCGCGGGTTGGCGATCGGCGTGTAGGGGAAGGCCTGGCCGATCACCGCCACTTGCACTCCGTTCATTTCCCGCATGGCGTAAGGCGGGAACACCGGATCGCTGAAGTCGGTGGTCTTGATGTTCTGCGCCAGAAACTCGATCCTGCCTTTCAAATCGTTGTCGACGATTTCCTGCACGCGCTTGTCGCCCAGCGTGAATTCCCAGTGCGCCGTCATCATGTCGACGCCGAGCAGTTTGCAGGCATCGACCATGTCCTGCCCCTTGCTCCACAAGGCGGTGGCGGAACCCTGCCAGGTGTCGCCACCATCGAGCAGCAGCGCGCCGGGGCGCCCTGCACGCAGGCGCTTGACCAGCGTCGCCAGATGGGCGAAACCACCGACCTTGCCATAGGTTTTGGCCGCCTGGGCGAAATCCAGGAAAGTAAAGGCGTGCGCCTCGCGTGTGCCGGGCTTGATGTTGAAGGCCTTCAGCAGGTGTTCGCCGACCAGGTGCGGGGCCTTGCCCCGGGCGCTGCCGATGCCGACATTGGCGCTCGGTTCACGGAACCAGATCGGCAGCAGTTGTGCATGGCAGTCGGTGAAGTGCATGAAATGCACGTTGCCGAACTTCGGCAGATCGTAAAGTGCATCGGCATTTCCCGCCGCCAGCAGCGGACGGGACTCCAGTGCTGCGCCCGCAACCGAAGCGGCAGCCAGCATCTGCAGGAATTCGCGGCGGTTCATCGCGGACATGGAAGCTTCCAAAGTAGGGCAGGCCCGGTCCGGCGAACCGGCCTGCAGTTGGCCCCGGCCTATTTGTTTACGGGCGATTCCGGATCGAGCAGCAGGGCCACCAGGTTCTTGATCTGCTTTTCATCCAGGGCACCGATATGGCCGAAGCGAGGCATTTCCGAGCAGAGGTTGAAGGACTTGGAGTTGTAGATCCTGGAGTAAGTATATTTCTGGATCTCCGGCGAGTTGCCGCGCAATTTGCCGAACTGGAACAGGCTGGGGCCGATGGTGCCGAAGGCGGTTTCCCTGGGTGAAATCTGGTGGCAGTTGTAACAGTTGCCACCCACCGGCAGGCCCGGATCGTCGGTCCAGGTGAAGCCGCGCCCGCTCTGGGCGATCTTCTCGCCTTCCTTCCAGTCGCCCATCAGCCGGCCATCGGCAGGGAACCTGATGCCGGCGAGCTGGTCGGCTTCCATCCGCTCCGCAAGGTATTTCGGCGGCTTGTTGCCGCTGCGGTTGCAGACGGCCTGGAGACCGTCTTCCGCCAGCCGGTCGAGCGAGGCCTGGCCGCGCGGCTGAAAGTCCTTCCTGATCGTGGCGATGGCCTTGGCGCGATAGTCGGCGTCGGCGGCGGCAGGCTGGGACGCCATCAGCAGCGGGGCGGCCATGGCGGCCAGCAGTATGTTCTTCGTCATGTCTGTCTCCCTCTCAGCGCTTGATGCCCGGGCCTTTGTAGACCTGGCCGTTGGCGTTGCCGATCATGTAGGTCAGCAGATAGGCGATCGCGTCGGAAGCGTATTTCGGTTGGGGGAAACGCTGCTGGCGGAAGCAGTCGCCCATGCGCCACTGGTGGGTAAGCATGACGCCACCGGTCATGCGATAGCCCGGCCACCCCTGCACGCCGCTCATGGCGCCCTGCGGCGTGTTGAGGTTGGGCAGGTTCTGCATGCGGATGCGCTTGCCATCGACGCTGTGGCAGGTGCTGCATGAGAAATCGTAGGGGCCGGCGCGGTAAGCGGCAATCTCCTTGCCGATCTCGTAAGCCTCGCGCACCCGCGGCTCGCCGAGCGGTACGGCGATCTTCATGTTGCGCGAGTGGCCGGCGACATAGGTGACCAGATTGGTGATGTCGGGCGTGAAGTTTTCGTTGGCGAAGGGCGTCTTGGCGATGTCGTCGAACTTGAAGCCCTGCTTTTCGACCATGCACCAGACGATGCGGCGTTCGGCATCCATCACGGCATCGGCGTCGGCGAAGTAGCGCGGCATCCTGACATAGGCGCCTTCAATCTTGCCGACGCCCTGGCCCAGGTCGCAGCTTTCGGCGAGCGCGACATCTTTCGGGCCGCGCCGGGCCTTCCACAGTTCCGCGCCTTTCATTTCGAAGAGTTCGGCCGGATTGCTGTCCTCCATTTCGGCGCGGAATTTTTCGAACTCAAGGGTGGCTGCGTCCTTTGCTTCGGCCGCCGGTGCCGGGGCTGTCTGGGCCGCCGGCTTTGCCACCTGTTTCCGGGCGGCCTGCGCCGACGTCGTGCCCATGATCGCCATGGCGCAGAGTGCGCCAATCCAGAATCGTCTCATGATCTCCTCCTGTGCCACGTTGGGCGGGCGTATCCCGCTCCGGTTATTTTTCTGCAGCGGGGTCAGGCAATGGCGGCTTCGTCAGTCCTCTTGTCGCCCTTGCTGTCTATCCAATTGACGATGACCTTGTCGCCGACTTTGGCGCCTTTCATCTTGAAGCCGAATACAGGGTTGCGCGATACGGACGTGCCGATCTGGCCGTCGACCACCTTCTTGCCGCCGACCTCCACCGTCATCGACTGGATGAAATGGGCGGGCACGACATTGCCTGCGGCATCCTTGCGTTGACCGGTTTCCATCGCGTGTGCCATCAGGATACGTATCTCTGCGACATCGCCCTTCAAGCTTGCTCGAATCTTCATCGGATCTGCCATGGTGTGTTCCTCGTTCCCTCTATGGGTTGATCAGCCGCCGCAGCCGCCGACGGTAACCTTGACTTCCTTTTGAGCGGTATAGAACTTGCCGTCCGCTTTCGCCACCGCCTTGACCATAGAGGTCTGGCCGAGTTTGAGGCGTGCCGAAACTTCCGGCAGCGCCCCGTTGCCGAGCTCGAAATGAGCGGAAAGCGGAGAAGGGTTCTTCTCGACCAGAATTGAAATCGAGCTGGTGTTGGGAATAGTGCTGACCACATCCACCGGCACCACCGCTCCGTTTTCGGCGATGTCGGGAACCCTGACAATCAGATCCTTGCTGTCGACGGTCGCACCGGCACCGATGCCCTTTAGCGCCCCGGGCGCGTCCTTGGCTTCAAAGGCGGCCTTGTTCCAATCGGCGGCAAGTACTTGCGTCGGCCGCAAGGCGCCGGCGGCGATCAGTCCGGCCAGCATGCCACTGGCGGTGGCGCTTCGAAGCACGGTTCTGCGGGTTGTATTCATGTGCAGGTTTTCCTCCCGGGATGGCACGAACGACAGTTGAGACCCAACCGTCGCCTAAGCAAGCTTAGCGCATTGTTTCCCGCTTTGCGCCGCTTGGCAAATCATCTGCGGTAATAGCAGAATCAACGCGCCTGATTTTGAGGCCGCGAGCGGGCTCAGAGCTCGACCTGGGTACCGAGTTCGACGACGCGATTGGTCGGCAGCTTGAAGAAGTCGGTTGCCGTATCCGCATTGCGGAACATCCACATGAAGAGTATCTGCCGTGACAATGTCATGGACGGGACGCGGTTCGGGACGATGGTTTCGCGGCCGAGGAAGAACGAGGTTTCCATCATTTCGACCGGCTCCATGCCGTGCCTGCCGCACTGCTGCAGGGCCAGCGGAATGTTGGGGTCGTCCTTGAAGCCGTAATTCAGCATTACCCGGTAGAAACCCTCCTTGAGCTTTTCGACCACCATGCGCTCGGAGTCGTCGACATGGGGAATGTCTTCCATGTTGACGTTGAGGAGGATGACCCGCTGGTGCAGGATCTTGTTGTGCAGCATGTTGTGCAGCATCGCCCGCGGCACGCCGTCGGGGCGCGTGGTCATGAAGATGCCCGTGCCTTCGACGCGATGCGGGCCGCCGTACTTCAGGCTGGCGATGAAGACGTCAAGCGGAATCGAGTCCTGTTGCAGCCTCTCGTAGAGCAGGCTGCGGCCGCGCTTCCAGGTCGCAAACAAGGTGAATATGCCCAGACCGAGCGCCAACGGGAACCAGCCGCCATCAAGCACCTTGATCACGTTGGCGGAGAAGAAGGCGAAGTCCACCACGATGAACAGCGCCAGGAAAAGACCCGCCTGCAGCCAGTTCCAGTTCCACAGGGCGCGCACCACGACAAAGGCGAGCAGGGTATCGATCATCATGGTCAGGGTGACCGCGATGCCGTAGGCGGAGGCCAGATTCGACGATGACTTGAAGCCGAGCACCAGTATGATCACCGCCAGCAGCAACAGCCAGTTGATGTTGGGGATGTAGATTTGCCCCTTTTCGCGTTCCGAGGTGAACTTGATCTGAATCCGCGGACAGTAGCCAAGCTGCATGGCCTGGCTGGTGAGCGAGAACGCGCCGGAGATCACCGCCTGCGAGGCGATGACGGTGGCGGCGGTTGCCAGGCCGACCATCGGGTAGAGCAATTCATCCGGAACCAGCATGAAGAACGGGTTCTTCACCGCCGCGGGGTTGTCAAGGATCAAGGCGCCCTGACCGAGGTAGTTCAGGAACAGGCAGGGAAAGACATAGGCGAGCCAGGCCAGCATTATCGGGCGTCGCCCGAAATGCCCCATGTCTGCATACAGCGCTTCGCCGCCGGTGATGGCCAGCACCACCGCGCCAAGCGCGAGATAGCCGTGAGTGCGGTTCTCGAGGAAGAAATGCACTGCGTACCAGGGGTTGATCGCGGCGATGACCGCGGGATGTTTGAGGATGTTCCAGACGCCGAGTGCGCCCAGCGTGCCGAACCAGAACAGCATCACCGGACCGAACAGCGCGCCGACGCTGGCCGTGCCGCGCGGCTGGAAGAAGAACAGGCCGCATATGACCATCACCGTGATCGGCACCACATACGGCTTGAACATCGGAGTGGCGACTTCGAGGCCCTCCACCGCGGACAGGACCGACATGGCGGGGGTGATCACCGCATCGCCGTAGAACAGCCCGGCGCCGAAGATGCCCAGTATCGACATCAGCCACAGCATACGCGGCCCGGCGCCGCGGGTTCGCAGTGCCAGCGAGGTCAGCGCCATGATGCCGCCTTCGCCGCGGTTGTCGGCGCGGGTGATGAACATCACATACTTGAGCGAGACCGTGATGGTCAGCGCCCAGAATATCAGCGAGAGAATGCCGAGCAGGTTCTCCGGGGATACAGGCACGGCGTGGGGGCCGCTGAAGACCTCCCGCATGGTGTACAGCGGGCTGGTGCCGATGTCGCCGTAGACCACGCCCATGGCCGCCACGGAAACGGCGGCGAGGCCTGGTTTCGAAGTGTCGTGAGTAGTATTGTTGCCCTGCACCATTGAACAATTATAGGCGTATTGCGGATCGTGCACGGTGCCTGCAAAGCGCCAGATCATCCTGCAAGAATGATGTGCCGCGGCAGGACATTGTCGGATGGCCGTGTTTGTCGGATAATGCGCGCCTCGCGCCACCTGATGACTGGTGCCGCGACATCCCGGGCCGGGGTGACGGAATCGGTAGACGTAGCGGTCTCAAACACCGCCGCCGCAAGGCGTGGGGGTTCAAATCCCCCCCCCGGCACCAACAGCGCTTGAATGACCGTCGGCGCACGGCCGGCGAAACAGGTGCGCCGGCGATATTCCGGATTACACTCGCCCTGCGGACGTTGCGCCCGACGCCGGCATCTGCGGGGACGCGGTCGTGGCCCGTTGCCGGAGTCATGAAGCCGGGTGGATTTTCAGTTTTCACGGAGGACGTCTTGTGATTTCGCCGAATGCTGGAGTTTCATTGACCGTCCTCAGGGCACTGCCGATCTTCGAGATGCTCGATGACGAGTGCCTCAAGCCGCTGACCCGCGTCGCCACGCTGCGTCAGATTCCGCGGCATACCGTCGTGCTGCACGACGGCGACCGCACCGACAACATCTACTTTGTCATTTCCGGCGCCTTGAAGGTGCAGATAAGCGACGAGGAAGGGCGCGAGGTCATCCTCTCCATGCTCGGGCCGGGGGAGTTGTTCGGCGAAATGGGCGTGCTTGACGACCATCCGCGGTCGGCGACAGTGCTGGCGGTCGAGTCGAGCCAGGTGGTGGTGATCGGCCAGGCGGATTTCAAGCAGTGCCTGGTCGATAATCCTGACGTTTCACTGTTCATCATGCGCAGCTTGACCAAGCGTCTGCGCCAGGCCGACCGTCACATCGAGAGCCTGGCATTGCTCGATGTATATGGCCGTGTGGCGCGGGTGTTGCTCGACGCGGCGGAGACCGTAGACGGCCGCCAGGTGGTGACGCGCAAACTCAGCAAGCAGGACATGGCGAAGATGATCGGCGCTTCCCGCGAGATGGTGAGTCGCGTGATGCGCGACCTGCTGGCTGACGGACTGGTGACGGAACGGGACGGACAGTTGATTCTGCTTGATGTCGCCGGGTTCAAACGGCACGGCTTGCAAAGGCCTGAAGACTGAGGAGAGCAGACGATTCAAGACGCGGCGGCAGCGCCGGCAAACTCCTGTCATCCTTTTCCTCTCATGCCGATACCTTTGAACCTCGCCGATTTCGACTACGCGCTGCCGCCGCACCTGATTGCCCAGACGCCCTTGCCGCAGCGTTCGGCGAGCCGGCTGCTCGCCGTCGATGGCGAGCGGCTGAGCGATGCTCATTTTTCGGAGTTGCCGAAGTGGCTGCGGGCGGGCGATCTGCTGATAATGAACGACAGCCGGGTTGTGCATGCCCGCCTGCTGGGGCGCAAGCAGAGCGGCGGCAGGATCGAAATTCTGGTTGAACGCGCGCTCGATGACAGCGTTGTCCTGGCACAGGTGCGGGCAAGCAAAGCGCTGCGGCCGGGCAGTCGCTTGTGGCTCGAAGAGGCGCTTGATGTGGAAGTGCTGGGGCGCGAAGGCGAGTTCTACCGCTTGCGATTTGCCGGTGACGCCCGCGAACTGGTCGAGCGCCATGGCCGGTTGCCGCTGCCGCCCTATATCGAACGCGCCGCAGAGACCCCGGACGAGGAGCGCTACCAGACCGTGTATGCGCGTGAAAAGGGTTCGGTGGCGGCGCCTACTGCCGGGTTGCACTTTGACCGGGACCTGCTCGCCGAACTCTGCGAAATGGGTGTCGGCGTCGCCTACGTCACTTTGCACGTGGGCGCCGGAACCTTCCAGCCGGTGCGGGTCAGCGACCTGGCCGCACACCGCATGCATGCGGAGCGCTACATGTTGCCGCAGGCAACGGCAGATGCGATCGCGGCAGCCAGGAGCTGCGGCGGACGCATCGTGGCGGTAGGCACCACTTCATTGCGCGTACTGGAATCGGCTGCGCTGCAAGGGGGGCTGGCGGTCGGCGCCGGCGAAACGGCGCTGTTCGTCACACCCGGTTTTGAATTCCGGGTGGCGGACATGCTGATCACCAATTTTCACCTGCCGAAATCCACTCTGCTGATGCTGGTGTCGGCATTCGGCGGCCTTGATCAAATTCGCTCGGCCTATGCTCATGCCATAGCCGCGGGCTATCGCTTTTTCAGTTACGGGGATGCCATGTTGCTGCACAGGCCGGGGTTGCGATGAAGTTTGAACTGCTTGCCGCCGACGGCGCGGCCCGACGCGGAACCCTGACGCTGGCTCACGGCGGCTTGCCGACGCCGACTTTCATGCCGGTCGGCACCTATGGCACGGTCAAGGCCATGGCGCCGGACGAGCTGGCCGGCATGGGCGCCTCCATTGTGCTCGGCAATACCTTCCATCTCTGGTTGCGCCCGGGACTGGAGGTGATCGCGGCTCACGGCGGATTGCACCGCTTCATGGGCTGGGATGGTCCGATCCTGACCGACTCCGGCGGTTTCCAGGTCTTCTCGCTGGGCGACCTGCGCAAGATCAGCGAGGAGGGCGTGAGGTTTTCCTCGCCGATCAACGGCGATCGACTGTTTCTCACGCCGGAGGAGTCGATGCGCATTCAGCACGTTCTCAATGCCGACGTGGCGATGATCTTCGACGAATGCACGCCCTACCCGGCAGATTTGAAGACTGCCGCCGAGTCGATGCGCCTCAGCCTGCGTTGGGCGCAGCGTTCGCGCGACGAGCACAACCGCCTGCAGAATCAGAACGCCCTGTTCGGCATCGTCCAGGGCGGCATGCATGAGGTGCTGCGCGATGAATCGCTGGCGGCGCTGGTCGACATCGGCTTCGATGGCTTTGCCATCGGCGGCCTGTCGGTGGGCGAACCGAAGGAGGAGTTCTCGCGCATCCTGGCCCACACCGCGCCGCGCCTGCCTGCCGACAAGCCGCGCTACCTGATGGGGGTCGGTACGCCGGAAGACCTGGTGTATGCCGTGGGGCAGGGCATCGACATGTTCGACTGCGTGATGCCGACGCGCAACGCCCGCAACGGCTGGCTGTTTACCCGTCACGGCGACATCAAGATCAAGAACGCGCAGCACAAGACCGACACGCGGCCGCTGGACGAAAGCTGCGGCTGCTACGCCTGCCGCAATTTCACTCGCGCCTACCTGCATCATTTGCATCGCCTGGGCGAGATTCTCGGGGCGCGGCTCAATACCATTCACAACCTGTTCTATTACCAGACGCTGATGGCGGAAATGCGTGCCGCCATCGAGCAGGGCGACTTTGCCGGGTTCCGTCTGCGGTTTAGCCGGGGGCGGGCAGGCGAGCAGGTATAATCCGCCGGTTATATTCGACATTCCTGGAGATTCATAGTGCTGATTTCAAATGCTTACGCGCAGGCGGCAGGCGCCGCCGCCGATCCGATGGGCGGCCTGATGGGTATGCTGCCCATCCTGCTGATGTTTGTCGTGCTCTGGTTCGTCATGATCCGGCCGCAGATGAAGAAAGCCAAGGAGCAGCAGAAAATGGTCAGCGAACTGACCAAGGGCGATGAAGTCGTCACCCAGGGCGGCATTGCCGGCCGCATTGCCAAGGTCGGTGAAAACTACCTCAGCATCGAGGTGGCCGAGGGCAAGGATGGTCCGGTCACGATCACCGTGCAGAAGAACGCCGTGGGTGCGCTGCTGCCCAAGGGCACGCTTAAAAACCTGTAATCATTGAAGGCTGACCGCGTCAAAGCGGCATCGGCCACTAAGACATGAATCGCTATCCCCTCTGGAAAAACGTCGCGGTATTGATCGCCGCGGTGCTCGGACTGCTGTATACCCTGCCAAACTTTTTCGGCGAAGCGCCGGCGGTGCAGGTGGCCAGCGTCAAGTCGACGCACAAGGTCGATGCCAAACTCATGGCCCAGGTGCAGGACGCGCTCGGCGCCGCTGCCGTCGTGCCGCAAGGCATCGTCCTCGACTTGAACAGCATCCGCGTGCGGCTGGCGGATACCGATACCCAGATCAAGGCGAAGGACGTCATCGAGAAGACGCTAAACCCCGTTGCCGCGGATGCGAGCTACAGCGTGGCTTTGAATCTGGTGACGAATTCGCCCAATTGGCTGACCGGCATACATGCCTTGCCGATGTATCTCGGCCTTGATCTTCGCGGCGGGGTGCATTTCCTGTTGCAGGTAGACATGAACGGGGCACTGACCAAGCGCCTCGATTCGATCAGCGCCGACCTGCGCAGCCTTTTGCGCGACAAGAACATCCGGCATGGCGGCATCAGCCGCGAAAGCCAGAGCGTGGCGATTCGCTTTCGCGAGGCAGAAACGCGCGAGGCAGCGCGCCTTGCGCTGATGGACAACCAGCCCGACCTGCTGCTGCGTGAGGCCCAGGATGGCCCGGATCTCAAACTGGTGGCGACGCTCAAGCCCGAAGCGCAGAAGCGCATCCAGGAGTTCGCGGTCAAGCAGAACATCACCACCTTGCACAATCGCATCAACGAACTGGGGGTTGCCGAGCCGGTCATCCAGCAGCAGGGGATGGACCGGATCGTGGTGCAGTTGCCCGGGGTGCAGGACACGGCCAAGGCCAAGGACATTCTCGGCCGCACGGCGACGCTGGAAGTGCGCATGGTCGATGACGAAGCCAGCGCCAGTTCCGGCATCATGGAACAGGCGGCGCGCGGCCAGCCGCCGGCCGGCACCGAATACTATGTCGAGCGCGGCGGCCGTGGTTTGCTGGTGAAGAAACAGGTGGTGCTGACCGGCGAGCGTCTGACCGATGCCCAACCCGGCTTCGACAACCAGACTCACGAACCGGCGGTGCATCTGTCGCTCGATTCCGCCGGCGCCCGCATCTTCAAGGATGTGACGCGCGAGAGCGTCGGCAAGCGCATGGCCATTCTGCTGATCGAAAAGGGCAAGGGCGAGGTGGTCACCGCTCCCGTGATCCGTTCCGAGATCGGCGGCGGCCGCGTCCAGATTTCGGGGCGCATGAGCACCACCGAGGCGGCCGACGTGGCTCTGCTGCTGCGCGCCGGTTCGCTGGCGGCGCCGATGGAGATCATCGAGGAGCGCACCATCGGCCCCAGCCTGGGTGCCGACAACATCGCCAAGGGCTTCAACTCGACACTGTGGGGCTTTTCCGCGATCGCCACCTTCATGATGGCCTACTACCTGTTGTTCGGCATCGTCTCGGTGCTGGCGCTGTCGGCCAACATGCTGTTCCTGGTCGCGCTGCTGTCGCTGCTGCAGGCAACGCTGACGCTTCCCGGCATCGCCGCCATCGCCCTGGCACTGGGCATGGCCATCGACTCGAACGTGCTGATCAACGAACGGGTGCGTGAGGAACTGCGCGGCGGCAGCACGCCGCAGGCGGCCATCACGGCGGGGTACGAGCGTGCCTGGGCGACGATTCTCGATTCCAACGTGACTACCCTGATCGTCGGCATCGCGCTGCTGATTTTCGGTTCCGGTCCGGTGCGCGGCTTCGCCGTAGTGCATTGTCTCGGCATCCTGACTTCGATCTTCAGTTCCGTGGTGGTCTCGCGGGCCATGGTCAACCTCATCTACGGTCGCCGGCGCAAACTGGAGGCCCTGAGTATCGGGCAGGTCTGGAAGCCCGGCCTCGGCACCAAATAGGAAGCCAAGCAATGGAATTTTTCCGCATCAGAAAAGACATTCCCTTCATGCGCCATGCGCTGGTGTTCAACGTCATTTCGTTGGTCACCTTCCTGCTGGCGGTGTTCCTGCTGGCAGGCAAGGGCCTGCACTTCTCCATCGAGTTCACCGGGGGGACCCTGCTCGAAGTCAGTTATGCCCAGGCGCCGGACCTCGACAAGTTGCGCAAGCAGATGGAGGCGGACGGTTTTACCGACACGCAAGTGCAGAATTTCGGTTCTTCGCGCGACGTGTTGATCCGAGTGCCCTTGTCCAAGGATGCGGAAACGTCCAAGGTCGGCGACCGCGTCATGGCCTCCCTGGTCAAAGTGGCTGACGGCAGCGCCGGGGCGGTTCTCGCCCCGACTCTGAAGCGCGTCGAGTTCGTCGGCCCGCAGGTCGGCAAGGAACTGGCATCGGACGGGGCTCTGGCACTGTTGCTGGTGGTATGCGGCATCGTGCTCTACCTGGCAATGCGTTTCGAATGGCGCTTCGCCGTGTCCGCCATCATCGCCAACCTCCATGACGTGGTAATCATCCTCGGCTTCTTCGCGCTGTTCCAGTGGGAATTTTCCCTGCCGGTGCTGGCAGCGGTACTGGCGGTGCTGGGCTATTCGGTGAATGAGTCGGTGGTGGTGTTCGACCGGGTGCGCGAGACCTTCAAGAAGAAGCGCGGCCTGACTACGCCGCAGGTGCTGGATCACGCCATTACCAGCACCATATCGCGCACCATCATCACCCACGGCTGCACGCAGATGATGGTGACATCGATGCTGATATTCGGCGGACCGGCGCTGCATTATTTTGCGCTGGCGCTGACCATCGGCATCCTCTTCGGCATCTACTCATCCGTGCTGGTCGCCAGCCCGCTGGTGATGTGGATGGGGGTTTCCCGCGAACAGTTCGTTCAGGTCAAGGTCGAGAAGCAGGAAGCCGTGGTCTGATGCAGCGTTTCCGCGTCTGGGACTTGCCGACACGGATCTTTCACTGGGCGCTGGTTCTCTGCGTCATCGCTTCGTTTGTGACCGTCAATGTCGGCGGCAACGCCATGCCCTGGCACGGCCGCATCGGCCTGACGGTACTCGGCCTGCTGGTGTTTCGCATGGTGTGGGGCTTCATCGGCCCGACCTATGCGCGCTTTGCCCATTTCGTCAAGGGTCCGGCGGCGATCAAGGCCTACCTGAGAGGGCAGTGGCACGGCGCAGGGCACAATCCGCTCGGCGCGCTGTCGGTACTGGCTCTGCTCGGCACGCTCGCGCTGCTGGCGGCGACCGGGCTGTTTGCCAACGACGACATCGCTTTTCAGGGACCGCTTTACCCGCTGGTCGGCAAGGAAGTATCGGACCGTCTGGTCGGGATTCACCGCCTGATCGAGCCGCTGATCATGCTCCTGGTATTCGCCCATGTTGCGGCCATCGTGTTCTACACCCGGGTCAAGAAGCAGGATCTGGTGAAGCCGATGATCACGGGTTGGCAGGCAGGTAGCGGCGAGCCGGCGAAAGGTGGCGGTGCGACGGCCTTCTGCGTAGCGCTGGCGATCGCCGTGCTGGCGGTCTATGGAGCCGGCGGCGCCTGGCTGCCGCCGGCACCGCCCGCACCGCCGGCGGCATCGGGCGGGGGCGCACCGGCTTTCTAGCAAGTTCGCTGCTTGCACCAAGGCCGCTCGATGAGCGGCCTTGGTGCAAGCAGCAACCCTTGCGTCAGTCTTCCTTGCGGAACTTGTCGTGGCAGCCTTTGCAGGTTTCGCCGAGCTTGCCGAACTGGGCCTTGATCGCGGCCAGGTCACCGGCGGCGGCCACCCTGGCCATTTCGTTGGCCGCTTCCATATAGGGCTTTGCAACCTTGCCGACTCCGTCCTTGTCGGAGAACAGTTCGCCCTTGACGCGGGTTTCCTTCCAGCCCTTGCCCTTGTCGGTGCCCGGTTGGAACAGGATGCCCATGCCCGAGTTGGCGATGGCCTGGATCGTGTTCGCCGCCTGGATGACCTGATCCTTGTTGTAGGTGCCGTCGATATTGGCCTTGATGCGACCCATGTTCCAGGCCATCGTGTGATAAGCCGACTGGCGCCAGCGGATCTGGTCCTCGGGCTTGCCGATGGATTGAGCCAGGGCTGCGGTGGAAAGGCCGATGGCGATGCCGGCGACGACTATATTTTTGAATTTCATGGGGACTCCTTGTTCTGTATAGGGAAGCGCCAGCAGCTACTGGCAGAAGGTATACGACCGGCGCCACGGAATTATTCCATACTTCAAGCAATATGCCGACATCGCCGGCCCGGCGGGATCGGCTATTCGCTTCCGGTCGCGAAGACGTGCTTTACGCGCAGCAGGCTGTTGCCTTCGGCCACCAGTGCCAGCAGGCGGTCGATGTTGGGATGCTTGCCGGGATTCTGGCGCGCGTCATCGGCATGCTCGGCATAGAGCTCCAGCCCTTTCCTGGCGGCCTCGACGGTGATGGCGCCGTAGATCTGGCCGAGATGGTTGTAGATGGAAAGCGATCCAGCTTGTCCGGCCTTGTTTTCTATCGTGGCGGCTACGGTGCCATCGCCGGCGAGCAACTGGATGGCTGCGAGGTGCGAAATGCGCGGCAGTTGCTTGAGGTTGTCGGCGAATGCCATGTCAAATCCGCTTCGCCAATTCGGCCGCCTGACCGATGTAGGAGGCAGGGGTCATGTCGAGCAGACGCTGGCGGTCGGCTTCCGGCAGCGGCAGGTTGGCGATGAACTGGCGCAGGGCATCTTTCTCGATGCCCTTGCCGCGCGTCAGTTCCTTGAGTTGCTCATAAGGATTGGCGATGCCGAAGCGACGCATCACCGTCTGCACCGGTTCGGCCAGGACTTCCCATGCGCCATCAAGATCTTCGGCGAGACGCTGGGGATTGGCTTCGAGCTTGTTCAGCCCGCGCTGGGTCGAATCGAGGGCAAGCAGCGTATAGCCGAAGGCGACGCCCATGTTGCGCAGCACGGTGGAATCGGTCAGGTCGCGCTGCAGACGCGAGATCGGCAGCTTCTCCGAGAGATGGCGAAGGACGGCGTTGGCCAGGCCCAGATTGCCTTCCGAGTTTTCGAAGTCGATCGGATTGACCTTGTGCGGCATGGTCGACGAACCGATCTCGCCCTGCTTCAGCTTTTGCTTGAAGTAGCCCAGCGAAATGTATTGCCAGATGTCGCGGTCGGCATCGAGCAGAATCGTGTTGGCGCGGGCCATGGCATCGAACAGTTCGGCCATGGCGTCGTGGGGCTCGATCTGGATGGTGTAGGGGTTGAACTCGAGTCCGAGAGACTCGATGAAGCGGCGGTTGAAGGCTTCCCAGTCGATGTCCGGATAGGCCGCCATGTGCGCGTTGTAGTTGCCCACGGCGCCGTTGAACTTGGCGCTGAGCGATACGGCGGAAATCCGGCTGCGGGCCCGCATCAGACGGGCGGCGATGTTGGCCATTTCCTTGCCCAGCGTGGTCGGCGTCGCCGGCTGGCCGTGGGTGCGGGCAAGCATCGGCAGGTCGGCCAGTTGATGCGCCAGCTCACGCAGACGGGCGATGGCGCGGTCAAGCTCCGGCAGCAGGCTGCCGGCGACGGCATCCTTCAGCATCAGCGCATGCGACACATTGTTGATGTCTTCCGAGGTGCAGCCGAAATGGATGAACTCGCTGACGCGCATCAACTCGGCATTGCCCGCCAGGCATTCCTTCAGCCAGTATTCCATGGCCTTGACATCGTGGTTGGTGCGCGCCTCGATCGTCTTTATGGCTTCTGCATCGGCGACTGAAAAACCGGCGATGACGGCGTCCAGCGCGGCAATCGTGGCAGCGGAAAATGCCGGACACTCGCTGATTCCGGCGGCGGCGGCAAGGGCTTTGAGCCATTCGATCTCGACGCGGACGCGATTGCGTATCAGGCCGTATTCGGAGAAATGAATGCGCAGGCTTTCGACCTTCGGCGCGTAACGACCGTCGAGCGGCGAAAGTGCGGTGAGTGCGGTCAGTGTCATGTCTTTGGCGAGGAAGGGTCGATGCACGGGAAGCGCGGACTGAGCGTCGAATTTTAGCATGCGGGTCCGGCCGGCCTCCTTGCCGGACGCTGTCAGCATGTGGTGGCGTGCTATAGTTTTATCGCTCCGCAAACCGGTGATTTGACGAAATGAAGTTGATTGGTTCCCTTACCAGCCCTTATGTCCGCAAGATTCGCATCGTGCTGGCAGAAAAGAAGATCGACTACGATCTGGTGCTTGAGTCGCCCTGGGTCGAGGGCAGCAAGGTGGTGGCGCTCAACCCGCTGGGCAAGGTTCCCGTGCTGGTTCTGGACGACGACAGCACGCTCTTCGATTCCCGCGTCATCGCCGAGTATCTGGACACCGTGGCGCCGAACAATCACCTGATACCGGCGTCGGGACGGCAGCGCATCAGCGTCAGGCGTTGGGAAGCCCTGGCGGACGGCATTCTTGACGCGGCCGTGGCGGCATTTCTCGAATCGATGCGTCCGGACGGCGAACGCAGTCCTTCGTGGATCGAGCGACAGCGCGGCAAGGTCACGCAGGCTTTGCGGGTCGCATCGGAAGACCTGGGGGAGCACGCCTGGTGTCATGGCAATGGCATGTCTCTGGCGGATATCGCCGTTGGCTGCGCGCTGGGTTATGTTTCCTTCCGGCTTGGCGACATTCTCTGGAGCCGGCAATACCCCAATCTTGCGCGCCTTTACGGGAAGCTCATGCAGCGTCCGGCGTTCGCCGACACTGTGCCGCAGGGTTAGTCTGCGGCGGATTGGGCGGCGCTGCCGTCAAGCCTTGCGATCAGCCGCGGCAGCAGATTTTTCTCGGCCTGGTGGGTGAGTTCTGCCATCAACTGGTCGGCGATCCCATCGGTGACCTTGAGCACGGCGTCAGGCAACTCCTGATCAAGCCAGCGCGACAGTTCCTCGCGCAGGGCGTCGAGATGCTGCTGCATGTGCGGGGTCGCGGCCAGCGCCGCTTCATGCTCCGTGACGACGTCGGTGAGAACGGGCACGTCGTCCTCCGGCTGTATCGCCGGTGCCGGTCGTACCGAGGAGCCGGCAACAAACACGCGGCTGCGTAGCATCAGCGCATCGGCTTTGCGCAGGAGATCCGCCGTGTGGTCATCGGCCATCTATTGGATGCCTCCCGAGATGTCGCGAGCTTCAAGCAGATAGCCGCGTTCGCGATAAAAGCGGAAGCGCTCGCGGCCAGCCAAGCGGTCGCCATCGGCGCTGCTGATGATTTCGACAAGTTGCCGGAAGCGGCTGAAGCCGGGCGGGATTTCGTCCGAAAAATTCAACAGGCAGTTGTCGTGCGGCGGGTGGTCGAGCGTCGAGGCGAGGACAATCGGAGTCTCCGCTGCCAACTTGTCCTCAGTCCGGCAGTGGGGCACAAAGCCGGTCGCCGGGTGAGTCCACAGCAGGCGGTCCAGCTTTTCGCCGAGTTCGCCGGCCGGCACGTAAACGACGACGGGGCCCACTTCGCTGCCGGCGTGCGCGAGCCATGTCGCGATGGCTTCGAGCCGGTCGCGCGCACCGTGGAGAAAGGCGATTTCCGTCATCCCCGCTTGCGCTTGCTGCCCGGTTTGGGGGCGTGACTCGCACGATCCATCAGGAAATGCGCGAGCAAGGGCACGGGCCGCCCGGTGGCTCCCTTTTCCCTGCCGGAGCGCCACGCGGTGCCGGCGATGTCGAGATGAGCCCAGTGGTACTTGTCGCTGAAGCGGGACAGGAAACATGCGGCTGTGATTGTGCCGCCCGGGCGGCCACCGATATTCGCCATGTCGGCAAAGTTGCTCTTCAGCTGCTCCTGATAGTCCTCCCACAGCGGCAGTTGCCAGGCGCGGTCATAGGAGTCGTGTCCGGCATCGAGCAATTCCCTGGCCAGCCCCTCATGGTTGGCCAGCAGCCCGGTGGCGACATGACCGAGAGCGATGACGCAGGCTCCGGTCAGCGTGGCGATGTCGACCACGCAGTCCGGATCAAAGCGCTCAACGTACGTCAGCGCGTCGCAAAGTATCAGCCGGCCCTCGGCGTCAGTATTGAGAATCTCGACGGTCTGGCCCGACATCGACGTGATGATGTCGCCGGGCTTGGTGGCCGCCCCGCCGGGCATGTTTTCCGTGGACGGGATGACGCCGATGATATTGAGCGGCAGTTTCATCAGGGCGGCCGCCTTGAGCGCACCCAATACGCTGGCGGCGCCACACATGTCATATTTCATCTCATCCATCTCCGCTCCCGGCTTCAGCGAAATTCCGCCGGAATCGAACGTGATGCCTTTGCCGACCAGTACCACCGGTTTTGTTCCGGCGGCGCCCCCGGCGTGGCGCAGGACGATGAATTTGGGCGGCTCGTGCGACCCCCGCGCGACCGAGAGCAGGGTATTCATGCCCAGCTTTTCCATATCGGCGCGGTCGAGAATATCGACGCCGAGCCCGTGCGATTTTGCCAGTTGCTTCGCCTGGTCGGCGAGATAGGTCGGCGTGCAGATGTTGCCCGGCAGATTGCCCAGATCCTTTGCCAGTTCCACGCCTGCTGCAATGGCCAGGCCTTCGCTCAGGGCAGCTTCTGCGGTGGCCAGCTCATTGCGACGGGTGACGCAGAAGGTCAGTTTGCGCAGCGGGCGACGCACTTCGTCCTTTTTCGACTTGAGGCGATCAAAGCGGTACACCGTTTCCTGAACCACCAGCGCTGCCTGGCGAATCTTCCAGGCAACGTCGCGCTTCTTGATGTTGAGTTCCGTCAGATAGAGCGTGCCGTCGAAGCCGCCGGTTTCATTCAGCTGACGAACTGCCGTGGCCAATGCAGCGCGGTATTCCTTTTCGCGAAATTCACGCTCCTTGCCAAGCCCTACCAGCAGGATGCGATCGGCTTCGACACCGGCCACGCCGTGCAGCAACAAGCTGGTGCCGGCTTTGCCCTCCATGTCGCCCCGGCGCAGGATGTCGCTGAGAAACTGATGAGCTGCGGCGTCTATCACCGCCGCGGCCGCGGAAAGCTTTCTGGGTTCGAAGACGCCGACCACCACGCAAGCGCTGCGCTGCTTTTCCGGGCTTCCGCTTTTTATGCTAAATTCCAAAACGCTCTCCTCTGGGATTGCGGGAAATCGCCTGAATTGTGCTGTTTCAAACGATTTTCCTTGAGAGTGCGATTATTCCCCAAGTTTTCACCAAAAGTCAAAGCGGATACTCCCCCATACGATGATTTTCCAGCGCGCCGCAATCAGGGAGTTCACCCATACTGCGGCCGGGGTTTTCGTGGCGCTGTTTGCGATTCTGATGACCACCCAGCTGATCCGGTTGCTGGGGCAGGCCGCGGGCGGCAAAATTGCCTCGGAAGCGGTGATTGCGCTGCTTGGCTTTGGCGCAATCAGCTACCTGCCGGTATTGCTCTCCCTGACGCTGTTTGTCGCCGTGTTGATGACCCTGTCGCGCTGGTACCGGGATTCCGAAATGGTTGTCTGGCTGGCGTCCGGCATTCCGCTCACCGCATGGATCAGGCCGGTGCTGAAATTTGTCGGGCCGCCGGTGGTGGTTATCGCCATCCTGTCATTGCTGCTGGCGCCCTGGGCAACGCAGAAAAGCGAGGCCTACCGGCAGAGCATGGATCAGCGCGACGATGTGGCACGGGTGTCGCCGGGCGCCTTCAATGAGTCGGGTGCTGCGGACCGCGTGTTTTTCGTCGAGAGCGTCGCCGGCGACAACGGCCAGGTGAAGAACGTTTTCATCAGCTCAGTACAGCAAGGTCGCCTTGGTGTCATGGCGACGGCGCAGGGCCACACGGAGACCATGCCCAATGGTGACCGGTTCCTTGTTCTCGATCGCGGCCGCCGCTATGAAGGTGCCGCAGGCACGGCAGAGTATCGGGCGATGGAGTTCGAGCGCTATGCTCTGCGCATTGAAACCAGGGAAGCCCGCGGCTTCGAGGAATCGCCTCGTACCAAGCCCGTGTGGGAACTGTTGCGGGATCCCAAGCCCGCTCATCTCGCCGAACTGCTCTGGCGCCTGGGACTGCCGCTGGCGGCCCTGAATCTGGCAGTGCTGGCGATTCCCCTGTCCTTCGTCAATCCCCGTGCCGGACGTGCCAACAATCTGGTTTTTGCCTTGCTCACCTACATGATCTACAGCAATTTGTTGAGTGTCAGCCAGGCCTGGGTTGCCCAGGGCAAGCTGCGCTTCGAGATAGGTGTCTGGGCGGTGCACGTCGGCATGTTCCTGCTTCTGGTCGTGTTGTTCTACCGACGGCAGAATCCCCTTGCCTGGGGCAAGTTTCGATGGCGCTGAAGCTGTACGAGCGTTATCTCGCCCGCGAAATCTATGCCTCGACCGCTTTGGTGCTGGTGGCATTTCTGATGCTGTTCGCCTTCTTTGATCTCATCCATGAGCTCGAGAGCATCGGCAAGGGCGATTACCAGCTTCAGCATGCTCTGGGTTATGTGACCCTCACTTTGCCCGGCCGGCTGTACGAGCTGTTTCCGATCGGTGTTCTGATCGGCACCCTTTATGCCCTTACGGTACTTGCCCGCCACTCGGAGATAACCGTGCTGCGCGCCGCGGGGCTGTCGACCCGGGATCTGCTGCTCACCCTGGCGAAGATCGGGCTGGTGTTCGCCGGCTTGACGCTCCTCGTCGGCGAGTTTCTCGCCCCGCCGGCCGAGCGCGCGGCGCAACAGCTTCGCCTCAAGGCCATGGGCTCGCTGGTGGCCCAGGAGTTTCGTTCCGGGCTGTGGGTAAGGGACGAGCGTGCGTTTGTCAATGTCCGCGAGGTGATGCCGGATGCATCATTGCGCAACGTGCGGGTATTCGAATTCGATGACCGGTTTCAGTTGCTGTCGATCAGTCAGGCCGAGCGCGGACGCTATCTTGCTGCCGGCACCTGGGCGCTGGAGGGCGTCGTCAGGACCGTGTTTGCCGGGGACTCGGCGAGGGTCGAACGGTATGGCCAGATGAATTGGAAATCTGCACTCAACCCCGATCTGCTGGCGGTGCTGTTGGTGGTTCCCGAGCGCATGTCGCTGGTCAATCTGTATCTCTACATACGCCACCTGAACGGCAACCAGCAGAAGACCGACCGCTACGATATCGCGATGTGGAAGAAGCTGATCTATCCGTTGGCGGCGCTGGTGATGATGGCGCTGGCGCTGCCTTTCGCCTACATGCAGGACCGCATGGGAGCGGTCAGCATCCGGGTATTCGCCGGCATCATGCTGGGCATCGGATTCCACATGCTGAATGGATTGTTTTCCAGTCTCGGTGTAATCAACAGTTGGCCCCCTTTCTTTTCCGCCATAACGCCGAGCGTGCTGTTCATGATGACTGCGGCCGGGATGCTGTGGTGGGTGGAGCGACGTTGAGTACTCTTCAATCGCCTGCGAATACCACCCGGGTTCCGGCCAGCCGGTCATGCAGGAATTGGCGATCGCGGTCAAACAGGGCCCACAGGAGTCCTGCGCCGAGGTAGATGACGCCGGGCCAGGCCAATGCATAGCGCAGAACAAGGCGCGCCAGGGATGGCCGCGCACCGCCCGGAGTTGAAAGTCGAAGCTTCCAGGTTTGCATCGCCAGGGTCTGTCCGCCCTGATGCCAGTACCAGATGAAGTAAGCGCCCAGCACCAGAAAAACATGGATGACCAGCACCCACCCGGGCAAAGCGATACCAAGCACCATCCCCAGGGCAAGCTGCGGCAGCATGAATGTCACCGACAGTACGCCCAGTATCAGCAAGCTTTCGTAAGCCATGCTGGCGCAGCGGCGGCGCAAGCCCGGCAGGCGAACCGCAGCGGCTGACATGACCCGGTCAGTGGGCGGCGGCTTGGCCGGCAGGCAGACCCGGCGGCGGGCTGTTTGCAGCCGGTGATGAGGCGGGCGGCGGATTCGACGCTGCGCTCTTCTTCGACGAGCCGGGACGGGGCGTTGGCTTCCGCGTCGCCTCGGTTTTCAGTCGAACTTTCTCGCTGTCGGGCAGTTCCTCGTATTCCTGCCACTTCAGCTTGGCGGCCTCCTTCTTTTCCGGAGGGCCTTTCTGCAGGGACTTGTACTTTTCTCTTGCCCGCTTGCGCTCATCGGGTGTGAGTTTGGCCCAGTCGGTCATGCGACGCTGCAGCCGGGCCTGCTCATCAGTGCTCAAGGCGGGGTAGCGCTTTACGATACCAATCCACTTCTTGCGCTGGAAGCCGTTCATCTTGTCCCACTCGGCAGAGAGCGGCGAAAGTATGCGCTTCTGCTCCGCGCTCAGTTCGGTCCAGGATGGCTGCGACAGCGGCGGGAGAGGGACGGCGTGGCCGAGTGGAGAGGCCAGCCAGAGCGCTACTGCGAGGAAGAGTCCGAAGCGTGCTCGAGCCATGCGTGGAAGCCCCGATCAAGATATGCGGAAGGAGGCAACTCGTCGGCCAGCAGGGCGCTGTCGATTTCCTCGTATTCCTGAGTCTGTTCAAAGGCATTCCAGTAATAGGTGCCCATGGCGCCGACAGTCAGCGCCATGACCGCAACCAGATTGCGGGCGTTTGCAAAGAAGGCGAGTTCGACCATATGCCCGACTCCGGCCGTCTGCAGCCTGCTTACCGTCAGCCGCTCGACGCTCAAAGCCTCCTGCCGGGCCTGATGGAGGCGAGCAGTCACTTTTCCGTCAAGGGTGTCGAGGCCTTGATTCAGAATTTGCCTGGCCTTGTAGCCGAATTCAGTCTCTTGGTTCATAGCTCTATGCCTTTCGCCCTAAGTGCCGCGGCCATGGTGTGAGTAGCACGCGAACAGTGCGTCTTCACGCTGCCTTCCGAACAACCCATCGCTGCCGCGGTCTCGGCAATATCCATTTCCTCCCAATAACGCATCAGGAAGGCTTCGCGTTGACGTGGCGGTAGCTTCTCTATCTCTTTTTCAATGACACCAAGCAGTTGCGAGCGCTCCAGTTGCCGGTGCGGTGTCGCCAGCCCGTCTGACTCATTTTCTGCCGCAATAGTTTCAAGCGGATCGGAATCTTCATCCTCGCCGGGAGAAAGTGATGACAGCAGGGTCGTCCACAAGGATCGTACCTTGGATCTTCGATAACTGTCGCGAATGGCGTTCTGCAGGATCCTCTGGAACAGCATCGGCCATTCGGCGGCAGGCCGGTCGGCGTATTTCTCGGCGAGCCTCATCATTGCGTCCTGGACGATGTCCAGCGCGGTTTCCTCGTTGCGAATGGCGAACATGGCCTGTTTGAAGGCGCGCCGCTCTATGCCGGCAAGGAAACTGGAAAGTTCGTTTCTGGAACTCAGAGGGGCTCCTGCCATCATTCATTCAGCAGTTTTTGCTGCCGAAGGAAAGAAAAAATCCACAAGTCACACCGTCCCCGGCGCGAGCACAAGAGACATAAATCTTGACCATTCGCGAACGAGTCAGTAAGGTTACACGTTTCACTCGAAAAGTGTAACAGGTGTAACCAATGCAGCTAACCGGCGCAGAAATTGTAATCAGGTGCTTGCAGGAGGAAAAGGTCGAATACGTGTTCGGCTATCCCGGCGGCTCGGTACTTTATATTTACGACGAACTCTTCAAACAGGACAAGTTCAAACACGTCCTGGTTCGCCATGAGCAGGCAGCGGTCCATGCCGCAGACGCTTATTCGCGTTCGTCGAACAAGACCGGGGTGGCCATGGTCACTTCGGGACCCGGGGTGACCAATGCGGTGACGGGGATTGCCACGGCACACATGGACTCCATTCCGCTGGTAATCATCAGCGGCCAGGTGCCGACGGCCTACATCGGCCAGGACGCCTTTCAGGAATGCGACACGGTGGGCATCACCCGTCCCTGCGTCAAGCACAATTTCCTGGTCAAGGATGTCAAGGATCTGGCGATAACCCTGAAGAAGGCGTTCTACATCGCCAGGACCGGTCGTCCCGGCCCGGTGCTGGTGGATATTCCGAAGGACGTCAGCAACCAGAAGTGCGAGTTCGAGTATCCCAAGACGATCACCATGCGTTCCTACAACCCTGTGGTCAAGGGGCACAGCGGGCAGATCAAGAAGGCGGCACAGATGCTGCTGGAGGCCAAGCGGCCGATAATTTATGCCGGCGGCGGGGTGATTCTCTCCGATGCCGCGGAGAAACTGGTCAAGCTTGCCCGCAGCCTCGGTTATCCGGTGACCAACACCCTGATGGGCTTGGGCGGCTATCCCGGAACCGACAGGCAATCGCTCGGCATGCTGGGCATGCACGGCACCTACGAGGCCAACATGGCCATGCAGCATTGCGATGTCCTGATTGCCGTCGGTGCGCGTTTCGACGATCGCGTGATCGGCAATCCGGCGCATTTTGCCGAGATTCCGCGCAAGATCATTCACATCGACATAGACCCGTCCTCGATTTCCAAGCGGGTCAAGGTTGATGTGCCGATCGTCGGCAATCTGCCGGATGTACTGGATGATCTGCAGAAGCTTCTGGAAGCTTCTGCCGGCGTGCCTGACCCGAAAGCGCTGGCCGCCTGGTGGAAGCAGATCGACGAATGGCGTGGCAAGAAGTCGCTCAAGTACAAGCAGGGCAAGGAAATCATCATGCCCCAGTACGTCGTGGAGAAACTCTACGAGGTCACCGGCGGCGATGCCTTCATCACCTCCGACGTCGGCCAGCACCAGATGTGGGCGGCGCAATACTACAAGTTCGACAAGCCCCGGCGCTGGATCAATTCCGGCGGTCTCGGCACCATGGGCGTCGGCTTGCCCTATGCCATGGGCGTGCGCTTCGCCAATCCGAAGGCGACCGTCGCCTGCATTACCGGCGAGGGCTCGATCCAGATGAACATCCAGGAGTTGTCGACGGCCAAGCAGTTCCGGCTGCCGATCAAGATCATCAATCTGAACAACCGCTATCTCGGCATGGTGCGCCAGTGGCAACAGATGTTCCACGGCAACCGTTACTCTGAATCCTATGTCGATGCCTTGCCTGATTTCGTCAAACTGGCGGAATCCTACGGCCATGTGGGCATGAAGATCGAGCGTCCGGCTGATGTCGAGCCGGCCTTGCGCGAAGCCTTTACCAAGCACAAGAATGATCTTGTCTTCATGGATTTCCTGACCGATCAGACGGCCAACGTGTACCCGATGGTAGCGGCCGGCAAAGGGCTGTCGGAAATGATTCTGGCCGAGGAACTGTAAGCATGCGACACATCATTTCCATTCTTATCGAAAACGAGGCCGGCGCACTTTCCCGGGTCTCCGGTCTGTTCTCCGCCCGCGCGTTCAACATCGAGTCGCTGACGGTGGCGCCGACGGAAGACGCTTCCCTGTCGCGCATGACCATAGTCAGCACCGGTTCCGACGACGTCATCGAGCAGATCACCAAGCAGCTCAACAAGTTGATCGATGTGGTCAAGGTGGTGGATCTTTCCGAAGCCGCGCATATCGAGCGCGAACTGATGCTGGTCAAGGTACGCGCCGCCGGCAAGGATCGCGAGGAGATGAAGCGCATTGCCGATATTTTCCGGGGTCGCATCATCGATGTCACCGATTCGACCTACGTCATCGAACTGACCGGCAACGGTTCCAAACTCGACGCCTTTCTCGAAGCCATTGACCGCTCGCTCATTCTGGAAACCGTTCGCACCGGTATTTCCGGCATCGGGCGCGGCGATCGAATCCTCAAAGTCTGAAATCTGAAATCAAGGAAAACGAATGAAAGTTTATTACGACAAGGACGCCGACCTCTCCCTCATCAAGGGCAGGAAGGTCACGATAGTCGGCTACGGCTCGCAGGGCCACGCTCACGCACAAAACCTGAAGGATTCCGGCGTCAAGGTGACGGTCGGCTTGCGCAAGGGCGGCGCTTCCTGGGACAAGGCCAAGAAGGCGGGTCTGAAGGTCGAGGAAGTCGCCAAGGCAGTGAAAGATGCCGATGTCGTGATGATGCTGTTGCCCGACGAGACGATTCCCGCGGTCTATTACGGCGATGTCGAGGCCAACATGAAGAAGGGCGCGGCTCTGGCCTTCGCTCATGGCTTCAATGTTCATTACAACCAGGTTGTTGCCCGCGCAGACGTTGACGTCATCATGATCGCGCCGAAAGGCCCCGGCCATACGGTGCGCTCCGAATACCTGCGCGGTGGCGGTGTGCCCTCCTTGATCGCGGTTCATCAGGACAAGTCGGGCAAGGCCAAGGATATAGCCCTGTCCTACGCCGCCGCCAATGGCGGCACCAAGGGCGGGGTGATCGAGACCAACTTCCGCGAGGAAACCGAGACCGACTTGTTCGGCGAGCAGGCGGTGCTGTGCGGCGGCCTGGTTGAATTGATCAAGGCCGGCTACGAGACGCTGACCGAAGCCGGCTACGCGCCGGAGATGGCCTATTTCGAGTGCCTGCATGAGGTCAAGCTGATCGTCGACCTGATTTTCGAAGGCGGCATTGCCAACATGAACTACTCGATTTCCAACAATGCCGAGTATGGCGAATACGTCACCGGTCCCAAGGTGATCGGCGCCGAAGCGCGTGCCGCCATGAAGGATGCCTTGAAGGCGATCCAGCAAGGCGAATATGCCAAGAAGTTCATTCTCGAAGGCCGCACCAACTATCCGGAAATGACCGCCCGTCGTCGTTTGACTGCCGAGCACCCGATTGAACTGATCGGCGAGCAGTTGCGCGCGATGATGCCTTGGATCAAGAAGAACAAGCTGGTCGATCAGACCAAGAACTGACCCCGGCACGAGCTTTGCGAAGGGCGCAGCGCTGCTGCGCCCTTTTTGTATCCGGCCTTGACTTGGCGCGCGACTGCAGTGACATTTGTCGCTGAAGTTTCCTGAGCCGTTAGAATGGGAGCCGTTCCCTACTTCTGCCCGACCATGCCGCCAATTCCACCCCGCAAGACGTTGATGAATTCCGAACTGCGCCGGCGCGGGATCTATTTGCTGCCCAACCTGCTGACCACGGCGGCTCTGTTTGCGGGTTTCTACGCCATAGTTCAGGCCATGACCGGACGCTTCGAGCATGCGGCGGTGGCAATTTTTATCGCCATGGTGTTCGACGGGCTCGATGGCCGTGTGGCGCGCATGACCAGAACGCAGAGCGCTTTCGGTGCGGAATACGATTCACTTTCCGACATGGTGTCCTTTGGAGCCGCCCCGGCACTCATTGCATTCGAGTGGGCGATGAAGGGCATGGGCAAGTGGGGCTGGATAGCCGCCTTTGTCTATTGTGCCGGAGCTGCACTGCGTCTGGCCCGCTTCAATACCAATATCGGCGTGGTGGACAAACGCTACTTTCAGGGGCTGCCAAGCCCGGCCGCGGCAGCCCTGGTGGCCGGCTTCGTCTGGATCATCAACGACCTCAACATTCCGGGAGAAGACGTGCGCTGGTACGCCTTCGCCCTGACGCTGTTTGCCGGCATCACCATGGTCAGCACCTTGCCCTACTGGAGCGGCAAGGACATCAACCTGCGCCGCAGCGTGCCGTTCATGGTGCTTCCCGCCGTAGTCCTCGGCTATGTGCTGGTGTCGTCGTATCCGCCGGGCGTCCTGTTCGCCCTGTTTCTCGCCTATGCCATGTCGGGTTACGTCATGGCGGCCTGGAGCTGGCGCGGCAGACGCAAATCTGTTGCACGGCCGGAATAATGGCTTTATAGTTATGCCCATGTCTGCGACATTCATCTTTTCTGCGATATTTCTTGCACTCTCCGGCGCGTACATCGCGCGCCAGCCGCTGCGCGCAAAGCTGCTTCCGCTGCTGCGCCGCGCGCGCTAACTACTCCTCCCCCACAATCCGGTTGTTCATAGTGCCCGCCCCGCGAGGCGCGGTGAGCCATTTTTCGTTTTTTCCAGGAGACAAGCATGTCCAAGGAACATCTGATCATTTTCGATACCACCTTGCGCGACGGCGAACAGAGTCCCGGCGCTTCCATGACCCGGGAAGAAAAGCTGCGGATTGCGCGCCAGCTTGAACGCATGCGGGTGGATGTCATTGAAGCAGGTTTCCCTGCTGCGTCCAACGGTGATTTTGAGGCGGTGAAAGCTATTGCTGAGGCGATCAAGGATTCCACGGTCTGCGGCTTGGCTCGCACCAGCGAGGCCGATGTGCGACGCGCAGGCGAGGCGATCAAGCCTGCCAGGTCAGGCCGCATTCATACCTTTATCGCGACCAGTCCCATCCACATGGAAAAGAAGCTGCGCATGACGCCGGATCAGGTCGTCGAGGCAGCTGTTGCCGCCGTCAAGCTCGCGCGCCAGTACACCGATAACGTAGAGTTTTCGGCCGAAGATGCTGTCCGCTCTGACTTCGACTTTCTATGTCGCGTTTTCGATGCCGTCATCAAGGCGGGCGCGACCACCATCAATGTTCCCGACACAGTTGGCTACAGCATTCCGGAAGTCTGGGGCGAGCGCATGCGCCGTTTGATCGAGGGTGTTTCCGGCGCCGACAAAGTGGTCTGGTCGACTCATTGCCACAACGACCTCGGCCTCGCCGTCGCCAATTCGCTTTCCGCGGTGCTGGCCGGGGCGCGTCAGGTCGAGTGCACCATTAACGGTCTTGGCGAGCGCGCCGGCAATGCTTCTCTGGAAGAAGTGGTGATGGCCGTGCGTACTCGCGGCGATTTATTCAGTTGCGATACGCGCATCGATGCCACGCAGATAGTGCCGGCGTCGAAACTGGTGTCGCAGATCACGGGCTACGCCGTCCAGCCGAACAAGGCGGTGGTGGGTGCCAATGCATTTTCCCATGAGTCCGGTATCCATCAGGACGGCGTGCTGAAGCACCGCGAAACCTACGAGATCATGCGTGCCGAAGACGTGGGCTGGGCCACCAACCGGCTGACCCTGGGCAAGCTCTCGGGCCGTAGCGCCTTCAAGACGCGGCTGACGGAACTGGGCATCGAACTGCCGAGCGAGGAGGCCCTCAACGCGGCCTTCGGGCACTTCAAGGAACTTGCCGACAAGAAGCGCGAAATTTTTGACGAAGACATTTTCGCCATCATCGGCGATGAAGTGGTGGCGCCTGAAAATGAGCACTACCGGCTGGTCTCGTCGATGTTCCACTCGGAGACCGGCGAGGCGCCGCTGGCGCGGCTGACGCTTTCCGCAGGGGGAGTGGAACAGCACGCCGAATCGAGCGGCAGCGGTCCGGTCGACGCCACCTTCAAAGCGATTGAAAACGTCGCAGCGAGCGGTTCGGAGCTTCTGCTCTATTCCGTAAATGCCATCACGACGGGAACCGACGCACAGGGAGAGGTGACGGTGCGTTTGTCGAAAGGTAGCCGGATCGTTAACGGCCAGGGCGCGGATACGGATATCGTGGTCGCGTCGGCCAAGGCCTATCTCAACGCGCTCAATAAACTGTGCGCCGGGCAGGAAAAGCTCAATCCGCAGGCTTGACTGCTCTCGAGGGTTCAGCGGCACGGGCGTAGCCGAGACAGCCTACGAACAGCAGCGTCGCGACCACTGTCTCGGCCAGCGCCAGGCTCCGGCTTGCGCCCTGGTCGGAGGCGGCGCGCACCAGGCCTTCGCTGATGTAGGCCAGGGCCAGCATGGACGTCCATTGATGGGTGTAGCGCTTGCCGTGCAGGATGCCGAACAGCGGCAGCAGCAGCGGCAGGGCTTTCAGCGCCAGCATCGAGCCGCCGGCGTGCAGCGGCGCCAGCCGGAGTTCCCAGGCCAGGCAGAGAAAAATAAGGCCGATCAGGCTGGTCGCGGCCAGCCGGTTGAACCAGGCTTTCACTGCGCGAGTTTCGCCGCGGTTTCGGCCAGGCGCCGCCCGAGCGCGACGGCGAGCAGCTTTTCATGCTCGGTGCTGGCAATCTCACCGTTCATGCCACTGACATGGCTGGCACCGTAAGGCGTGCCGCCGTCGCGGGTCTTCGACAGCGTCTCCTCGCTGTAGGGAATGCCGAGGATCACCATGCCGTGATGCAGGAGAGGCAGCATCATCGACAGCAGCGTGGATTCCTGGCCGCCGTGCATGGTCGTGGTCGACGTGAACACCGCCGCCGCTTTGCCTGCGAGAGCGCCCTTGAGCCACAAGCCGCTGGTCGAGTCGAGGAAGTATTTCAGAGGGGCTGCCATGTTGCCGAAGCGGGTAGGGCTGCCCAGAGCCAGCCCGATGCATTCTTCCAGATCGCCGGCTTCGACATAGGGTGCGCCTGCGTCCGGGATGGAGGATTCGGTGGCTTCGCAGACTGCCGATATCCTCGGTACGGTGCGCAGGCGGGCGGCGATCCCCGGGGTCTGCTCGATGCCGCGGGCGATGTGGTGGGCGAGTTCGCGCACCGAGCCGTGATGGCTGTAGTAGAGAACGAGAATTTCCCGTGTTGCAGTTGGCTTCCCCATCTTCCGTCCTCCGGTAAAATCCGATTATATGTGGCTCCTGGCACCCTTCCGGCTGGTCGTGCGCACTGTGCGCCGGTTTCACGGCGAGCATTGCGTGCAGACGGCGGCGGCGCTTTCTTTCGCCACCCTGATCGGCCTGGTGCCGATGATTGCGGCGGCGTTCGCGCTGATTTCGTTTTTCCCCGTTGGCGCCGGCCTGGGTTCGGCTCTGGAAAAGTTTCTTCTGGCCAACCTGTTGCCCGACAAGGCCGGCGTCATCATTGCGAAATACATCGGCCAGTTCGCCTCCCGTGCCGGGCAGGTGACGCTATTCGGAGTCGCCGTGCTGGGGGCAACCGCGCTGATCCAGATGTTGACCATCGAACGCGCCTTCAACCACATATGGCGGGTCAAGTCGAGCCGCCCGCTGTTGCGGCGCCTCGCCATTCATGGCCTGGCGCTGCTGCTCGGACCGCTGGCGTTCGGTGCCAGCCTCGCGGCGATCTCGTTTGTCGCAGGCGTATCGCTTGGCTTCTTCGATGAGCCGTATTGGGTGGATGCCTTCGTGATCCGGGGTCTGCTGCCCTTCGCCTTCATGACAACTCTGTTCGGCCTGCTCTATTGGGGGGTGCCCAACAAGCCGGTGAAAGCCTGGCATGCGGGCTTCGGCGGAGCCATGGCGGCGCTCGGCTTTGCCGGCCTGCAGAAGCTTTTCACGCTCTATATCGCATCCGGATTCACGGTGAATGCGGTCGTCTATGGGGCTTTTTCAGCCGTTCCGGTATTTCTGGTCTGGCTCTACGCGTCATGGAGCGTGATCCTGATCGGTGCGCTGCTGGTCGCCGAACTGCCGCAGTCGGCGCGCCCCTGATTTTCCATCGCAGTGAGAATGAACCCGGTGACTTCAGCGACCCCGGCGGTCAGGGCCGCGGCGTGTTTCCAGTAGAATCACGACGCTTTTTCTATCGTTGCGTTGCGAGGAATCCGAAATGACCAGTCTGCTCTCCGCCAAGCCAATTGATGCCAAGGATCGCTTGATTGTTGCCCTCGATCTTCCGGACGCCGGGGCCGCGCGTGCCTTGGTAACCGAGTTGGGCGACGCGGTGGTGTTTTACAAGATCGGGCTGGAACTGTTCATGACCGGCGGTTATTTTGAACTGCTGCACTGGCTCGTCGCTCAGGGCAAGAAGGTTTTTGTGGACCTGAAGTTCTTCGACGTTCCGGAAACCGTGCGTTCCGCGGTGCGCGCCCTGGCCGGCAGCGGGGCGACATTTGCCACCATTCATGGCAACCAGGCCATCATGGAAGCGGCGGTGATGGACAAGGGCGATCTCAAGATTCTGGCTGTCACCGTGCTGACCAGCCTTGATCGCGGCGATCTGGACGATCTGGGATTCTCCTGCGATGTGGAGAAACTGGTTCTGTCGCGGGCACGCCGGGCCCTGGCGACTGGCGTAGACGGCATCGTGTCGTCGGGTCTGGAGGCACCGATGATCAGGCGCGAACTCGGCGACAAACTGATGGTGGTCACTCCCGGCATTCGACCGGTCGAGAACAAGCCGGCGGATGACCAGAAGCGGACAGTGGATGTCGCCCAGGCCTTCAGAAACGGCGCCGACTATATC
>SESE01000031.1_pt1 | contig 61727 bp, 60 predicted proteins | sample 3171371 | NCBI WGS metagenome assembly SESE01 (sample SAMN06051881, study PRJNA518727) | freshwater metagenome | biome: subpolar coniferous forest; feature: holomictic lake; material: water; isolation source: holomictic Lake 442, 13 m depth | place: Canada: near Kenora, Ontario | collected... | reverse complement strand
TAACCGGGCAATCAGATGAGAATCTGAGGATAGAGTTTTTCGACAACTGAGGCTGTTTTATTACATTGCTTTTCACGGATGGGCCACTTTGATTTCTGGAGAAGATCTGGCAACGATAACAATGAAAGGCAATGAGATATTCTGAGGCAAGGCAAGGAAGAGTCTTTGTCATCCGGCTTGAAGATGGTGAAATTGTCCACGCCAAGCTTGAGCAATTCGTCAGGGAGCATACCATTGAGCGAGCCTCGTTTTTTGCGGTCGGCGGGGCTGACAAGGGTAGTCTGCTTGTTGTCGGGCCGGAAGAGGGCCGGTCAAATCCAGTGATTCCGATGACGCATGAGCTCTATGACGTTCATGAAATAACCGGCACAGGAACCATTTTTCCGGATGATAAAGGGAACCCGATTCTCCATGCACACTTCGCCTGTGGCAGGGAGGAGAGCACCGTCACCGGTTGCATTCGCAATGGAGTAAAAGTATGGCAGGTCATGGAAGTGATCCTGATTGAGCTGCTGGAAAATACGGCAACCCGTCAGTATGACCCCCAGACCGGCTTTAAACTGCTTATACCCTGAAGAGGAACGAACGTCCTTCGATTACCGGCTCGCTCGCGGTCTCTCCGACCACCTTTTCGCCGTTGTGTTTACGGACGTTTTTGGCACGGGATGGCCTGAATTTCCTCTCCCCTGCTGTTTTGGCGCTTTCACCGGATGATGATCCATGAGTGGAAACGGGTGTTTATCGATAACAGGAATTTTTTTCGTGATCAGTTTTTCAATGTCGCGCAGATACTCTTTCTCTTCGGCATCACAAAACGACAGTGCGGTTCCTTTTGCCCCTGCTCTTCCTGTACGCCCGATACGATGGACATAGGTTTCGGCAATATTGGGCATTTCAAAATTGATCACATACTCCAGATCATCAACATCAATACCTCGTGCGGCAATATCTGTCGCCACAAGAACGCGCGTGGTTTGTGCCTTGAAATTCTTCAGGGCTCGCTGACGGGCATTTTGTGCCTTGTTGCCATGAATGGCCTCCGCCGTAATATTGTGCTTCTGCAGAACTTTTACCACTTTGTCGGCGCCATGCTTTGTCCGGGTAAAAACCAGCGCGGTTTTTATCTTTTCATCTTTTAAAAGGTCGACCAGCAAGGCATTTTTATTGCCTTTATCGACGAAATAGATCGATTGATTTATGATTTCTACCGTTGAGGAAACAGGTGTTACCGATACCTTTGACGGGTGATGCAAGATGGTTGCCGCAAGCGTGACAATTTCAGGTGGCATGGTGGCAGAAAAGAAAAGTGACTGCCTCTTTTTCGGAAGCACGGTCAAGATTTTTTTTACATCGTGAATAAAGCCCATATCCAGCATTCGGTCAGCCTCATCCAGAACGAGTATTTCGACGTCGCGCAAGTGCAGAAATCCCTGATTGAGGAGATCGAGCAACCTGCCTGGTGTTGCAACAACAATGTCAACACCGCGAATCAATGCGGCGGTCTGAGGGTTCTGATTGACACCACCGAAAATCACGGTATTGGTCAAGCCGGTATGGCGGCCATACGCGTTAAAACTCTCTCCTATCTGAATAGCCAGTTCTCGTGTCGGGGTAACAATCAGGCTCCGTATTTTCCGTTTTCGGTCATAAACTTTGTTGGCGCTGAGCAACTGGAGAATTGGAATGGCAAATGCGGCTGTCTTGCCTGTTCCGGTCTGCGCACAGCCAAGCAGGTCGGTTCCCTGTAAAATAATCGGTATAGCTTCGGCCTGTATCGGTGTTGGAGTCGTATAGCCCTCTTCCTGCAGTGACTTTAAAATTGGATCAATGATGTTCAGTGACTCGAATTGCATAGTGTCTTGTTAGTTATTGAATTGAACGGCTACAGAGAGCAGACAAATCTTTCTGGGAAGCTCTCCTTATAATGCATGCACGCCCTTCGCTCCACAGCGTGAAATGTCCCTGTAGCAGTGAAGAGAAACAGACTGTCTGTACAATGCGGGGATGTTTTCTTTGCCAGCCGTAAAAAGCGCTCTTTAAGGGGGAAATCACATCGCGCCAATATAACGATTACACCTCATATTGCAGCATGCCCTTTAGAACACCTGCTCTGCTTAAAAAATTCACGCCTTGCCGGAAACCCAGGCCGGTATATATTTCCACGCACTCTTCATTTCACGGTTGTGAATCCGCCATAACGGATCGTGCTGATGAACCAAAGCCCAGAATGCGCGGGAATGGTTGAGATGAACCGTGTGGCAAAGCTCATGAACCATAATATGGCGGATAAGGTACTCGGGCAAAAAAAGCAGTTTGTTGTTCAGTGTTATTACCCGACTGGACGAGCAACTGCCCCATCGAGAGTGCTGCAGGCGAACCTTTGCTTCGGCATAGTCAAAATCAAGTGAAGCTGCAAGTTGTTCAAACGATGGCAGCAGAAGCATCCCCGCACGATGCTTCAACCAGGAGAAGAGCAGTTTGCGACAAAGCGCATCATTGGCGACATCACCTGAAACAAGCAGGCTGTTTTTTGAACGCTCCTCAATATCAGCCTCTCCAATCGCAGTTTGAGCATACTCCACTTCCCACTCTTCAGCAAAATGGGGAAATGTAACCGTGCAGGGCAATCCATTATCCATTGCAGGAAGAGGCTCCTGCCGATGAGCATCAAGTTGCGCCGCTGTCTTTCGTATCCACAATTCATGACGGTTGAGCAGCGCGACGATATGCGACTTGTTGAAACCTTCGGGCAAAACAACAATCAGGCCATCATGCGGAGTCATCTTTAACCGGGCATGTTTTGCCCTTGAACTTACCTGTACCGTATAGGGTGGGGGAAAACTTCCCCTGTCAGAATCAGAAGACAAATTACTCATCAACCAAGCGCGTTTTGTAAATCTGCTATAAGATCGTCACCATCCTCAATACCCACTGACAGCCTGATAATGGTATCCGTAATTCCTGCCGCCTCGCGATGCTCTTTATCCATCGACGCATGACTCATGGTTGCCGGATGCTCAATCAGCGACTCAACACCGCCAAGACTTTCGGCAAGCGCAAAAAGCTTTGTGCCTGTCAACACCCGGTTAACAGCCTCGATAGCACCATCAAGTTCGAAAGAGACCATGCCGCCAAAACTTTTCTGCTGTTTTTTGGCAAGCTCGTGTTGGGGATGATTCACCAGCCCGGGATAAAAAACCCGTTTCACCTTCGGGTGCTGCGCCAGAAACTGCGCCACCGCAAGTGCATTGCGCTCATGCTCTCTCATGCGCACCACCAGCGTCTTGATACCGCGAAGCACCAGCCAGCAGTCGAAAGGCTGGGCGCAGGTGCCAAGCGCATTGACCATGAATTTCAGCTTGGCATCAAGCTCTTCACTGTTCGACAGAACCGCCCCTCCAACGACATCAGAGTGACCATTCAGGTACTTGGTTGTCGAATGAACCACAATATCAGCGCCAAGCTCAAAAGGCTTCTGCCCGAAAGGCGAGAGAAAGGTGTTGTCAACGATGGTCAAGAGGCTCAGCTCTTTGGCAAGCGCTGACACGGCTGCAATATCAACAAGGTTCAGCAGAGGATTGGAGGGCGTTTCAACCCAGACTGCTTTCGTCCGTTCATTCACATAAGGAACAAGGCTTGCCGCTGTCTGAAGATTTACAAAATGAACCTTTATACCGAAATGTGCCTCAACCGTTTTCAGCAGTCTTGAAGTGCCGCCATAGCAGTCATCAGTGCAGATAATCTCGTCACCCGAATGGAACAGGCTCAGGGTTGAGGTAATCGCTGCCATACCAGTGGTAACAGCAACTGCTGACGAACACCCTTCCAGAGCGCAAAGATTGTCTTCGAGCGCCTTGCGGGTCGGATTGCCGCTTCTGGTATAGTCAAATCCCCGGTGCTTGCCGATATCCTCAAACACAAAAGTTGAAGACTGGTAAATCGGGGTCATAATGGCGCCGTAAGCCTTGTCAGGGCCTACTCCAGCATGGATCGTATCGGTCTGAAAACTCATAAACAGCTTGTTTGGAAAAATGAATGGGATAATACAACAAAAAAACCTCTCCCCTGATGAGCAAGGAAGAGGTTTTTAATAAAATTCACTCTCTTTTATAATGGCAAGTCGCTGAAAGCAATCCCGCCTGTTTTGAAAAGAGAAGCTGTAAAACGCTCTTTTTCACTCATCGTTCTTCTGCTTCACCAGGGAGTTAAACAACCAGATGCATAGATCGCAAAAGTAGAATGTGGCACCGTGTTCCTCTCTGACAGGAATCGGTTGTCAAGGCTTCACCGGGTCTATTCCCTCAGCCTTTCTTGATGAACAGCCATGGAACAAAGAACTTGTTAACGATTGTTAATATATGATTTCAGGAAGAATATTACAAGCGAATCCGTCATACTCTGAAACTGTAGCAGTCATCTGTCACTATAGTGCCCGTGTCTATTATCAAAGGGCTCCACCCGGTATTTATAAAACAGAAAACTCAAGAAAGAAACCCAAAAAGCCACAGTTGAATTTTGTTTTGAAATCCTGTCTCAATATCGTCAGCGACAACAAAGTTCTTGTCAACCTCGCTGCTTTGGCGGAACCACTTCCATTGCAAGCCGCGCCCATTGCATCAAACCCTTTTATTATGTACACTGCTACGGTTTTTTCCACAACAACGCAACAAGCTTGAACCATGAATATTGACCGGCGCCTCTTTCAGTTGCTTAAGGAAGAAGGGAGGCCCTTTATCGTTTCGATCATATCGGGAATTCTTGCTGCGGGCATGCTGGTTGCCCAGGCTTACTACCTCAGCCAGGTAATCGACAGCGCCTTTATCCAGAAAAGTGGTATGGAGAGGCTCCTCCTGCCGCTCAGCCTTTTTGCGCTCTTCAGCACCCTGCGAATGGCCTTCAACTGGTTCTCGCATACTGCAGCAAACCGAGGTACGCTGATCATTCGCGAAAAAGTGTTCACCCGGCTCACCAGCACGATCGGCGCGCTCGGGCCGATCTATGCTAAATCGGTACAAAGCGGACGGCTCAGCACCACTCTCCTGAAGGGGGTTGAAGCGCTCGACGCCTACTACAGCCAGTACATTCCCCAGATCTTTTTTGCCCTCTTCACACCGCTCCTGATCGCTGGCATCATACTGCCGCATGACCTGATCTCCGGCGGCATCCTGCTCGGCACCGCACCTCTCATCCCTCTTTTTATGATTCTGATCGGGAAATCGGCCAGCACCATGACTGAAAAGCAGTGGAAAACCATGAGCCGGATGAGCGGTTTCTTCCTCGATATGCTGCAAGGGCTGTCGACCCTGAAACTCTTTGCGCAAAGCAAACGGCAGCACGACGCCATTGAAGAGTCGGGCGAAAGCTTCCGCCACGCCACCATGCGGGTGCTGAAAGTGGCCTTTCTCTCCTCCCTGACGCTTGAACTGGTGGGCACCATCGGCACCGCCATTATTGCCGTCGGCATCGGGCTCCGCCTTATGGCTGGTCAGCTCACCTTTCAGCACGCGCTTTTTGTGCTGATACTCACTCCCGACTTTTACCTCCCTCTGCGCCAGCTCGGCACAAAATTTCATGCCGGGATGGAAGGGGTCAGCGCCTCCAGGGAGATCTTTGCCATTCTCGACCAGAGTCTCCCGGCATCCATGCAGCAGGTTGTCTTTGGGATAGAGAAGAGCGCCGGAAAAAGGCCCATTCTTTTTACTGATGTCAGCTACACCTATCCCGGCGGCTCGCGGCCAGCGCTTGAGGGGATCAACGCCTCCATTCCCGCCGGAAAAACCACCGCCATCATTGGCCCGAGCGGTGCGGGAAAGAGTACCCTGATCAACCTGCTCCTCCGCTTTCAGGAGCCCGGTGAGGGACGCATCACCATCGACGGCAATCCGATTCATGCCATCCCGCTTGAAGAGTGGCACAGGCAGATTTCATGGGTTCCGCAGCATCCCTATCTTTTCAATGCCACGCTGGGAGAGAATATCCGCCTTGCAAAGCCAGATGCTTCAGCAGAGGAGATGGAGCTCGCCCTGAAAAAGACAGGCCTCACCACCTTTGTCAGTACGCTGCCCGACGGACTTGGTACCATGATCGGCGAAGAGGGCGCACGGCTAAGCGGAGGAGAGGCGCAGCGGGTAGCGCTTGCCCGTGCCTTCCTGAAAAACGCCCCGCTGCTGGTGCTCGATGAACCAACCTCGCACACCGACCCGGAACTCGAAGCCGCTCTGCGCAGCTCCATCCTGGAGCTGATGAGAGGGAGAACCACCATCATCATTGCCCATCGGCTTGAAACCATACGTTCAGCCGAGCGTATCATCGTCATCAACGGAGGAAAAATCACCCAGAGCGGTACGCACGAGGAGCTGATGGCCAACGGAGGCTTTTACCGCGACAGTCTGCTTCTGCAACAGGAGAGAGAATCATGAAAACCATATTTCGCCTGACAGGACTGGTAAAACCATACTTCTGGTGGATGGCCATCGCCGCACTTATCGGCTTTGCCACCACCGGTAGCGGCATCGGGCTTCTGATGACCTCCGCCTACATCATTGCCAAGGCAGCCTTGCAACCGCCGATAGTGACCCTGCAACTTGGCATCGCGGGAGTGCGCTTTTTCGGCCTTGCACGGGGAGTATTCCGATACGCAGAACGGCTCATCTCTCACAATATCACCTTCAGGATTCTCGCAAAAATCCGACTCTGGTTTTACGACGCCATTGAGCCCCTCGCACCGGCACGCCTCATGCACTTCAAGAGCGGCGACCTGCTGCAACGGGTTGTTGACGACATCCAGAGCCTCGAAAACATCTACACCAGAGTGCTCGGCCCACCGCTCACCGCACTGCTTGTGGCCGCACTGATGTGGTTTCTCCTCGGCGTCTACTCCCTGCAGGCGGCGCTGCTCATCCTGTTTTTCCATACCCTTGCAGGCATCGGTGTACCGCTCCTCACCAGGCAATTAAGCCGAGGCGTCGCCGTCGGCATCATGAACTACAAGGCTGAGCAGCAGGTGCTGGCGCTTGACCTTTTTCAGGGCATTGGAGAACTGCAACTTTACGGTAAACTTCCGGCACACCTCACCGCCATGCAGAGCGCTGAAACCGGAAAGCTCCAGCTTCAGAGAAAAAACGCCATCATTGAAGGGATGCACGAATCGCTCACCGGCCTCCTTATGAACGGTGCCCTCATCGCCATTCTCTGGGCGCTCATTCCCTCAATCTCCACCGGCGCGGTCAACGGAATTTCACTCACCGTGATCACCCTCGCCGTCATGGCCTCGTTCGAGCCTTTTCTGCCGCTGCCATCTACCCTCAAGCACCTCGAAGCCGACCAGCACGCCGGAGAGCGCCTCTTTGAAATTCTTGATGCCAAGCCGGAGACCATCGCGCCAGCTACTCCCCTCCCCTTTCCGGAAGAACATACTATTCAGGTCGAGCAACTCAGCTTCGCCTACCCCGGCAGCACAGCAAAAGCGCTCGATCGCCTCAATTTCACCGTTCTTTCTGGAGAGCACATCGCCATTGTAGGTCCGAGCGGTGCCGGAAAATCGACCATAACCTCCCTCTTCATGCGCTTCTGGAACAGCAGCGAAGGGAGCATCACCATCGGCAGCCACAACATCACCCTCTTCGATCCCGAAGAGCTGCGCCGCAACATCTCCCTCGTCTCCCAACGCACCTACCTCTTCGCCGAAACCATCCGCGAAAACCTGACCATCGCCGCGCCAGAGTCCACCGACGACGATCTCAAAAAAGCGCTCAACGCCGCCGGGCTCAGCCACTTCACCTCAAAACTCGACGAATGGTGTGGCCAGCACGGCATGAAACTCAGTGGAGGAGAGCGCCAGCGCATCGCTATTGCCCGGGTTCTGCTGCAGAGTGCGCCGATCATGATACTCGACGAAGCAACCGCCAACCTCGACGGCGTGACAGAGAGAGAGGTGACCCAGACCCTGAACGCCATCAGTGCGGGGAAGACGCTGATAACAATTACCCACCGGTTAAAGGCGATGGAACAGTATAACCGGATTCTTGTGCTTGAAAAGGGACGGATTGTCGAACAGGGTGTGCACGGGGAGTTGATGGCCGGGAACGGACTTTATCGGAGGATGTGGGAGTTGCAGCATGTGGCATCCACATAGACAACTTGATGTTATTGGTTTTTCAGGCGCACTTGTTCACTTCATGTATGAAGACAGGAAAGATTGTCGCTGGCGCTATATCTACCAAACAAAAAAGCCCGTCCTTTCAAACGGGCCTCTTGTGGAGATGGCGGGAGTCGAACCCGCGTCCAGAACATTGCTCAATAAAGCTGCCACACTCATCTCAGGTGTTCAGTGTTTCGCGAACCAGTGCTACACCTGTAAAGTTTGGTTCACTATCCCTCTTTGTTTCACCCGCCTGCCTTTTCAGGCAAAAGCAGTCGGAGCTTACTTGCGCGAACCGAAGCTCAAGCGCTGGTTATGCCATCCGGTGGCTTCAGAGTAAGCGCCTCCCCCATCGGACGATGGCTGATTAATTAACTTGTGCTAATCAGGCAGCCATTGCATACGAATAATCGTCTGCATATAATGTTGCATAGACTTCTTTAACGAGTCCATCCATGCTGAAACTCGGAGTGCAACTCCATCTTGCATCTACCCTGTCGAAAGCCTGTCATCCCCATGATATCAAAGAACAATTCCCTATATATACTTTTTCATTGAATAGATCAACAACAATCCCACCTGTTCCGGTGATCTCTGATGATTTATTACTCTATTTCAACAACGCGCTACCAATATTCCGCCCCTGCGGGGCTTGAAAATGCTCAGTTCAGCCCCGGCAATTCCGGAGAGTTGGCTACAAGCTGGTATTCGCCTCCCTTTGAACGCACCGACCTGCTCCACATCCTCTCGTAGGCGTCACTGAAGACTATATTTCTTGATGCTTCAGCGGTATACCATGCCCCTTGCTCAAACTCCGCTTCAAGCTGTCCGGCGCTCCAGCCAGCATAACCAAGGAAAAAGCGAATTTCCGAGGGGAGCATAACGCCGGTATTGAGCAGATAACTCAACTCATTTTTGTCTCCGCCCCAGAACAATCCGGGAAAAATCTCTATTGAGTCATCAATGAGATCCCCTCTTGAATGAAGAAAATGAACGGTATCAACCTGCACGGGTCCACCGTGATGCAGACGCTCTTCGACCTCTTCAAAACCAGCCAGAGCTTCACAAACCTTGAATTTCCCAGGACGATTCAGAATAAAGCCAAGGGATCCGCGCTCATTATGCTCACACATAATCAAAACAGTTCGCTTGAAATTAGACTCAAGCATATTGGCCGAAGAAAGCAGAAGCTTTCCTGCTTTCAGCCTCTCAAATTCGTTTACCATCATCTTCTCTCAGGTTTTTTGCTGCAAATAATCGAGCAACTCCTCCGCATGTTTGTCAGGGCTGACTTTCGGCCATACATGTTCAACCACGCCCTGCTCATCAATAAGATAGGTCACCCGACTCGTTCCCATATACTCTCGACCCATAAATTTTTTCATTCCCCACACGCCATAAGCCTCAACGATACTTTTGTCAGGATCGGAAACAAGCCTGAAGGGAAGGTTATACTTCTCTGCAAACTTTTTATGCTTGCGTTCATCATCAACACTGACACCAAGAACCTCAACGCCCACTGTGTTAAATTTAGGGAAAATATCACGAAAAGCACAAGCTTCCTTTGTGCATCCCGGTGTGTCATCTTTCGGATAAAAATAGAGCACCACCTTGCGTCCACGGTACTCCTGAAGGGTTACCGGCTTCCCATCCTGATCGTTTGCGGATATGGGAGGGGCAGGAACACCCGCTTTCAGAATTGCTGTTTGCATGAATAAAACTTATTCTGTTTAAAAGCACGCTCTTTCTTGGATCGTTTTCTCTCTTTTTAATCAATTGCCACAACAAAAAGTTTCTTGACACACGCATGAAACATTTTTCATTTTGCCCGCTTTGCAGTATTACACTTGAAAAGGGTTTTATTGATGGACGTGATCGAATGTTCTGCCCCTCATGTTCATGGGTACATTATATCAACCCGCTTCCTGTAGCGCTAGCCTATACCATAAACAAAAACAACGAACTTCTTGTGATACGGCGGGCTCATGAACCAGCGCTCAATGAATGGGCTTTGCCTGGCGGATTTCTTGAAGCCGGTGAAGAACCCTATGAAGGATGTCTGCGAGAACTTATGGAAGAGACATCGCTGAACGGCAAAATCGACAGCCTTATAGGTATCTATCACAGGGAGGTCGAGATGTATGGATCGCTCCTGGTCGTGGCCTACAAGGTAGTGGTTGACGATGACACCATAACGATTAACCATGAACTGTTCGATGCAGGTTTTTATCCGCACCACCTGATTCCCGATGTACGGATACCTCTGCACCTCCAGATTATAAAAGATGCCGCCCTGCTCATGCCGCTTCAGAGTTAAGTATACCCATCAATTTTACACGTATACGCAGAATTTCAATTATATTTTCGAGTTATTAATTGTTTTCTGTTAAAACCACCAAAAAAGAGGAATCATTTACCAATGAACCCACTGAAACTATTATCAGGAGGAGTGACTTTGCTTGCCGTCATGCAGCTCATTCCCTATGGCAAAACTCACGAAAATCCTTCGGCCACCGGTAAACCAAAGTGGGACTCTCCTCGAACCAGCGAACTTTTTAACCGTGCCTGCAAGGATTGTCATTCCAATGAGACTGTCTGGCCATGGTACAGTTCTATTGCTCCTGTATCGTGGCTGACTCAGGTTGATGTCTCTTTTGGACGAGGCGCATTCAATGTCTCTGAGTGGGGACGAGAGGGAAAAAATGAAGGTGAAAAAGCCGCTGGTGAAGTGCGAGAAGGTAAAATGCCTCCATTTATCTACCTCCCGGCTCACCCTGAGGCTAAACTGAATGCTGCAGAAAAACAGGAGCTGGTCAGTGGGCTGGTCGCAACGTTTGGAGAAAAAAAGGGTTCTGAAAAGGATAAAGATTAAAAAAATCACAAGAAAGTCCTGCAATTGAGGGGATGCCCTGTGGTAACTGTATAAATTGTTTGAGCAATTATTGCGTCATGAGCCCTTTAAGTTTTCCAAAACACCTCATGTTATCCAACCAGAACTACTCTCTTCATCTGGGGCTTTTTTTGCTGACGGTGTTTACGACACTCTGGGCAGGAACATTCTGGGGCGGACACCCAGCAACGTTCGCCTCCGTGCCTCTTTTCATCAACTCCCTTGCTACAGGAACATCCTACTCGGCTTCCCTGCTCTTCTTTTTAACTGTTCACGAGTTTGGCCACTTTTTTGCATCGCTGCGCCATCGTGTTCGGGCAACTCTTCCCTATTATATTCCTCTCCCGCCTCTGCCGTTCTTTCTCAGCCTGGGAACAATGGGTGCTGTGATAAAGGTCAAAGAGAGGATACCTGAAACAAACGCCCTTTTCGATATTGGTATATGGGGTCCAATGAGCGGTTTTGCCGTATGCGTCGGGCTTCTGGTATTCGGTTTTTTGAATCTTCCTCCTGCTGACTTTATTTATACTATCCATCCTGAATACCTCACACAGGGAGGTTTGCAAACACCCGTACCAGGGGGCACCCTCATCCTTGGCAAGAATCTCCTCTGGATAGGTCTTGAATATGTTCTTGCGCCGAAAAACCTCCCGCCAATGACCGAAATGTATCACTATCCATTTCTTTTTACCGGCTGGCTGGGATCGCTGATAACTACGCTGAACTTGCTTCCTGTTGGTCAGCTTGATGGCGGTCATATCACTTATGCAATGTTCGGCAGGAAAGGACATGCCAAAGCGGCCAGGGTATTTCTGCTGTTTATTGTGCTTCTGGGATTTCCCGCCTCGCTGGAGCTGCTCCTTTCTCTGCTCAAACCAGATGCGGTGTCACTTATCCCGCCGGTGATGCTGCAATGGTCGTGGTCCGGCTGGATTCTGTGGGCATTCATTCTTTCACGACTTATCAGGATAAACCATCCGCCTACAATACATGACCACGATTTGGATAGTCAAAGAAAAGTTTATGGATGGGCCGCCATTGCTGTGTTTTGTGTGACGTTCACTCCGGTACCCTTCGGAATAACCTGATGAGAGAACCCCGCTTTATAGTGAATTGCACCGACAGAGTGCTTGATCTCCGCGAAGGGCCGAAAATCATGGGCATTCTGAATACGACGCCTGATTCGTTTTATGACGGCGGGGTACTCCAGGGGCAGGCAAACGGTGTCGATCTTGACCGGGCTCTTGATTATGCGCTTGCAATGATCCGTGACGGCGCTTCGATTATCGATATTGGCGGTGAATCCTCGCGACCGGGCGCTGATAAAATTTCATCGATCGAAGAGATCAAACGTACTGCGCCGCTGATTGCTCTTTTGCGCAGAAAAAGCGATGTCCTGATTTCAATTGATACCTGGAAGGCGGATGTTGCCGAACAGGCCTTGCACGCTGGAGCAAATATCGTCAACGATATTTCCGGGTTTACCTTTGACCATCATCTTCCCTCCATCTGCCGCAAGTTTAAGGCCGCAGTTATCTTGATGCATACGACGGTAAAACCGGAGTTGATGCAATGGAGCACAAGGACGAACCCGGGAGAAGAAGATATCTTGTCAAAGGTCAGCAGCTTTCTGGCAAACTCCATAGCCCGGGCTGAAGGACATTCGATCGACAGTATTATTATTGACCCGGGTTTCGGGTTTGGCAAAAGTGTTCAAGAAAATTTCCAGCTTTTGGGACAGCTCGGCCTATTACATCGTCTTGGCAGGCCGATTTTGGCGGGTTTATCGAGAAAATCGTTTCTTGGTCACGCTATTACGGCTCCCGGTAAAGAAACGGTACCTCCTGCCGAGAGGCTCGCAGCCACTATCGCGGGTAACACCATAGCGTTGATGCATGGTGCGAATATTCTGCGGGTGCACGATGTTCAGGCGGCTTTACAAAGTATACGTGTGGTTGAGGCCGTGAAGGAGTAGCAAGAGTTGTCAGTCTCCCCTGATTTTTTTGTTAAATTCGTTTTTCAAGCCTGAATCGAGACAGCCAAACCCGGACCGTTCAGATGTATCTTTCGAAAATTGAGCTTTTTGGATTCAAGAGCTTTGCGCATAAAGTCAGAATAAAATTTGACAAGGGTCTGACGGCAATCGTTGGCCCGAACGGATGCGGCAAAACCAACGTTGTTGACGCCATGCGTTGGGTGCTCGGTGAGCAGAAATCTTCCCTGCTTCGATCAGCAAAAATGGAGAACATCATTTTTAATGGGTCGAAAAACCTGAAGCCTCTCAGTTTTACCGAAGTTTCCCTGACAATCGAAAATACACGAAATGTCCTGCCGATCGAATATACCGAAGTTACTGTTACCCGACGTCTTTACCGGAACGGGGAGAGCGAGTTCCTGTTAAACCAGGTGCCCTGCCGCCTGAAGGATATTCTTGACCTGTTCACCGATACCGGGATGGGCAGTGATGCCTATTCGGTCATTGAGCTGAAAATGATTGAGGAGATTATCAGCAACAAAAGCGAGGAGCGGCTGAAGCTGTTTGAGGAGGCAGCAGGAATAACTCGTTATAAACAGAGACGGAAACAAACCTTCAAGTTGCTTGAAAGTACTTCACTCGATCTTTGTCGAGTCGATGATGTACTGGCAGAGGTTGAAAAAAAGGTGAAAAACCTGAAGCTGCAGGTAAGAAAATCGGAAAAGCTGAGGGAGCTGAAAAAGAGGATTCGTGAGATTGATCTTGCCCTCTCCTGGCTTGCCATGGAGGAGTTTCTTGAGAAACTTGAACCGATGCAGCGCAGCATCCGCGAAGAGGAGTTACTGAATCTTGAGTGTGCTGCAAAAATTGCCACTATGGACAGCGTCGCCCAGGAAACGGAGCTGATGCTGCTCCGGCAGGAGACAACCCTTTCTGAAACCAGGAAAAAACTTCACGAAGGCAATCAGCAAATTTATGCTCTTGAAAAACAGCTCTTGCAACATGAAGAGCATCAGAAGAACCTCGCGGCAGACATCGCCAGAATCAGGGCAATCACCAGCAAAAAAGAGCAGAGAATCCATGAACAGGAGTTGCTCGAACACGAACTGCTGCAACGCAAGGTGCCTTGCCAGGCAAGGTGCAACAAACTGCATGAGGCTTTTCAAATCCTGGCTGCTGAACACGACCAGCTCAATACCACGCTTGTTCAACAGCGAAATGAGCTGACACGGGAACGAAAGCTCAGCATGGAAGAACTGGGTATCGCCAACCAGCTTTCGTTGACAATGCAGAGCCTCGAATCGAAAAAAGAGTATCTTCGAACGGCTGTTGAACGACTTGAAACAAAAAAACTGGCCATTCACGAAAAACTGCATGCCTCACGTATGACCGAAGATGAACTCTCGGAAGAGCTCAACCGCAAAAAAGCACTGATCACTGAAGCAAGAAACCGGGAATGGGTGTTACTGGAACGTCAAGAAGGGTTAAACCGCCAACTTGAGGAAAAGAAAGAGTCACTCCTTCTGCAGCGCTCAAGTCGGGATAAGGTAAATAACCGGATTCTTCTTGCCAATTCAGTGCTCGACGGCTTTGAGGGAATGCCCGAAGGGATCGCTTTCCTGGAACAACAAAAAAAAGGAACCCAGGGGCTGGGATGCCTGTCGGACCTTGTGTCACTTGAGAGCTCTTACAGGAAAGCGGTGAATGCCGCGCTTGGCGACAGTATGAGCTATTATGTCTGCCAGTCACTCAGTGAGGCCAAGGATGGCATCACCAATCTCACGCACTCCAATAAGGGAAAAATTCATTTTCTGGTGCTCGATCTTGTCGCCGAAATCACTGAACGTGTGTACCCGGAGATCAGCGGCGCGACAAAAACTCTTGCAGTCCTTGAGTATCCCCAGGAACTTCATAACGCGCTTCTGCTGATACTCGGAAAAAGCTATATCGTGAAGGATCTTGGAGTAGCCGAAACACTTGCCCTGCGTTATCCGGACAGCTCTTTTGTCACTCTTGCAGGAGAAAGATTCTCCGGTATGGGCTTGCTTTTAGGCGGAAGCTCAAAAAGCAGTGAAGGGTTGCGTCTGGGGAAAAAAGCTGAACGTGACGGACTGCAGAAGGAGCTTGCTTCACTGGAAAAGAGCATCAGGATGGAGGATGAGGCACTTCTTCAACTGCGCAATGAACTCTCCTCAATGAAAACAGGAGGGCAACGCATGGAAATTGAGCTGCTTGCGGCAGAACTGGGAGCACTTGAGAAAAGGTCAGCACGAATGGATGCTGAAAAAAGTGGCATTGGAGCGGAGATAACGCAGGCTGGAGAGGAGATTGCGACATTGCTCATCCAGAAAGAGAGCTGCGAAACTGAACTCAACAAGCTTCTGCCAGCAATCAGCAGCAGTGTATCAAAAGCCTCAATTTTCGGTAAAAAAATTCAGAAGTTGCAGGAAAACCTTACCACCCTTGAAACCCGCCATCATCAGTCAGGCCGCGACGTGCAGTCCCGTCAAAGCCTCTATAAGGACGCTCTTCTCGATCTTGAAAAGCTCAACATCAGCCTTGCTGCCTGTACTGAAAACCAGGTTTTGCTCCATGAAGAGATTAAAAGACTGAACACTGAAGGTGTCGTTGCCGAAAAAAAGCAAGGCATGGGACAGGAGAGTTCTGCCCGAATGAAAAAAGAGCTTGACGAACTGCTCATTGCTGCTGCAGTGGAACAGAAAAGTGTCAATGAAGTTGAATCGGAGTACAGGGAGCTCCAGGCAAAGCATCACGAAACCCTGGCATCGCTCAGGGATCTCCGGCGGAAACATGAAGTCAGCCAGCAGCTTCTCTCGGCACTTACTCGTGAACGGATACAACTTGAGCAGGCGCTTGACCATCTTTTGACAGAAACCCGGGTAAAACACAACAGTGACCTTGCCTCAATGCCGGAACCAGTTCTTGAACCTTCATTTAACAGAAATGCAGCACAGCAACAGCTTGAGATACTTGCAAAACAGCGAGAACAGTTTGGTGCGGTCAATGAACTTGCGCTGGATGAATATGAGCAAGAAAAGGAGCGATTCGACTTTATAGCTGAACAGAAAGAGGATCTGCTCAGCGCCGCGCGACAGCTGCACTCGACCATTGAGGAAATCAACAAAACCGCCCTGGAAAAATTTGAGAAAACCTTTCGTGAAGTCCGAAAAAACTTCATCGGTATTTTCAGGGAGCTCTTTGATCCCGAGGATGAGGTGGATCTGCTGATTCATGCCAGCGACGATCCGCTCGATGCTCATATTGAAATCATTGCCAAACCGAGAGGAAAAAAGCCGCTCTCCATAGAACAGTTGAGCGGAGGTGAAAAGGCGCTGACTGCTCTTTCGCTCCTCTTTGCCATTTATCTGGTGAAGCCAAGCCCTTTCTGCATTCTTGATGAAGTCGACGCCCCCCTGGATGATGCCAACGTCACCCGTTTTATTAAACTTCTGAAAAAATTTGAGAATAACACCCAATTCATTATTGTTACGCACAACAAAAAAACCATGGCTTCTTGCCATGCATTGTACGGGGTCACCATGGAAGATGAAGGTGTATCAAAACTGATTCCCGTACGGATAGAAAAAATAAGGCTTTGAGATGTGTCAGAAAGACAATATGCTAAAGAAATTGGTGTTATTTGACATAGACGGCACACTGCTTACGATGAGTACGGTCAACCGCACGATCCTTGCTGATGCCCTGAAAGAGGTGTATGGCACTGAAGGAAGTACAGGTACTCACAATTTTGCCGGAAAGATGGACAGAAGCATTATCTATGAGGTACTGCTGAGTGCGGGGCTCAGTGAGTGTGCAATCGCCGAAAAATTCGATCAGGCCAAAGCAACCTATATCGAAATGTTCCGCACGCAGGCCAAACCCGCTGACGTTCTTTTGCTGCAGGGTATCCGGGAACTTCTTGATGAACTTTCAGGACGTTCCGAACTGATGCTTGGTCTGTTAACCGGAAATTTTGAAGAATCGGGACGGCACAAGTTACGCCTGCCCGAAATAAACCATTTTTTCCCGTTTGGAGCTTTTGCCGATGACGGCCTGAGTCGCAATGACTTGCCTTTGGTCGCCGTTGAAAAAGCGTACCGGCTCAGCGGGATAACATTTTCTGAACACAATATCATCATTATAGGGGATACGGAACACGACATTGCGTGCGCCAGGGTTCTGAACGCAAAGTCTATTGCCGTGGCTACCGGCACCTATTCAACTGAGGAGCTGAAAAAACACAATCCGCATGTGTTGTATGAAAACCTGAGTCGGACTGATGTTGTTCTCAGTGAAATCCTCGAATCCTCAATCAATTAACTGCTCTTTTATGAAGACGTACCGACGGCAAATCCGTGAAAAGATTTTACAAGCGCTCTACACCATTGAAATCCGGGATACCGACATAGATTCTGCTGCTGGCTGGCTTTTGACCGAAGAGATTCTTGCGGACGCCAATGCCATGAAGTTTTTCAACACGCTCCTGAAAAACATCAAGGAGCACAAGGATGAGATAGACCGTTATATCGTGAAGCATACTTTTAACTGGGATATGAGCCGAATTGCTATCATTGATAAAAACATCATCCGTATGGCCCTGACGGAAATTCTCTACTGCGAGGATATTCCACCCAAGGTTTCCATCAATGAGGCTATTGAAATCGCAAAAAAATTCAACAGCACCGACAAGAGCAGCAAATTTGTCAATGGTATTCTTGATGCCATTTTCAATGATCTTAAAGGCGAGGGGAAGGTGCATAAAAACGGGAGAGGTCTTATTGACCAGTCAGTGGCCAAGCAGCAAAAGGCGGAGGGTGAAAATGAGAGTACCGGCATCGATACCTGAGGGTACATGAGAGACACTCCTGAAGAAAAAATCGTTTTTCTTAATCAGGCGCTTGGAGCACAATATCCTGATCCGAAAAGCGAACTGCACTACGAAAGCCCTTTCCAGTTGCTTGTGGCGACCATTATGGCTGCCCAGGCAACTGACAAACAGGTCAATATCATTACCCGTGATCTCTTCAGACGTGCGCCGGATGCCGAAAGCATGAGCAGAATGGAGCTTGACGAGATAAAAAGCATTGTCCGCTCCATTAATTATTTCAACAACAAGGCGAAAAACATTCTCGAAGTCAGCCGGATTCTCATTGAGCAGTACCAGGGGAAGGTACCTGAAACAAGGGAAGAGCTTGAACGTCTGCCGGGGGTTGGCAGAAAAACCGCAAATGTAGTGCTCGGCAACGCATTCGGTCAACCGGTCATGCCGGTGGACACCCATGTGCACCGGGTTTCAAACAGGATTGGGCTGGTAACAACGAGCAAACCCGAAGAGACCGAAAAAGAGCTGATGAAAATTATCCCTGAAGCATGGGTTATAATCTTTCATCACTATCTGCTGCTGCACGGAAGGTACACCTGCAAGGCAAAAAAGCCGGAATGCGCAGGGTGCAGGGTCAGCAGCGTTTGTGATTATCCGGCAAAAAACTAACCAAGTTCGATTTTACGGTCAACGGCATAAATCCATTCACCTTCGGGACGCAGCCGATTACCTGCCCATATTTCCAGCGTTACGCCCTTTGTTGAAGAAACAGGAGAGGTAAAAATTTCAATCTGGTAGTAGAGCTCATCAAGAAGATCATCCCACACTTTTTCAAGGTTGGATTCCACATCCTGATAAGCCGGTCCTGGAGTCAGAGAACAGGCTGAATCGGGTGGAAAATAGTCGCTGATGTAGATAAAGCTGTCGGGCATCAAAAACCCGCCTCTGAAGGTGCCCCGCGAGCGCTTGACGCCAGGAACTTCAACCCAGAATTCGAGCAGTGTGTCTGGAGTCAGTTTGCAGTCACTGGCAAGCTTTTCGAAAAGCTGCTGGACGGTAAAACGAACGAGCGCTTTATTGTCGCTGGAAAGCTCATGCATTTTGAAATCCGGAGTATGGTCGCGCATGTTCGGTAAACGATAAATTAGTGAGTGACTTGCGACAATATAGGGTTATTTTGGGGTTGCATCAACTGGTTGAAGTTGGTTCAATTGTAATTGTTTTCTGCAGAACGGTTTCAAGCCAAGGCTTCAGCAGGTCGGCTGCCCAGATTTCTATATCGGGTTCAAAACGGGTGTTCAGGTGAAGTGTAATTGCACTCCCCTTGACCTCTACAGTAATGTCCTGGATATTCTGCCTGTGACCACGTTCAAGACCATTGGCAAGGCGCAGAATTCCGGAAAGCACATCGACCGCACGTTTATGCATCGGCTTGAGTATGTTGTACGCCGTATGCTTTTCGGAAGGAGAGGATTTGCGGTGATAGCGAACGACATGGCCGATAATCTCGATTTCTGAAGGCGAAAATCCCCGGAGCTCTCCGTTAAGGACGATGTACTGGCTGTGCTTGTGGTGGGAAGAGATGGAAATAAATGCCCCGATGTTATGAAGCAGCGACGCATACTCCAGAAGTTCACGGTCGGGCGCTTCAAGATGGTGCAGAACTGCAAGTTTATCGAAGAGTTGCAGGCTGAGCCGGGCAATATGCTCTGCATGTTCACGGTCCCAGTGGCAGCGAAACCCGAGTTCATTGACACTCTCCCGCCGGATATCAAGTGCAACCTCATCGCCCCGCTTCTTTGCACTGGCAAAGCGATGCGTCAGATAGTGGAGCACCATCCCCTCCCGCAGCGCTGAATCGGAAATCACAATCTCCTCAAGCTTAAAGAGTCTGAAGATCATGTCAACAAGAATCAGACCCGACACAATAAAGTCTACCCTTTTTTCATCAAGACCGGTCATTTTTCGTCGAGCTGCAGCATCCAGCGGAATAACGGCCTTGTAGAGAACCTGAAACTCCTTTCGGGTAAACGTACTGTTGTTGAGCGACACATCACTCTCCCTGCCGTTCATTGAGCGAATCATTCGAGCGATATTCTGGGCCGTACCCGAAGAGGCGATGGCCCTTGTCACTTTGAGTTCAGAGGCCTTTTCAACGGCAGAAACCATCTCCGCAGCAAAAAACTGTTCAAGCATCTTGATTTCATGGTCAGAAATCGGTTCTGTGGTGACAAACCGTTCACGCATTCTTGCCACACCGATTTTACGACTCTCAAGAAGCTGCACCCCTTTATGATTGGCAACCACAAACTCAACGGAGCCACCACCAATATCAAAAAGAAGATCGGCCGTTTTGCCAATTTTCACCGCATTACGAACTCCGTAATAGATAAACTCTGCCTCTTCCTTCCCAGAGATAATCTTGACTTTAAGACCGGTCTCTTCCCTGATTCGGCGGAGAAAATCACACCGATTTTTTGCTTCCCGGATAGCACTTGTGGCAAAGGCAATTATATGTTCCGGCGCCACGCCATGCTGCGAGGCAAGAACAAGAAAATTTTTCAAGGCAGCAATACCTGATTGCATCGCCTCTTCATCAAGCATTTTTGTTGAAATACTGCCTCGGCCAATACAAATCATATCCTTGACACGATCAATCTCAACAATTCCCTTTTCCTGACTCTCTTCAACAACAATCATGTGGAAGGAGTTGGTGCCGAGATCAATGGCAGCTACCCGTATATTTTCAGTGGTCATTGCATGTAGTCTAAAAGCGATTTTAAAAGGCGGTGCAAAATACATGTTTTGGAAGGGAAAAGGAAGAGGAAGAAACCGGAGAGAAAAAGAAGAGAATGCATGACTTTTCTCTTCCAGAGATTTCGGTGTATATTCAAGCCTGAAATTGCTGTCTCGCGGCCATTTCTTCAATAAACTTTTTTACGACCATTTCATCGCGCCCCGTAAACAATGGAAGCTATCGACCGACTGGAACTCCGCTATGAAGTTGCGCGAAAAGCGATTCATCTCTCATCGCTTTCGATTCCGGTGATTTACTGGTTTATCAGCAGGGAACTCGCTCTCCTTCTGCTTGTCCCTCTTTTTTCAGGTTTTTTTCTGATTGACCTGCTGAAGAATTTTTTTGACCCTGTTTCTCGATGGTATCATAAAACCTTCGATTCCATGTTGAGAACGCATGAGCTTGAAGGGAACAAAGTGTATCTGAATGGGGCGACCCACATCGTCATGGCGGCGCTTCTTCTTGTCCTTTTTTTTCCAAAAATTATTGCCGTCACGGCGTTTACCATGGTCGCTGTTTCCGATACACTGGCGGCCATTATTGGAAAAACTTTCGGAAAACACCGGTTTGGACAGAAAAGCCTTGAAGGAAGTGCTGCTTTTTTAATCTCGTCGTTATGCATTGTTACCTTCGTGCCGGGATTGAACCTGTTTGTCGGGGTTGCCATGGCAATTACGGCAACGGTAACCGAAGCGTTTGTGGTGCGTATCGGCGATTTCAAGATTGACGATAATCTTGCGATACCTCTTGTCAGCGCAACGGTCGGTGTGCTGTGTACACTTCTCTTCTTATGATGACCGTTGCACCTTCCAGGACAATCATGCAGACCACTCTAACCGATTCAGCAGAAGAGGCCGCCGCCATCCTCAAGAGGGGCCGGGTTGTTGCATTTCCAACTGAAACAGTCTACGGGCTTGGTGCAAGCATCTACCATCCTGAAGCAATCATGCGGGTTTTTCAGGCAAAAGGTCGTCCGGGGGATAACCCGCTTATTGTTCATATTTACAGCCTTGAACAGCTCGCCGATATTGCCTCCGAAATTAATCCCGACGCAAAGAGGCTTATTGACCGTTTTTTCCCGGGGCCTCTCACCCTCGTGCTGAAAAAAAATCCCCTGATACCCGATGCCGTCACCGGCGGTCTGGCGACGGTGGGTGTCCGCTGCCCGGCAAATCCGGTTGCACGGGAGTTTCTCCGTCTCTCTGCATGTCCGGTTGCTGCTCCCTCGGCTAACCTTTCGGGACTCCCGAGCGCCACAAGCTGGGAAGCGGTCTATGAGGATCTTGAGGGAAAAATCGACTGCGTGCTTCGAGGCAACCCCAGCTCAATTGGCCTTGAATCGACCATTGTTGACTGTTCCGGATCGAAACCTCTTCTGCTGAGGGCCGGGGCGATAACCTTTGAGCAACTGCAGGCTGTTGTGCCTGAAATAGCTGCCAACACAAACCCGGACAAGCAGGCGCCTCCAAAAAGCCCTGGGCTGAAGTATCCCCATTATGCTCCAAAAGCTGCGATTATTCTCTGCCAGGCCGATGAAACGAGAAGTGTGGCGCCTTCTTCAGCATACATTGGTCTTTCAGAGCCGCCTGAAGGTATTTCGCTGTGCAAACGTTGCCAAAATCTTGAGGAGTATGGCTGTGAGCTTTTCAGCTTTTTCAGGCGTTGTGATTCCAAAGGAATTGAACGTATTTACTGTGAACTGCCGTCAAACCAGGGACTTGGCAGAGCAATCAGGGACCGGCTGATGAGGGCTGCCGGTAAAAAGTGAGAACCCCCTCCCAAATTCAAAACGATAATAAACAGCCAAGATGAAATGAGCCGGGCGCACTTGTCGCTCGCTCATCGTTGCCGCTGCCACAGACCTTCCTGTCACTATACCAGGTTGTTTCATACCGCGCTCCCAGCCTCATTTGTTTCATGGCTTGCCATGTTGCCACAAGAAAAAGTGATTTGCCTTGCCCGTCGTAGACGCCAAGACTGGAGGTCAGAGGCAAGTCGTCTTCGTAAGCATAGATGGCCGCATCGTAATCGTTAGTATCAAAAACGGTAAAGCGCCCTTTCAAGCCATAGTTCCCTGCATTATACCCCACCTGTTGATAAAGCATCCGCCCATAAAAGGGTTGATCTCCGGCAAGATATTCCTTAACAACGCTCTTTACCTCTCCCCTGGTTCTTAAATGAACTCGCTCGGAAACTGTAATATCGCAATCGAGCTGGCAACGGTTGGTTATCTGCGGAAGGGCTGTCCAAAGAGCAATTTTTGATGTCCCCTGATTTTTTTGCTCTTCCTTGTATTTATGCTGAACCTGCATACCCCAGGTCAGCACTGGCGACTGCTTCCACGTCATAAAAAGTCTGGAATCATTACCGTCAGAAGGGTATGGACAGTTGCCGCCAAGCACCGGAAAGGTGAACAGATCATAATATGCTCCGACTGAAAGCCGGTTGCTTACCTTTGCGTTAAGGCCGATGTAGTATCCTTTCTCATTCGAGGCACCGCTGCCTCTTTCGGCAAATGCTCCTGCAAAAGGGGAAAAATAATTTGCACCATACCCCCTGAGGGCTGCAACAGTAGTGACGCCATGAAGAAGCTCGTACTCCGCACCTGCTGTCCATGAGGCATCTTCGGGTTTCCTGGAAAATGCGGCTTCGGCAAAGAGACCAAGCTTTCGAAAGGAGAGATCTGTTTCGATACCATAGAGGGTCGACGAAGAGATCGTACTGACCGCTGCATCTGGTTCAAGCTCATCAAAGGGTAAGGGGTAACTGTAATGAATCACGCTGCCCCCGACCTTTCCGCTAACAACTCCTGTTTGATAATGATAGAGGATATTTGCGCCGGAGAGTGTTTCGATAATATTATCCTTTCTGCTGATTTCAAGTTCCGTGCGATGGTAACCCGATGTTGAAAAACTTGTAATGACACCGGCGTCATTGATAATGGCATCGAGATGGTTGGCGGAATAAAAGAGCGTAACGTCAAGTGGGTCAAGCTTGAGTGTCGTTGCAGCACCCTGAAAAAAGCCAAATTCAGAACTTGATGTGTAAGGCAATAACTGTTTCGAAAAGAGCTGGACGCTGCCAGTTGGATCGGTACCTTTTGCCGCGAAGCGCCCTTGCCCGATGAGCAGGCCTTGAGCAAAATTGAGTTTATAACTTCCGAGAACTGCACTTTTAAGAAGGCCAAGATCATAAGCATTGATGCTGAATGAAGAAAAATCGGCTCTATCAGGCTCTCCAATATCTTTTTCCTGCACCAGACTTGCCTTGATATGGGGCACCGAAAATTCCGCACGGTGATACAGTTTATAGTTTGCACCAGCGTATTTGCCATTCAGGATACCTTTTCGGGGTGTTGTTTCCCAGAAAAGGCGATTGTAGAGCGAGCCATCAACCTCAACCGCCTTTGGTGTCAATGTTCTACGGAAATCCGGCGCTTGTTGAAAACGAACATAGGGAGCAATACTCTTCGTTTTCTCTTTTCCAAGAACAGACTCAAGTTCATGAAGAGAATGGATTGGGCCATGGTCTCTGCGCCAGGCAACAATCGCCTGCACATCGGTGGCCTTAAGCCAGGGAAGTTGGCGAAGTTCGTCTGGATCAGCTTCATTGAGAGGAATTTTATTTTTTTTCAGCTCTTCAACCAGTTCGAGCAGCCGTTCTATATTGACTTCAGATTCTACCTGGTTGAGTAGTTTCTGAAGATCATCATTTTCGCTGCAGAGTGCTGAAGAAGAAAAAAGAGGAAAGAGCATGAAAAGAAGAAACGTCATGACAACCCGGAAGGCATAACGTTTAAAAAAAAAGGAAAACAGCCTCATAACCAATTATGGTTTTGTGCGTTAACAAAACCGGCTGAGAGCTTATGGGCTTTCCGTCAACTTATAGAGTTCCTGAACCTCATTTCGACTCAGATACCGCCATTCGCCCCGCCGGAGTTCTCCTGCCTGAAGGCCTGCATAAGCTACCCGTTCAAGCCGTTTCACTTCAAAACCGAGGGTCTCGAACATTCTTCTGACCTGGTGATTCTTCCCTTCATGAATGCTCACAAGTACCTGCAGACCCTCGTCAAGTATTTTTGCCCTGCAGGAACTGACTTTTTCCCCGGTGTCTTTCAAACGCATCCCTCCTGTCAATTGACCCAAAAGATTTGGCGTAAATTTTTCAGAAAGCTCAGCAATATACTCTTTTTTTACATTTGACGAAGGATGCATCAGTTTATGTGCAAGAGTTCCGTCATTGGTCAACAGAATAACTCCTGTTGTTTTTCTGTCGAGCCTTCCAACAGGAAAAACCCGCTCCTTGACATCTATAAAATCGAGTACCATCTCCCGATTTTTTTCATCGCTGTTGGTTGTGATAACATTTCTGGGTTTGTTGAACAGAATATAGACCTTTCTGGTCTCAGGCTGGGCAAATCGCTCGCCATCGACAATAACCTCGTCACGGGAAGGGCTCACTTTTATCCCTGGTGTCGTAATAACCGTGCCGTTGACCATAACTCTGCCATCCACAACAAGCTGATCGGCAGCCCTTCGTGATGCTATACCACACGATGCCAGAAATCGATTAATTCTGACCTCATCATCTTTATTGCTCTTTTTCATTCTCGTGTATCGTCTCCTCTTGATATGTTGCCGGATAAAGCTGTTTCGATCCCGTCCGGCCGGGTAAGATAATCCTGCTCTTCCTGCTCCTGAAGAATTTCCTTTATTTCACGAAGTTTTGGCAGATCTTTTAATGATGACAGGTGAAAGAGATCAAGGAAATCTGTGGTGGTTCCATATTGAAGGGGTTTGCCGGGCGAGTCTGCTCTTCCGCGAACCTCGATAAACCCGCGAAGCAGAAGCCTGTCAATGGCATAATCAGGGCTTACACCGCGAATCTGCTGGATTTCACCCCGGGTAACTGGCTGATTATAGGCAATAACGGCAAGAACTTCAAGGATGGAGCGGGAAAGCCTTCTGCGAATCCTGGGAGCAAGAAGTTGTTTGAGAAGTTCACTAAACTCCGGTCTGGTCAGAAAACGGTAGCCTCCGGCTATACGGTGAATCTGAAAAGTCCTTCCAGTTTCAGCATACTCGGCGTTAAGCCCCTCAACAATGGCGTGAAATTCTCCTGAATCGAGTTTTTTGCCGGTAATATGCCTGATGGTGTGGAGAGTAACAGCCTCTTCAGCAGCAAAAATGACAGCTTCAATCTGTTGTTGCAATGGTAAGTCCTGCTTCAGCACGTTCTGTCTGTTATCTGTTAGAGAAGAGGATCGTTGCCAGAACCCCGAACTGCTGGCTATTTTTTTCGTGCCGTTGAGAAATTATGATCCAGGCTCATGGTTTCTTCAAAATTATACCACAGCTCCTGACAGGGAAAATTGCATTCATAGAGCGCTTTTCCAATAATAACTGAATCCACTCCGAATGGTGTGAGCTGATTAAGCTTTTTCATGTCTTCAGAATTGGTAACACCACCGGACGCCGTAATTTTCATACCAGTTTTTTCGGCAAAATTTTTGGTGGTTTCGTAACCAAACCCCTGCATCATGCCATCACGGGTTATATCGGTATAAATCACCCTTTCTATCCCCATCTTTTTCATCTGCAGGGCCAGTTCAAAATCTTTCAAATCAGTACTTTCAAGCCACCCTTTAATCTTGGGAATACCATTCTCGGCGTCAATGCCGACGACAATCTGTGACGGGCTGTATATTTTGAGAAGTTCTTCGACCAGCGACGGATTGGTAACCGCAGCCGAACCAATAACCACACGGCCAACACCGATATCAAGATAGCTCTTTACCGCATTGACAGAGCGAATACCACCACCAACCTGAACAGGAATATCAATATTATTCACAATTTCCCTGATTTTCTCAAAATTGACCATATCGCCGGTAAGGGCGGCATCAAGGTCAACAATATGGAGCATCTTGGCGTTCTGCTTGCGCCATATCACTGCCATGTCAAGGGGATTATCGAGGTATATCTTCTTCTGGCTGAAATCGCCACGAGTCAACCTCACACACTTCCCGTCCTTAATATCTATCGCTGGAATAATCAACATATCGAACCAAGATTTTAACACCCTGCAAAGTTTTTAAGTACCAGCAACCCTGCATCAGAACTTTTTTCCGGATGAAACTGGACTGCAAAAATACCATTTTTTTCAATGGCAGAGCAAAAATTTTTTCCGGCAAACAAGGTTGTTGCGGCAACGGCATCAAGATCATTGACTTTACAGTAATAGGAGTGTACAAAATAGAAAAACGAATGATCAGGAATTCCCTTGAAAAGAATACTCTCTTTCTGTTGATCGACCGAGTTCCATCCTATCTGCGGAATCTTGTCAGTTTCGCTCCTGAAATGAAGCACTTTGCCGGGAACCAGGTTCATTCCCTTATAGGTACCCATCTCCTCACTGTCAGTCAACAGCAACTGCATACCAAGGCATATTCCAAGGAGCTGGCCTCCCTTATCGACGTGTTCCAGCAATGCTTCGGTAAAACCTGATGCATTGAGTGACTCAATAGCCTGCCCGAAAGCTCCAACTCCGGGAAGAATCACTTTTCTCTGGCCAGCAAGTTTGCCCGGATCACTGCTGACGACTGCCTTGATGCCGAGATATTCAAATGCCTTGAGAACAGAATGAAGATTTCCTGCACCGTAATCGGCAATAAAAACCATAAACAAAACATTTAGAAGTACAAGAAATCAAGAGTAACCAGAGAAACAAATAAAGGTAGCGTCCCTGCCTCCTCTTCTGCTGAATTTTAATATTGACTATTTATTTTTTATTATGCTGATTGTTTTCGTCTTACCGTAAAACCCAGCGGGTCTCCATTTCCATAAATACGAAAATCGAAGAACCAATGTATAGAATTGTTTCGGCACTATTTTTAGCTGAAAATATCAAAAAAATTGAAATCGAGGCTCCTCGTATCGCTAAAAAAAGGAAAGCTGGCCAGTTTGTCATGATCAGGGTGGGAGAGAGTGGTGAAAGGATACCGCTGACTATTGCTGACTCTGATCCTTTAAAAGGCACCATTACTATCATCGTTCAGGGTATGGGTAAATCTACGAAGGAGCTGAACAGTAAAGAGGCTGGCGACACTATCAGTGATATGGTTGGCCCACTTGGAGTACCGTCACATATTGAGAAGTTCGGAACTGCGGTGAGCATCGGCGGTGGTGTCGGGACGGCTATAGCCTATCCGACGGCTGTCGCTCTGAAAGAAGCTGGCAATTATGTCATCACGATTAACGGTGCCCGGTCAAAAGATCTTGTGATCCTTGAAAAAGAGATCATGGCAGTAAGTGATGAGGCGTACATTACAACCGATGATGGCTCTTACGGTTTTCACGGTTTCGTCACCCAGAAGCTGCAGGAGCTGATTGATTCCGGAAGAACCATTGATTATGTGCTTGCTATAGGCCCTATCCCGATGATGAAAGCTATAGCTGAGGTTACCCGTCCTTACAAGATCAAAACGGTGGTCAGCCTTAATCCAATTATGGTAGATGGTACCGGCATGTGCGGCGGCTGCAGGGTCAGTGTGGACAACCAGATTAAATTTGCCTGCGTTGACGGCCCTGAATTCGATGCTCATCTGGTCGACTTTAAAAATCTCTCTGACCGCAACAAGATCTATCAGACGGAAGAGAAGCAATCGATCGAAACATATTCTCACGAGTGCAAACTCAATAAACAGATGTAAGCCACTTCCGGGACTGTGACTTTGTCAAATAGTGACAGTCATACCTTTTTTTTTGCCGGTTATGGCTTTTTTTCTGATAACCCAACTTTCGTTATTAATAGAAGGATTACAATGGACGCACAACATATCACGACCAAGGAACGCCTTGCCATTCCGCGCCAGGTAATGCCTGCACAGCCCCCGGAGGTTCGTATCCATAATTTTAATGAAGTGCATCTTGGATACACCCCTGAACTGGCCCGTCAAGAGGCGTTGCGATGCATTCAGTGCAAAGATCCTGTCTGCATCAAAGGATGCCCGGTCAATATCAAGATTGACCAGTTTATCAAGTTGATTGCCGAAGGAAATTTTCTTGGGGCCGCAAAAAAAATCAAGGAAGACAACGTGCTGCCGTCTATCTGCGGCAGAGTCTGTCCGCAGGAAGATCAGTGCGAAAAAATGTGCATTCTCACAAAAAAACATGAATCGGTCGCTATCGGCAATCTGGAACGGTTTGCCGGTGATTACGAACGTGAAACCGGAAATGTGGAACTGCCAGCAGTAACACCATCAACAGGGAAAAAAGTGGCGGTTATCGGCAGCGGCCCGGCAGGACTGAGCTGCGCAAACGATCTGATTCAAATGGGCCATGCCGTCACGGTGTTTGAGGCGCTGCATGAACTTGGCGGTGTTCTTGTCTACGGCATTCCAGAATTCCGCCTTCCCAAAGAGATTGTAAAGGCTGAAATTGAAGGACTGAAACAACTCGGCGTCAAGTTTGTCACTAATGCAGTCGCTGGCCGGTCAATTACGGTCGACGAACTCCTGAAAGAAGAGATGTTTGATGCTGTTTTTATTGGCGTAGGTGCTGGCCTGCCCTGGTTTATGGGCATCCCTGGCGAAAATCTGCTCGGGGTTTATTCTGCCAACGAATTTCTGACCAGGATAAACCTGATGAAGTCATATCGATTCCCTGAAAATGACACTCCGGTATTCAATTGCAAGGGAAAAAATGTTGCCGTATTCGGTGGCGGCAATACTGCTCTGGATGCGGTTCGCACCGCAAAAAGACTTGGTGCGGAACATGCCTATATCGTTTATCGCCGCTCTGAAGCGGAAATGCCTGCCCGTCTGGAGGAGCTTCACCATGCACAAAAAGAAGGGATTGAATTTATGCTGCTGATGAATCCTGTAGAGTTTATCGGTAATGACGAGCAGTGGCTTACCGGCGTCAAGTGCATCAAAATGGAACTGGGAGAACCCGATGACTCTGGACGACGCAGGCCGGTACCGTTACCAGACTCGGAGTTTACACTGCCAATCGATATGGCAGTTATTTCGATCGGCAATGGCTCGAACCCGCTCATCAAACAGACAACGCCCGATATTGAGGTCAGCAAGCGTGATACCATTGTTGTTGACATCAACACTATGGCAACCTCAAAAGAGAATGTTTATGCAGGCGGCGATATAGTCACTGGAGGAGCAACGGTTATTCTTGCTATGGGCGCAGGTCGAACTGCGGCGGCAGCCATTCATGAAAAGCTGATGGGCATTGATGCTGATTGAGGTTTCAAGGAGGATAACGGCAACTATCCTTCAATCCTTGAAGTCAATTCCTCAGCCATCTTTTTATCGGCAAGTTTGACGGTAATTTCCGCAATGTCGCGAGCGGCATTGACATGGAAAACCACCACATCAAAAACATCAGTCATTCGTACAATCGCCGTCAGGTCACTGATATATTTACTGATACCAAGAAAGCTCAGGGGAAGCAGACATTTGACGTGAAAGGGATTACTCAGAAAAATTCCGTAAGGCTGGACCTTTAAAACGGTACCGGTAAAGATCTCTCCAATTCCGGGAAGAGGAAGCGCAAACGCCTGATCGGTGCCTGCCGCCCCTTCGACGCGAAAATGATCTCCAGGTCTGAGCTGTTCGATACGATCTTTGAGCATTGAAAGATCACAGTAGATTATACCTGGCTCTGCAAGCAGCTCCCTTGCGCTCAGCCCCTGGGTCGAATAAACCATAACCTCTTTTCCTTTCTTTTGTAAAGCTCTGAGCAGAGGCAGAAAATCACTGTCACCACTGAACAGTATAAAGGTATCGTACTGATCGGCGCCGCTCAAGGCATCTACAACAAGTTCAACATCAAGATTGCCTTTCATGATCACAACACCGGTCTCCTTGTTGACAATTTTTTTGACCGGTTTTGAGATAATCCGATAACCGTGCGCAGTCAGTACTCTGGAAAAGGCCGCATTTTCCGCCGATACTGGTTCGGATGCTGGGACATAATAATTGGCCTCAACTGAAGCATACCCTGACAGGAAAAAGGCCATCAGTCGAGAAAAATCTATCTGCCAACCAAGATGGCGCTGAGTAAAAAACAGGTTTGCCCCGTCAATATAAACTGCTGCACGGACCATACTCTCAGTTCCTCCACGTTTCCTTTCGTCACCGAAATATCAGAACTTCCTCACCGGAATAATTTTTACGTCCATCCCTTCGTGTAAACTTTTTTCGGGAGTAAGTGCAATTTTATCACCTTTTTTTAACCCGTTCAACACCTCAACAAAGGTCATGTCGCTGGCACCCTGCCGGATGAGCTGTTTTTTCAGGTGACCTTTGTCGATTTTCCAGACATAGCTCTGACGGTTTTCCTCAAAGAGAGAGCTTTTTCTTACAAGAAGTGCATTTGGCCTGATATTGTAAATAATATTGGCAGTAGCAGTCATGCCTGCCTGAATATTATCCGGTGGATTGCCGAGTGTCAGATAAATTCTGGAGGTCTTTGTCACCCGGTCGGTCTGGGGCACGATACGGGAGACAAGAGCAGAAAAGCGCTTCTCCGGGTAGGCATCAAAAGCTACCGTCGCCGACTGACCGTTGCGGATACGGGGAATATCAAGCTCGTCCACCTCGACACTGACCATATAACGGGATGTATCAACCACTCGGGCAACAAGCGTATTGGTCGTAACATAATCGCCCTCCTTGACGTTCTGCAAGGTCATGATACCTGAGAAAGGGGCCGTGACCGTCAGTTTTTTCAGATCATCCTCCCGCATCTTCACCTGGAACGCTCTCTGCTGAAGCAGCTCTTGCGACTGGATGCTGTTTTTCTCTGCATCTTCAAGTTCCTGACGAGATATCGCCCCTTCTGTGAAAAGATTATTCTTTCTGGCAGTTCGAAGTCTGTTGTCTCGCGCAAGAGCCTGCTGTTCAGCAAAGGCCGCACGTGCTTCACGGACAGCAAGCTGGGGCTGAGGAGTGTCGAACTGAAGAATTTTTTGACCTGCAGAGACATGCTGCCCCTCCAGCACTCCGACATAACTCACCGTTCCTGAACATTCAGCGCTCAGATTGGCAACCGCATCGGCCTCAACAAAACCAGTAGCATAGATGGCCTGAACCAGCTCTGCATTGGTCACTTCACCGGCCTCTATGTCGACCGTATTACCTCTCGTAATCAAAAAAAACACTGTAGCAATAAAAAGGACAGCAAGAGCAATGGAATATTTTGGAAGAATTTTTTGCAAAGACTTCATTGGGTACTTTCGTTAGAGATTCAGCTTTGGGAAGTTATAAGTTTTGAAATTTTTATCCATTCTGACCTTGGTTTTTTCATAATTTTATCAATCTTTGAGTACATTTTTCTTTTCATGTGCCATCCTTCAGAAACTCTTGCATGGAAAACACCTAATCTACACCATCAATGACCGATAATCAAGCTATCCAGAAAAGCTTTCTTGAAACAGTAAAGTTCGATGAAAAAGGACTTGTGCCGGCAATCGTGCAAGACCATGAAACAGGCAAGGTTCTCATGATGGCATGGATGAACCTGGAAAGCCTTCAAATGACATTTGAAAAAAAGAAAGCCTGTTACTGGAGCCGCAGCCGCAAGGAGCTCTGGCTGAAAGGAGTCTCTTCCGGAAACATGCAGGAAGTGCACGACATTCTGATCGACTGCGATGGCGACACTCTGCTCCTGAAAGTATCCCAGACTGGCGGGGCCTGCCACACGGGCTACCACTCCTGCTTTTATCGCAAGGCAACTGATAATCTCTCCATGGAGATCTGCGACACTCTGATGTTTAATCCGGAAGAGGTTTATGGCAAAAAAAGCTGAAACAAAGTCCCTTCTGCGGACAAAGTCGAGAGGCTCAATACGGTCAATGTTTGATGAGGTCGCTCCTACATACGATTTTCTGAATCATCTGCTCAGTTTCGGTATTGACAATTACTGGCGGGCAAAAGCTGCCGGTAAGGCAAAACAACTGCTGGGCAAAAACAGCGGCCCAAAAATTCTCGATGTTGCCACTGGCACGGGTGATCTGGCAGCCTCCATGTCAAAAATTTCCGGCGCAAAGGTAACTGCTCTTGACCTCTCTCCCGAAATGCTTGTCATCGCAAAAAAGAAGTATCCGCACATCACCTTTCATGAGGGATATGCGGAAAAACTCCCATTCGGCAATGCCAGTTATGATGTTGTAAGCGCAGGATTTGGTGTGAGAAATTTCGAGAATCTGAGTGAAGGAATGCGAGAGTTTCACCGGGTTCTAAAACCAGGCGGCCATGCGCTTATTATTGAACCGATGATTCCGCGCAATGATGTCATGAAAAAGCTCTATCTGATATACTTCAAAAAAGTACTGCCAAAAATTGCGGGGATGTTCAGCAAATCCTCATTTGCCTACGATTATCTGCCAAACTCCGTCGAACAATTTCCGCAGGCGGAGGCGTTCACTGCTATCCTGAGAAAAAGTGGATTCAAGAGTGCGGAGTATTTTCCGATGACCTTTGAGACCTCAATTCTCTATGTCGCCAAAAAATAGGCTGCTGCTACAGCATCCCTTCAAACTCATCTTCTGAAACCACCCGCACACCAAGCTTCAGCGCACGGTCGAGCTTGCTGCCAGCATCGTGACCGGCTACAACAAGGCCGGTTTTTTTGCTGACCGAGTTCACCACCCTTCCGCCCCGCTCCATCACCAGTTCAGAAGCTGTCTGACGATCATAGCGATCAAGGCCCCCCGTAAAGAGCACTGTAAGCCCTTCAAAATTTCGGTTGACCTGCGCTGTGGTCTCCGAGGCACTTAATTGTAACCCTGCTGCGCGAAGTTTTTCAAGAAAATCGGTCTGTGACGGTTTGGCAAAATAGTCGCAGATACTGTGGGCAACGACCGGCCCAATGTCGGGAACAGTTGCAAGCTGCTCCTGGCTTGCCTGCATCAGCGCTTCAAGCGAAGGATAGGCTTGCGAAAGCTCACGGGCTGTCGCGCGACCGACGTGACGGATACCAAGGGCATAGAGCAGCCGTTCGTAACTTTTTGCACGACTCTCGTCAAGGGCCCGCACAAGATTCTGGGCCGACTTTCGTCCCATTCGCTCAAGCTTTTCAAGCTGCGGCTCCTGCAAAAAATAGAGGTCACCAACATCCTTTACCAGCTTGATGGCAACAAGCTGGTCGACCAGTGCCTTGCCAAGGCTTTTGATATCCATGGCATTACGCGAGGCAAAGTGCAGCAGCCTGCCCCTGATCTGCGCCGGGCACTCCGCCTCATTGGGACAGGTGTAGCTCACCTCACTCTCCGGCTTGACAAGCGGTGTTTCGCACTCGGGACAATTCAATGGAATAACAATCGGCTGAGCATCGGAGGGCCTCTCCTCAAGCACAACACTGATTACCTTGGGAATCACTTCGCCTGATTTCTCAATGATGACCCGATCATGAATCATGATGCCAAGACGCCCAATCTCATCGAAATTATGCAGCGTCGAGCGGGCAACCGTTGACCCGGCAAGAAGCACTGGCTCAAGCTCAGCCACCGGAGTGATGGTACCAAGTCGTCCGACCTGAAAAACGACAGCATTAAGCATCGTTCTTGCCTGCTGGGCAGGGTACTTGTAGGCAATTGCCCAGCGCGGGCTTTTGGCGGTTGCGCCAAGTTTGTCCCACAGCGTCACCGCATTCAGTTTCAGAACCACACCATCGGTCTCGTAAGGAAGCTTCCACCGCTTTTCTGACCACTCGGCTATAAACTCATTGATATCATGCAGTTCACTGCATAGCTGGTAATGATTGCCAGTAGAAAAACCCAGTTCTTCAAGGAGCTTAAGCCTGCTGAAATGCGCAGTGGATTCATCCCTGATGCCTTTGAGATAGTAGGCAACAAAGCTCATCCGGCGACGGGCAACCTCGGCAGAGTCCTGCAACTTGAGAGCGCCTGCTGTGGCGTTGCGGGGATTGGCAAAACGCTCCTCCTCCGGACGGCTTTCGTTCAGTTGCTCAAAATCCTCCTTGCGCATAAAGACTTCGCCCCGGACCTCAATCTCCCCGGTATCACCTATTTTGAGCGGAATTGTCGGAATAGTTCTGATGTTAACGGTAATATCGTCTCCCTGAATGCCATCGCCCCGTGTGGCACCACGAACAAGCAGCCCCTCCTGGTAGAGAAGGCTGATGGCCACCCCGTCAAACTTCAGCTCGGCAACCATCTCCTGCTCATCCACGCCTTCCAGCACAAGAAGCTTTTTTACCCTGTTGTAGAACTCCTCAACTTCACCAGCAGAGTAGGTGTTGGAAAGGCTGAGCATCGGTTCACGGTGAATGACCGACACAAACTCCCTGGTAATTGCTCCCCCAACTCGCTGCGAGGGGCTGTCGGGCGTAACAAGATCGGGAAACTGGCGTTCAAGCGCAATCAGTTGCTCAAGAAGCTTGTCGAACTCGTAGTCAGAAAGTTCCGGCTTGGCTTCAATATAGTAGAGACGGCTATGGTACTCAATCTCTTTGCGAAGGTGAGCTATCCTCTCGGAGGCATGAATGCTGTCGGTCATCTCTGGAAAAAGTTATCTGACTGGTGAAAACGCCCATCCGATTATATTTTTAAAAAAGCCGAACGAGCCCTGCAGGCCAAGTTTATCCCAGGTTGCCATAAGCACTTTGGGATATCGCCATCCAAGCCGCAGCATGACTATTGCAAGCTCCTCAATCTTCATCTCATCACGAAACATGACCTGACGGTAATGCTGGGGAAGGTCATCAAGCACAATCATCACCTCATTCATCAGGTTGTTGACAAAATTTGGCTCATCGGTTGCTGCATTAAAACACATATACTTCATAAGATTTGCCATAGAAGCAACATTGGGCTCATAAGCACTGATCTTTTCGAGATGCTTTTTTGAAAGGTTATTATCCCTGAGCGCACGGTCAAGATCGCCCGCAAGATGGTGAAGGTTGCGAACCATTGATCCAAAACCGCAGAAGGTGAGCGGAGAGCCCAGTGACGCCGCATCGCCGAAAAGAATGATATGGTCATCGGCAATCTCCCTGGTGCGATCGAAGCCGTCATGACAATAGGCCGGAATAATGCCGTAAACAGGCCGGTGAAATACAAAATCCTTTCCCGCTTTTTTATACTCTGGAAGGATCCTGAAATAGGTATCAAAAAGAGCAAGCAACGACTTGTCGTTCGGGGAGTCAGCTTCGTCATAAAAGAAGAGGTAGGTGATATACTTCTCCCCTTCAGCCGGAAACCCTTCCCATATAAGCTGCCGACCTTTTCCCGGTGCGGTTTCGGCAGGCCCTGTTGTGGCGAGAATTTCCCCGGTGTCGAAATCGATATCATCAAAACCGCTCGCAATGGTGCCAACCGTCGGACAAACATGAGTCTGGGGAGAACCTTCGTTAAGTTGCATTGCGACAGGAGAGAGTATTCCCATGACATCGACCAGCACTTTTGCCTTGTAGTAGAAGGCTTTCCCCTGACGATCTTCAACCTTTACAACAATATGGTCATCAAACTGGTAACAGCAGAGGAAGTTACTCCCGGCAATAATCGTGCTTCCTGGAGCGGCCTGAACTTTCTTTTTTGCCAAGCCAAGAAGCTTGTCTGCATCAACAGCACAATCAAGCACACTCTCCATGACAAGCCTTTTCTGCCTGCCGTCAGGCTGGTAAAATTCAACCCAGCCGTTTTTGTACTGGCGAACAATAACAGAATCAATCTCACTTTCAGTAAAAAGGCCAATCGCCGAGAGATTGAGAAGCTCCTGTCGGGATATATTCCAGTCTCTGGTCGATTTTGCAGGAGTCTTGCGGTCAAAAATCATCACCTTCCGGCCATACTTCCCCGCCATCACTGCGGCATGGAGCAGGCTGAGGGTTCCGCCAGCATAGATCAAGTCATACTCACCACTGATCACAACATCTTTTGGAAGATCGCCTGACGGCAAAATCACCTTGTGAACAGGCTGTTTCAACCGCTCCCAGTAGCAGTCAAGCTCAATAATATTTTGAAGATGCTGCTCGCCATCCTCAATCGACAAAAATGCCTTGTAAAGATGGGGCTTGGTCAGCTTGATGCTCTCGAGTAACAACGACATAGATGTAAAAGTGGTACTATTGTAATTTTCCGTCAGGCGGGTTGCTCGATCCTTGCCCGTAAAGGCCGATCGCTTTCTATCTTTCCATCAACAAGATGAATACGGCGCCCGGCACGATTTGCAAACTCCTCATCATGAGTAACCACAATAATCGTCTGATTCAACTCCCTGTTCAGACGGGCAAAAAGTTGATAGACATTGTTTGCCGAGCGTGAATCGAGATTGCCTGTAGGTTCATCACCAAGCAAAATTTTCGGTTCGTTGGCGAGAGCACGTGCAATGGCAACCCGCTGCTGCTGCCCGCCTGATAACTGGCTTGGCTTGTTGGTATACTTGTTCTGCATGTCAACCATATCGAGCAGTTTCATCGCCCGTTCCCTGATCTCTTTTCGGGTGCGGCGACCGTTGATCATCATCGGCATACTGACATTCTCAACAGCGTTAAACTCAGGCAGCAAAAAGTGAAACTGATAGATAAACCCGATTTTTTCATTCCTGATACGGTTCATCTCCGTCTCATTTTTTTCAGTGATCTCATCTCCATCAAGCCACACCTTGCCTGCGGTCGGTTTGTCGAGCCCTCCCATAAGGTAAAGCAGTGTCGATTTACCGGAACCTGAAGGCCCTGTAATGGCAAGAAAATCCCCTGCGTTAACTTCCAGTGAAAGATTTGGAATAATGGTCTGGCGGATAGCCTTGGAGAGCCCAAGCTCCTTGCGGATATTTTCGAGCCTGAGAATAGTTTCAGCCATCAGTTACCGCACTGCGGTGTTCTGGATTACCAGGAGTACCGTTGCCATTTTTGAAAAAAGAAGCAGCAGCAAAACGAACTATATTATAATAAAAAAAGGCAGGAAAAAGTGAGCGGTATTTGCGACGGCAGGAAAGAGCTATAAAAAAAGATTTATTGTACTCCATTTTGGATACAATTAAGGCAAAAAATAACGAAAGTAATGCTCTTTTTCCTGTTTCATAAAAACCATGACGAGACCGGAATTGCGCTCCCTGCACAAAAACAGGTTGAAATAAAACGGTTCAGGATGGCATGGTTTGCAGAAACTTCCTGACCGCGAGTATAAAAGCTTCTGGCTGCTCTTCCTGTGGCAGATGGCCGCAATCGGGAATAACGACCAATTCGGCGTTTGGAAGCTCACGGGCAAGCCGGATACTCTCCTCCGTTTTGACCGTAAGATCATGTTCACCTGTAAGAACGAGAGATGGCTGCGACATGGTTTTCAGTCGTTCATCCAGCCTGAGATGATGTGTCTCAAGAAAAAGCTCCCAGAACGCCCTTGACCAGTCACCAATCATCAGGTCACTGCGAAACGCACTCAGAACATCGCTGCCAAGCCGTTCCTTGTTGTACCAGAAACCACGAATATTACGGTCATACAGTCTGGTGATAAGGAACTTCATCAAACGGGAAAAGATGGGAGTCATGGCTTTCATGACAGGCTTCATGAACGCAGGTACTTCACTGGTTGCATAACCGCTGTAGATCATTGGGCCAGCAAGCACCAGTCCGTCAACATGCTGTGGGTAGCGCAACGCCGTCAGAAGCGCCATAGTTCCGCCCGTTGAATTGCCTACAAGCACCGCTTTGTTGAACCCAAGTTTTTTCATCAGCGCTATAACCAGGTCACTCTGTGCTTCAGGAGTGTAACTGACCCCGGTGGCTTTTGAGGGTAAAGGGCGTGAGGTAAGGCCAAAACCAGGACGATCGAATGCCAAGACCGATACGCCCTCTGCCAGCCTGTCAAACACAAGACGCCATGACCTGAGACTTAAAAAACTGCCGTGCAGCAGCACTACGAGCGGCTGTCCGCTGCCAGCCAGCCGGTAATGCACCTTGAACCCGTTAACTTCAAGGAAACTGCTGCCAGGAGAGCCCTGTCGTTCCATAAAGACATCAGATCCCGATGCCGTACGTTTTCCTTCTCCAGTCATATACCCGATAATTTTTTAGCCATTCGGCAACCACACGTTTTTCCGGTAGAACGGAAAAGTAGTGATTTTTTATTGACTGTTGCGCAATGATTGACAAGCAATTCTTCACAAAACAAGATTAAAGACAAACCCGACCAGCATAATCCCCACAGCCACTACACTGGCAAACACCGCAATAAGCTGAGGTTTAAGCACCTTGCGGAGAATGATCATTTCTGGAGCGGAGAGGGCGATCACGCTCATCATGAAGGCCATCACCGTGCCAAGTGCGGCTCCCTTGCCGAGTAGCGCCTGCACGACGGGAAGAATACCGGCCGCATTGGAGTACATGGGAACGCCGATCAGCACGGCTGCGGGAACCGACCACCAGACGCTTTTTCCCATCAATGATGCCATAAAATTTTCCGGCACATAGCCGTGAATTCCCGCGCCAAGCCCAACACCGAGCACAATGTAGAGCCACACCTTGCCAACGATATCGCGAACATGGCTGATACCCTCCTGTATCCGCAGGGGTACGCTCATCACCTCGCCTTCCACATCAGCAGAAACGGTGCTCTCCTGCAGTTTCTGCACCCACTCTTCCAGATAGCGCTCCATATTGAGCTTACCGATCACCATGCCTGCCAGAATCGCCACAGCGAGACCCATACCCGAGTAGAGCAGGGCAACTTTCCAGCCAAACATCCCAAAAAGAAGCGCCAGAGCAACTTCATTAATCATCGGCGCTGCAATGAGAAAGGAAAAAGTGATACCAAGCGGCACTCCTGCCTGCAAAAAACCGATGAAAAGCGGTACTGCAGAGCAGGAACAAAATGGAGTCACAATGCCGAGAGTCGCCGCCATAATGTTTCCGATCCCGGTGCGCTTCCCTGACAGCAATGCACGGGTGCGCTCCGCAGAAATAAAGGTGTGCACAATTCCCATCAAAAAAACCACGGCCATCAGCAGAAGCAGCACTTTCGGCACCTCATAGACAAAAAAGTAGAACGCCTCGCCGAAACGGTTTACTCTGCTGACCCCCAAACCCTGAAGCAGCAGATCAGCAAACAGTTCAAGATTATGGTAGAGCAGGAGCCACAGCAATGCGGCAACAAGAATACCTGCCAGCCATTTCAAATTTTTCACGAACAACAGCCTCCGCTGCTCTTCTCTTTGCTGCCATGGGTGCCACAGCAGCAGCCTTGAGGTTTTGCCATCAACAAATCCCTGATCTCATCATAAGAGGGAATACGCCCTTTGCAGAGCACCTTTTCATCGACAACAAGGGCCGGGGTCGACATAACGTTGTATGCCATGATCTGCTGGATATCCTCCACCTTTTCAACCACGGCATTAATGCCCTCTTTGGAAATAACATCTTTAACCGCATCAGCAAGCTGATTGCACTTTGCACAGCCGCTGCCGAGTATTTTTACTTTTTTCATTGTTTTATTATTTATGTGGTTGTCGAAAATAAACGATTATCAAGAACATCTGAATTCCCGATCGTGTGAAAAAAATCCTGAAAAAACTGCACGGGCCTTCAGCCAGTTTTCGCGATCAATACAGTAACGAACTTTCGGTGGGTTGATCTCACCCTGAATCAGCCCGGCTTCGAGCAGCGCTTTGAGGTGTTGTGAAATCGTTGATTGTGCCATTGGAATAATTTCTGTCAGCTCACCGGTAAAACAGCAAGCTTGAGTGTCAAGCAGCTTCAATATCTTTATTCTCACCGGATGGCTGAGGGCTTTGGCAAACAACGCCATACTCTCTTCTTCTCCGCTATACTCAACAATCGACAATGTTCTCTGCATAACAAACGCCCTGGTTAGTTCATCGCAAATATACGATAAACTAACAAAAGAAACATCCACAAGTTATGGAATTCTGGATTTCCGTTTATACTTTCAACTTGCGATTAGATATATCGATCACGTTATCACTGCTTTCGGAATGCAATTTGTGATATTCCTGAGAAACTCCTTTTAACATGCTACTTCTCCCTCCGTTACCACAAGAAAAAGAGGGGGGGGAGGTTTTTTTTGGCTACCAATATGCCGCCCCGCAGGGGCTGGAAAACAAAAAGCATTTTCTTAAATCCCGTAGGGTCGACATGTTGGTAGAAACAAGCATAACCACCCCTCTTTTTTTTTCTTGAAAGCATGGAGGATCGATAACGGAATATTTGCAGATCCCTCCAGAGTTTCTATGTTACAGAAAAGAAGGGACTTCCTGAATTGTTCTCAAGAAAGTTTGAGGAAGAAGTTCGCGAAAAAAACATAATTTTTTATTATGTTTAGCCTTCAAAATCTGATAATTCAAGGGGAAAAAAGTAAATTCGAACGCACTCTATCCTTTTTTTTCAGCATAACCCTTTTTTTTGGTACAGGGATATGTATTTGATGCTATAACGATTTAAGAACAGGGACAATGCTCTGTCAACTGTCGGATACCGACATCAATCGGTTTATCGAAGAGGATGCGCCTTATGGTGATCTGACGACCTTTCTGCTCGGCATCGGCGCTTTGGAGGGGAAGATCAACTTTTCCACCCGTGAAACAACAACACTCTGCTGCACGGAGGAGGCTGCCCGTGTTCTGGAACATTGCGGAGCAGCGGTGACCTTCTGTATGCAAAGCGGCACAACGGTTGACGCCGGGGTAGTCATCCTTTCTGCCAACGGGCCTGCCGGGGCTCTTCATGCTGGATGGAAAGTGGCACTGAACCTGCTGGAGTATGCTTCAGGCATTGCCACCCAGACAAGAAACATCGTTAACCGGGTAAAAGAAGTCAAGCCCGGCATGAGAGTCGTCACAACCCGAAAGTCCTTTCCCGGAACAAAAAAAATTGCAATCAAGGCCATTGTGGCTGGCGGTGCACTCCCCCATCGGCTCGGCTTGTCAGAGTCTGTGCTTGTCTTCCGGCAGCATACAGCCTTTTGCAGCGGTCTGGACAATTTTCTTCAAACCATTGCTGATCTGAAAAACAAAACGCCAGAACATAAAATCATTGTTGAAGCTGAAACTGCAGAGGAGGCTCTGAAAATTGCGGCTGCGGGAGTTGATGTGGTTCAGATTGACAAGCTTGCCCCTGAAGAGCTCTCACTGCTCGTCAGGCAGCTTCACAAAGAGGCCCCCGGTGTCACAATCTCGGCAGCAGGCGGTATAAATGCGCAAAATGCCTCGGCCTATGCGGAAACCGGGGTTGATATCCTTGTACTGTCATCGGTCTATTTCGGCAAACCCTCTGATATTGCGGTTTCAATGTCTCCTTTACAACCATAAAACATCCTGAACATGAAAAAATCAATGCCGCGTATCGCTCTCTTCTGTTTTGCCTTCCTCTTTATGACCGCTCCGGTAATGGCCGGAGAGCTGAATCTCTCGGTTGCTGCAAGCCTTAAAGAGGTCATCAATGAGCTGACTGCTGGCTATACGGCAAAACATCCAGCCACGGTGTTTATTAAAAACTTTGGCTCTTCCGGAACACTTGCTGGTCAAATTGAAAACGGCGCCCCAGCCGACCTGTTTATTGCTGCAAACACGGAGTGGATGGAATACCTGAAAAAGAAAACACTTGTTGATGGTACCAGCGAAAAGACTTTTGCCTTTAACACGCTTGTTTTTGCTGGAACAACGAAGAAGCATGTCTCGTCAATGAATGATCTGCCTGCACTCGATAAAATTGCTGTCGGAAGTCCGAAAAGTGTGCCCGCTGGCGAGTATGCCATGGCTGCCATAACAAAATCAGGCATTGAAGCAAAGCTCAACGGCAAGCTGGTCATGGCCAAGGATGTCAGAGAGTGCCTCATGTATGCGGAAATAGGCGAAGTGGATGGCGCTTTTATTTATCGTACCGATGCGCTGCAGGCACAAAAAGCGAAACTGCTCTTTGTAGTACCGCAAAAGCTCTACCCGAGAGTCGTCTACCCAATGGCGTTGACCGTAAAAGCGGCGCAGAACAGCGAGGCAAAGGCATTCGAGGCATATCTGCAAGGGAATGAGGCTCAATCCGTTCTTCGGAAATTTGGCTTTATCCTGAAATAAGATGCTGCTGGCGCCTGAAGATATAACCGCCATCTTGCTGTCGATAAAAGTTGCGCTGACGGCGACAGCCCTCTCCTTACCTTTCGGTTTTACTGTCGCCTGGCTGATCGCCTTTAAACCATTTCGGGGAAAAGTGTTGCTCGAAGTCCTTGTCAACCTTCCGCTGACACTTCCTCCGGTGGTTATTGGTTTTTTTTTATTGCTGCTTCTCGGCAAACACGGCTGGATTGGCAAACTGCTGGCAGAATCCGGAATAGTACTCATCTTCACCTGGAAAGCGGCCGTTATTGCATCCGCAACGGTTGGCTTTCCGCTGCTGGTACGCTCCATCCGCCTTGGGATGGAGTCGATCGACCGGCAACTTATTGATGCTTCACGGAGTCTTGGTGCCCAATGGTATGATACCCTTCTGACAATCATTCTGCCTCTCTCTCTCCGGGGCATTCTGGCAGGCTCATCACTGATGTTTGCCCGCAGCCTTGGAGAATTCGGAGCTACTATCATTGTTGCCGGCAATATTCCGGGAATAACGCAAACGATCCCTCTTGCTATCTATGATTATGCCAGTTCCCCCTCAAGCACTGCCATGGCGCTGTCGCTCTGTCTGGTCTCGGTCGTGATTTCAGTGACCGTACTCTTTCTGCATGAGTTGCTCAACCGCAAGCTTGACCGGAGCAGCGCATGATGAAGCTGCATATCGATATCGAAAAAAAACTGGGGACATTTTCACTTCAGGTGAACGCTGATATTTCGGGCGAAAGAACAGGAATTTTTGGAGAGTCCGGCAGCGGAAAATCAACGCTGATGCATCTTGTTTCAGGCCTTATGCTGCCTGACAGGGGTGAAATTATTCTTGACGATCAGTGCCTGTTCAGCAGCTTGAAGAACATCAATATTTCAGCGGCACAACGGCGCATTGCCATTGTGTTTCAGCAGGCAATGCTGTTTCCGCATCTGAGCGTCAGGGCAAACCTGCTCTACGGCTTTAAACGGTGCCATACGGAAAACAGGCTTATCAAACCGGAAACACTGATTGAGCGGCTTAAACTTCAGCCACTGCTGCAGCGAGGCGTTGAACATCTTTCCGGCGGAGAAAAACAGCGGGTCGCCCTTGGCAGAGCAGTTCTTGCAAACCCTCGTCTGCTGCTTATGGATGAACCACTGTCGGCTCTTGATGATACGCTCCGGTTCCAGATCATCCCCTATCTGAGAAGTGTCAGCGAAGAATTCAGAATCCCCTACCTTTTCATATCGCATTCACTGACAGAGATGCAACTGATGACCGATCAAATCCTTGAAATCAAAAACGGTCACCGTATTAACGAAACAACAGCCGAGCAGCTTGCAAGAAACAGGATGGCACAAAGTCCGAATGGTTATATCAATCTTCTGCACCTTTCCAACCCACAGCAAGAGAGTGGCCTCTATACTTATAAGTGGGGCAGCAATACCTTATTTGTTTCAGCCGGAAAGCACGCGGAACAATCACTGTTTGAGCTTTCTTCACGCGAAATCATTCTTTTCAAAAAGCATCCTGAAGCGATCAGTGCAAGAAATCTTCTGGATTGCAGGGTTGCAGAGATGTTCGACTCCGACGGAAGAGTCGGCGTTGTGCTTTCGGCCAACGGTGAAAAACTTGTCGCTGAAATTGTCCGCCAGGCAGCAGATGAGCTGGATATTACGATCGGCTCCTCCCTTTTTGCCGCAATAAAGGCCTCATCATTCAGAAGACTCGCATAATCTCCCGTCAGTCAACTTTTTACACTGCATTCGTGTTCAAAGAGCAGTGAAACTACCCGCCGCAATCAGCGGGGTCTCTGGTTTTAAAAAAAGCCTGGCAAACTTCACCGCAGGCGGTGGGAGATTTAACCATGAGAGATTAAAAGAATATAAATTCTTGCGAATATGACCTCTTCAGGTAAAAAAGTATGCTTTATAACCGGCGCTTGTGGTGCTGTCGGCATTGAGATTGCACTCTCGATAGCGGGACAGGGGTACACCATTTTTTTTACCTGGCACTCCTCAGAGGAAAAAGCAAAACAAACCCTTGAAAAAATCCGCTGGATAAGTCCTGAATCGCAGATGGTTCGGTGTGACGTCTCAAAAAGCGGCGATATCAGCAACGCATTTTCAGTGTTCCGGCAGCAGTTTGATCGGCTTGATTTGCTTGTTACAAGTGCTTCGAATTTTTTCAGCACTCCTCTGCCTGATGTTACCGAACAAGAATGGGATAGTCTGGTGAACACCAATCTGAAGGGGACATTTTTCTCGATGCAGGAAGCTGTCAAAATTATGCAGAAACAGCCGTTTGTCTCCCGAATCATTTCCATGACCGATATTTCTGCTGACCTGGTCTGGCGCAACTTTGCCCCCTATACGGTATCGAAAGCTGGAATCCAGCATTTGACCAGGGTCTTCGCAAAAACTTTTGCTCCCACTATTCTTGTAAACTCAATCGCACCCGGAACGGTCACGGTAAATCCTGAAAGAGATATGGAGACTCAACAAGAGATGATTAAAAAAATACCACTCAAGCGACTTGGTGACCCGCTTGATATCATCAGAACAGTTATATTTCTCCTTGAGAGTGACTATATCACCGGCCAGATTTTTAATGTTGATGGCGGCAGACTTCTTCAGTAAGAGAACCATGCAAAGACGATATTGTTTTTGTACATTGTTTTTATATTCTTACAGTAATTCCTCAACAGTTTTAGAACACTTATGGAACAAGAAGTTCAGGTTACAATACACAGCAGCAAACCAGATAATACCGTAGAAGCAGAGCCACAGGAAACGCGCATTCCTGATCAGATAAAAGGGATAAGTGAAACTCTCTCAGAAGCTTTTTCATGTTTCAGGAAAAGTGATTCCTATAACCAGCTTCTGAAAAGCGCTGAAAAAGCAAGGGAGTATATCAGGAACAATCCAAGTCAGGCAATGCTTTATTCATTGGGTGCTGGTGCCTTGTTCGGACTTTTCATAAAAAGAAATCGGTAAGAAGCAGTTATTTCAGATACTATGATGAGTCCTCAAAAGGGAGAGAGTCTCGGCCCGACGCAAGGAAAGCAAAAAAACAGCAAGCTTCATAAACTCTTTGATGATACGGCAACGTCGACATATAACGATGTTATGTCTATCATTGATGCTAAAATTGAACTGCTCAAGATCGACGTGAGCGACAGGATATCTCTTGTCGGCTCGGCAGTTATTATCGGCGTTATCCTGATTATTGGAATTGGCTACCTTCTCACAACCGTTGCACTTCTGACAGGGGAACTGTTTGGACATCCTTTTCTTGGTTATCTTCTGGTGAGCCTTATTTTCCTTTCGTCCTTTTTATTTTTTACTAAATTCAAACCGTTACTCCTTAAAAACCTGATTCAGAAACTTCTTTTATCCCTCCATGACTACAACAAATGAGCCTTTAGTCGGCATTCAGGCACGCATAGAAGAACTGCAACACACCATTGCAGAAAAAGAAGAGCAGATCAAAACAAGAGCCCGAATACTGAAAGAAGAGCTGAAAGAGGAGATTTCGCCAATAAAATTCGTCAGGCAACACCCTTTTGAATTTGCAGGAACGAGTTTTCTTGCTGGTCTGCTCCTTACAAGTGCATTGAGGAGTCACAGAAGCCCTTCTGCACAAAGAGAGCGCCCGCTGACCACCACATCGCAATTTATTCCAGCGCAGAGCAAAACAGCCCTCTCTACCATCGGACTGGAAGTGCTGCGCTCTGTAAAAGAGCTTGGATTTACCTACCTTCAACGCTATCTTGATAATAAAATTAAATAGCTCTCTTTCAAGCCTCTCCGCCTATTATAAAACCGCAGAACAACAATCAGACTATTTTCGAGAAATTCCGTACTTTGTACAGGTGCGTAAACAGGCACTGCAAAATCGCAGAACCGCGCTGAAATTTTAACCAGTTTAATGCTTTGGTATTGCATCTCCTCCTATGACAATCAAGCAAACCCCCCCCGTGTTGCAGAACAAAGAACACTTTTACGTCAACCGTAAGGCTCGACAGCTTTTTCATCTGACTGATCCTGAGTTTCTCTCTTTACCAATCTCTGGTCAGGAAAGTTTGAAAACATCAGAACGACAGGCCGCCATTCTCAATGATTTTCTAAAAAATCAGAAAGGTGCCGATACAAAACCTGTTCTCCCTGCACAGTTTCACGGCATGAAACTACTGCATACGCTGTTTCATACTATCATGACCAAAGCAATCGCGGCACGGCAACCGAATTTTTTAGACAATGTCTACAGAACACTGATCGAATTGCTCTCGAGAGAACAATCAGAGCAGTATCTGAACAGGTTTATCACCACTTTTCCCACAAAAAACATCTATGCAGGCGCGGAGACTCCCGCTGAGTGGCTGAAAGAGCATAAAAATAAAACGGAAGTACTTGAAGAGTCTTTCCTCGTCTGGCTGAATAACCAGAACCCGGCTCTTGAACCGTTTTCTGATCTTTTGACCGATGAAACACTGACAAAAGAGAGTTCGTACCGAAAGCTGATCATGACTATGAGAAGCTCAATGCAGGCGATGGGTCCTGTTGGGCCCGATGATCTCGATCTTGTGGAATTGCTCTTCATGCCCATAAAACATGCTCCGACCTCAATTCTGGAGCAGCTTCGCTACATCCGGCTGAACTGGGAAGAGCTGCTTGATGGATCACCATTCTGGGGATTGCTTGCAGGTGCGATTGATTTTATCGAGGATGAAGACAAGTACCTCTTCTTCGAACAGATTGCGCATGAAAAAGCGCTCCGCAACGATGGCTATGAGTTTGAAAAAGTAGCACACGTTCCCGATTATACGTTTGATGATGCCAATGCCCCGGCCAACTACTCTGTGGACTCATCGTGGATGCCTGAAGTAGTCATGCTTGCAAAAAGCACTTATGTCTGGCTTGACCAGCTCAGCAAAATTTATCGCCGTCCGGTTCACCGTCTTCAGGATATTCCCGATGAAGAGCTTGATGCTATCGCGGATCGCGGATTCACGGCTTTATGGCTTATCGGGCTCTGGCAGAGAAGCTTTGCCTCACAGAAAATCAAGCAGATACATGGAAATCCTGAAGCAAAAGCCTCCGCTTACGCTCTTGAAAAATATGATATTTCTGATGACATCGGCGGATATGAAGGGTATCTGAACCTGATGCACAGGTCTAAACAACGCGGTATTCGTCTGGCGAGCGACATGGTGCCCAACCATACTGCCATGGATTCCGAGCTGGTAAGGAACAATCCTGACTGGTTTCTGTGCGCAAACACACCGCCTTACTATAATTACTCCTATAATGGACCAAACCTCAGCAACGACCCCCGTTACGGAATCTATCTTGAAGATGGCTACTGGAACCGTTCAGATGCGGCGGTCGCCTTCAAGCGGGTTGATTTCCTGACTGGTGATACCCGCTATATCTATCATGGCAATGACGGTACCATGATGCCATGGAATGATACCGCCCAACTTAACTTTCTCAGCGCAGAGGTGCGTGAAGGGGTGATTCAGCAGATTCTGCACGTTGCAAGGATGTTCCCCATTATTCGTTTTGACGCGGCCATGGTGCTGGCAAAACGGCACATCCAGCGCCTCTGGTTCCCGCTTGATGGCCACAGCGCAGGCGTACCGTCACGCTCTTCGTACAGCATGAGCATGGCTGAATTTGATGCCGCCATACCCGAAGAGTTTTGGCGTGAAGTCGTTGACCGCATTCATCAGGAGGTGCCCGACACGCTTCTGCTTGCCGAGGCATTCTGGATGCTTGAAGGCTATTTTGTACGCACCCTCGGCATGCACAGGGTCTATAACAGCGCCTTTATGCACATGCTGAAAAAAGAGGATAATGCCAAATACCGATACCTGATCAAGAACACCCTTGAATTCGACCCGGAAATTCTCAAGCGGTATGTAAACTTCATGAACAACCCTGATGAAGATACCGCTATTGAACAATTTGGGCGGGGGGATAAATATTTTGGTGTCTGCATGATGATGCTCACCATGCCTGGGCTGCCAATGTTCGGCCACGGACAGATCGAAGGCTTTACTGAAAAGTACGGCATGGAATATGCCAAGGCCTATTATGATGAGCGACCGGATGAGCACCTCGTCTGGCGCCACTATCATGAGATCTTTCCGATCATGAAGAAGCGCCCGCTCTTTGCCGAGGTATGCAACTTTTTCCTTTATGATGTCTATTCACCGGAAGGAGTGGTCAACGAGAATATTTTTGCCTATTCCAACCGGCTCGGTAACGAAACAGCCCTTGTTGTCTTCAACAACTGCTTTGAGCAGGCTAAAGGATGGATTAAAATGTCAGTCGGCTACCGGCAGAACGGTGAGATCCGGCAAAGCACACTTTCGGAGGGGCTTGACCTGGGCCATCAACAGAACACTTTTGTTATCTTCAGGGATCACGCAAGTGGCCTCGAGTTTATCCGATCCTGCCAGGAGATTGCATACAATGGCCTGCTTGTTGCCGTCGATGGCTACAAGTACAATGTATTTCTTGAGTTCCGGGAGGTACATCCTTCAAAAATGAGACCCTATTACCAGTTGGCTGCGGAACTCAACGGGGGCGGAACTCCCTCAATTGAACTGGCCGCTCTCACCATAAGTCTCTCCCCACTGCACAGGATCATCACTGCTGCTCTTACTCCTGAACAGACTGTCCACGAAGAGACATTTGAAACAGCCTTGGCAACACTACTCGAAACGGTTGCCCGGCAGTTCAGTGAACTCATGGAAAAACCGCTTGACGTGCCTGAAAACCTTGCGGCTGAGGCGACTGAACGTTACAATCAGGCGCTCCTGCTGCCCGATCTGCTAAAAAATAATTTGGAGTCCCGAAAACTTCAGACCGCTCTTGGCATGAGCAGCAAAGAGGGTACGGAGTATGAAACAATTGCAAGGCATTGGGTTATCCTCGACTCGCTGCAGCAGATGCTCACAGTAACTGGCTCACTGAACCTTAACCTCATCGACGACTGGCTTATGAGTGATGCGCTAAGGGCAATCTACCCTGATTCAGGCATGATCGGCATTCCGGGTGAGAACCTTCCCGACCTGCTCGTTTGTCTGCTCACTCCAAAACCGGAAACAGCGGCTGATGAACCTCCTGAAGCACGCCTGCTGGCTTTCATCAAAACAGTGAATAGCGTCAACAAGCTGCATCTGGGCCGCCTGCTGCAATTTGATGAACGGCACTCCAAAACGTGGTTCCGCGAACAGCGCTTCAGCGTACTCATGGCATGGTTTATCATGCAGGAGTTACTTCAAGACCCGGCAACAACAATCGCAGAATGGGTGGCGGCCTCACAACAGCTCGACATGCAGGTTTTTCTTTCGGGATATGAGATGGTGGAATTGGTACGTGACAAAGTGTAAGTGTGGTGCCAGGGCAATCAGGAATGCTCTGGTTACAAGAACTTGTTTTTTGCATATAACTCAAAAGCCCGGCAGAACCGGGCTTTTGAGTTATAGCGAGTGATCATTTACTTACCAGCCGTATTCTGCAAAAACACGCCACGTATTGATAAGAAGGAACGCAAGAACAATAAGACCGAGCATGGTAAAGATCGGGCTTTTCTCTTCTCTTGATGCCTTGAAGTCAATAAATGGAACAAGAAGCCAGACAATAGCCCCGACAGTAATAAGGCCAATAGCAACCAGCTCTCCGCCCTCAAACTTGAGATCTTTGAGCAACTGGAACTGTGCCCAGAAATACCATTCTGGCTTAATGCCCATAGGTGCAGGATTAAGCGCATTGGCTTTCACACCAATTCCCCATGGAAATACTGCTGCAAGGTAAACAAGAAGGCCAAAACCAATGATCCATCCGATAGCATCCTTGGCAAGGAATGTTGGAAAAAACTTCTCGTATCCTTTGATCATCCCTGATTCCTTGTAGCCGATAGGAGCTGAAGTACCAAGAACCTGAACAAGAAGCAGATGTGCTGAAAGCACCAGCATGAGAAGACCAGGAAGAAGCACTACATGCAGTGAGAACATACGGGTTAGTGTTTCGCCGCTGACCTCTTCACCACCACGAAGAATATTGACAAGGAATGCGCCGCCTGGAGCTACTTTTGGAGTTTCTGTGCCAACCTGGGTTGCAAAGAATGCAAGCTCGTTCCAGGGAAGAAGGTATCCGGTAAAGCCGAAACCGAGGCTGAGCACAAGAAGCACAAAACCGCTCACCCACATAAGCTCACGTGGTTTACGGTATGACTTCATGAAGAAGGTGCTGAACATGTGAATAAATGCCATCATAACCATGAGGTTCGCCGACCATGCATGGAGCTGGCGGATGAGCCACCCAAAAGAGATCTCTCGCTGGATAAAGACAAATGAAGCAAAAGCCTCGGCTTCAGTTGGCTTATAATACTGCATGAGCAGCAATCCGGTGATAATCTGAATAAGGAAGAAAAACAGGGTAAGTCCACCAAAATAATACCAGAACGAGAGCCTGTGCTTGGGAACTTCTTTTTTCTTCAGATAATCGATTACCGGCAGCATGACATAAAAGCGCTCCTGAAACCATGCGCTAACGGAACTGATTCGAGAATCCTTGTAGGGATTTGAATCCGCCCGTTCTACAGGTGGTTTATAGACGCCGCTGTTCGATACGGCAGGTTTTGCTGCACCAGAAGCGGCCTGTTTGGCTACTCCCGGAACGGCGGGTTTTGCTGCACCAGAAGCGGCCTGATTGGCTGCGCCCGGAGCGGCTGGTTTTGCTGCACCAGAAGCGGCCTGATTGGCTGCGCCCGGAGCGGCGGGTTTTGCTGCACCAGAAGCGGCCTGATTGGCTGCACCCGGAGTGGCGGGTTTTGCTGCACCAGGAGCAGCCTGCTTGGCAGCGCCCGGAACGGCGGGTTTCGGCTTGGCTGGAGCACTTCCTGCCATAGCGTTCTGATTGTTTTCAGCCATCTTTCCTGACTCCCTTGGTTTTCACGAATTAAAGGTTAAGCTTTTGAGATAATGATATTTTCCCCTTCAACCCTTGCTTTAAATACTGGTAAGGGTAAAGGCTGAGGACCAGAGATGATTTCTCCTGTCTGTTTGTATTTTGCTCCATGACAGGGACAAGAGAGAAGATTTTGGGCATTATCCCAGTGGACAAGGCAACCAAGGTGCGTACAGACAGCACTACATGCCGTAAGCTTGCCGTTATCGTTAACAACAATGACCTTGTCTTTGTTGAACTGGAAAATTTTTCCGCTTTTCGCAGGTACTTCAGCAGCTTTTCCGACAACCATCTCACTCTTGTTTGAAAATTGTTTGACAGGAGGGATGATATACTTGATAACCGGGTAGAGAGTTGATATGGCTACGGCTGCACCAATACCCCCGACAACTTTTCCAAGAAAACTGCGACGCTCGAAATCAACATCCTTCAAGCCTTGCTCCCGGGGCTTGCCACCGGAAACCGGGCCGGATGAAGAGAGAGAAGCACCTTCTCCAAGTGCGCCCAGCCTGGACGGGCTCTTGAAATTACCTTGTTGTGCCATTACAACCTGTCTCCTTTTTAAATATTTTGTTATAAAATCAAAAAACAAAAACATACTGTCGCGTCAACTAATAACCAATCTGCCATCTTATCAACCCTTGATTGCGACGTTTATGTTTTTAATTCAGGTGGCGACTCAAATGAGCTGTAAATTTATAATTTTTTCATCGATTATTCCAATCTAAAGAACGCTTAAAACTATTATAACTCTTGTACATGATCGACGGTTCTCCATCCCTCCAGATTCGGCAACAGGTAAAAAGACGCATAAATCTGGATTGCAGACGGACTGGATTGAGAAATTCTGATATACCTCTGACTCCCTCAAGATTCCTCCCATCTATCTGTAATGAAATATCTGATGCAAACCTGAGATAAAATGGGCCTGAGTCAAGCACTTTATGGTGATGAATCTTGAGATGTGTGTTCTCATGGTCCATATAAAGATCTCGGCCGTGAATGGGAGAAAAAAGACCGAATCTGAAATTACTCTCATGAAAACGAACCGTCTCATACACCACAACTTTATTACTTTTATTGTCCTGAAGAAGCAGCAGTGCAAGTGGCTGATAATCGTTGTTTTTGAAGAAGACCACGTAATAAATCAAATCGAACTGCTCGGAAAAAGCCCGCCCCCAATACCATCTGGAAATGTAATCCTGCATGGGGACAGCGCCGAGGTTATGGTCATGATATCCGATGGCCCTGACAGAAATCGTGCGAACTGAACCACCCGGCTGTTCGACAAGTTCTATCGTTCCCTCCACTTCGGCCTTCGGAACACTTAAAAACCACTGGTGATGAGGCACCCTGCCGTCGTTGTTGCTATCTTTTTTTTCGTAGACTATCCTGGTACCGGACTTGAACAAAAAAGTTGCTTTTACATCCTTATGACGAGCCGGAAAGGAAAAATCAATATCAAGACAATATTCATCCCTCAAGGCATTATAGGTAAACCGGTTTTTTTCAAACCGAACGCCGATATCGGAAAAACTGCTTTCGAAAAGCTCCCTGCTACCCTCTTTGATGAAATTAATGATTTCATGACCATTTTCATACAACTGGAAACTGAAGCCTGAGTAATCGGAAGGCAGAGGAGGAGCGGAAGTAATTCGATTTTTCCACTTCTCATAACGATTTGTGTAGTAAGGGGAAAAAGGAAAGCCGGAAAACCATATAAGCACAAACGAAAAACCACTCAGTGAGTCTTCTGCATCAAAATACCACCACTCATAAGCACCGGGCTCCTGCATATCGTGCCAGATTTCCTGATCGAGCTTCGTGGTAATATTCATGCGGGGGAGCATTGATATTCAAAAACGGAAACATGAATCGATGCCAGGCATGACATATAAGAGCTGGCTAATGTGAATCGAAGGAAAAAAGAGGTGGACATGCATGTTGTAACCTTGGCAACATAGGGTAAACTGCCGTGAAAAGGTGTGGACAGAGAGGGAATCGAACCCACGACACAAGGATTTTCAGTCCTTTGCTCTACCAACTGAGCTATCTGTCCTTTAAACTCGCAGGCAAATATAGGAAAAAATCTTTTGGCATCAAAAAAAAATGCTAACAACAGGGAGCCCGATTTTGCGGGCTCTCTATTAATCCGTCCCAACTAAACCTGAAAGCTTACTTTTTCAATACCCGTCAGGATACGTCTGATGACGGTCTCTTTGCCGAGCACCTCAAGCATGTGGTAAAGGCTCGGGCCAAAACTCACGCCGGATGTAAGTATCCTCAGAGGATGAATGAGTACTGCGGCCTTAATCCCCCTTGGCCCTACAAATTCTTTAAGGTGTGCTTCAATGTTATCAGCACTGAACTCCTCAAGAGTGTACAGTATGTCGGTAAACTCACGAAGCAGGGCGTTGGTCTCAACCACCCACCGCTTCCTTACCGCCTCATCATCCCAAGTTTCAGGCTCAAAATAGAAGTAAGAGCAGAATGTGACAAATTCATGTTCAAATCCGACGCGCTCACGCATGAGTTCTATAACTTCCTCGAGATAGGTGTCGCTGGTAATAATCTCCTCAGGCATCAGTGACTTTTTTTGTTCAAGCTCAGCCAGAAGAATTGGTTTTATGACCTCGACAAGCTGATCCGTCGGCCTGTTTTTGATATACTGTTTTTCAAGCCAGTTGAGCTTGTCGACATTAAACACCGCACCGGCCTTGCCGACCCGTTCAAGGGAAAACTTGTCGATAAGTTGCTGCATACTGTAGACCTCCTGCTCGCTGCCCTCGCCTTCATTCCAGCCAAGCATGGCTACAAAATTGACAATCGCATCACTGCTGTACCCTTTGCGTATATAATCTTCGACGGCAACATCACCCTGCCTTTTGCTGAGCTTTGAACGGTCAGGGTTGAGCAGAAGAGGCAGATGAGCAACCTTTGGAGGTTCCCAGCCAAAAAACTCATAGAGAAGAAGATGCTTGGGCATAGAGGATAGCCACTCCTCCCCTCTGATAATATGGGTAAACTCCATCAAGTGGTCGTCGATAACACTGGCAAAATGATAGGTCGGAAAACCATCCGATTTCATCAGTACCTGATCATCAATTGTCGAAGAATCAAATTCAACCGGGCCTCTGATAATATCTTCAAACCAGACCGAAACATAATCGGGCACCTTCATGCGGATAACATAGGGGCAACCCTCATCCAGTTTTTTTTTGATTGCACTTGGCGGCATGGAGCCACCCATCTCTTCAGGTAACCATTTTCTGTTGTATTTCGGCTGGAGGCCCTGCTTTATCTGAAGCTGCCGATTTTCTTCAAGCTCTTCATGCGTGGCAAAACAATAGTAGGCATGACTGTCTTCAAGTAGTTGCCTGCAATACCCGTCATAGATATCAAGCCTCTCTGACTGAATATAGGGTCCGAAATTTCCGCCATGTTCAGGACTTTCATCAGCTACAATCCCCGCCCATTCGAGGGTCTTGATAAGATCTCTCTGTGCTCCCTCTACCTTTCGGCTTTGATCGGTGTCTTCAATTCTGATAATGAAGTCCCCATTCATTTTCTTTGCAAACAGGTAGTTATATAAAGCGGTTCTTAGTCCGCCTACATGTAAATATCCTGTTGGAGAAGGTGCAAACCTGGTTCTAACCCTTTGACCAACCATAATGAACGTCGTGCTTGTTAATTGTTGAGAGTGAAACTATTACAAGAGTAGCAAATTTAACAAAAACTCAGTGCTTTTAGCCACAAGATAACAGATTAACCTGAAAGTCATGAAACCAACGGCTGCCGGTACAACTTTTCCCTATAATCGCCATCTGTTTAATAAACTTTTTATTTTCAATTGCCATTTTACTTTTAATTAGTTTAATTTAAGCAGGTTACATTTTACATTACCACTTCATCTATTTTATGCCTGAAAATCCAGTAAAAAAGCCGGGAAAAGAGGCTTCCCGCAATAAATTTAAACCCGTCAATGACGAGGATCGTGGCGCTGGATGGTTCCAGGGAAAAGGCGAAAGCCCAAAGGGATATTTTCCGCGTTTTCTCCTGTTTTTGATGTTTGGACTCTTGATGCTTTTTATGGTTCAACGATTTTTTGCAAGCCCTGTCAACCCTGAAATCACGTATAACGAATACAAATCTCTTCTTTCCAAAGCTCTTGTCACAGAGGTGACAGTGAAGACTTATGAGGATAAATCAGCAATTCTGAACGGAAAACTCAGCGCACCGACTCAGTTGCAGCTTGTCAACAACACAAACCTGCAGACCGATCACTTTGCCGTCCGAATTCCATCATTCACCCTTGAGCAGGCCGACCTCCTCGCCGACAAGGGAATTCGGCTTAAGGTTGAAGAGGGCTCCAGCAGCCTGAACACTTTTTTTATTCTTTTCGCTCCATGGGTCATCTTTGGCCTTATCTATTTTTTCCTTATCAGAAAGATGAACGGGCAAAACGGGGCGCAGGCCAAAAATATTTTCAGCTTCAGCAAAAGCCGCGCAAAATTGATCAGCGAATTTGAGGTTAAAGTCACTTTTAAGGATGTTGCAGGAGTTGATGAGGCAATTGAAGAGCTGCAGGAGACGGTAGAGTTTCTCACCAATCCTGAAAAGTTCCAGAAAATTGGCGGTAAAATACCGAAGGGTGTCTTGCTGCTCGGCCCTCCAGGCACTGGCAAGACACTCCTTGCCAAAGCTATTGCAGGAGAGGCTAAAGTTCCTTTTTTCTCCATATCAGGCGCTGATTTTGTTGAAATGTTTGTTGGAGTCGGTGCTGCAAGAGTAAGGGATCTGTTTGAACAGGCAAAGAAAAATTCGCCGTGTATTGTTTTTATTGATGAAATAGATGCGGTCGGGCGCAGCCGGGGAGCAGGCCTTGGTGGAGGACATGATGAAAGAGAGCAGACACTGAACCAGCTCCTTGTCGAAATGGATGGCTTTACAACAAATGAAAATGTCATCCTGATTGCTGCAACCAACCGGCCTGATGTTCTTGATACGGCACTGCTTCGACCAGGCAGGTTTGACCGCCAGATCACTATCGACAAGCCCGACATCCGGGGACGTGAAGCTATTTTAATAATCCACACCCGAAATACGCCTCTTGATCAAAGTGTCGATATCAACGTCATTGCAAAAAGCTCTCCTGGATTTTCCGGCGCCGATTTGGCAAATCTTGTTAATGAAGCAGCACTTCTTGCAGCACGATATGAACAGGATCTTATTACCGCAGATAATTTTGAGCAGGCCCGTGACAAGATCCTGATGGGCCCGGAAAGAAAAAGCATGTTTATTTCTGATGACCAAAAAAAGCTTACTGCCTATCATGAAGCTGGTCATGTACTTGTTTCGATGTATACCAGGGGATCTGATCCTGTTCATAAAGTCACAATCATTCCAAGGGGTCGGAGCCTCGGACTGACTGCTTACCTGCCACTTGAAGACCGCTACACCCAGAACAGGGAGTATCTTCTTGCCATGATTACTTATGCTCTGGGCGGACGAGTGGCTGAAGAGCTTATTTTTAATGAAACCAGCACAGGAGCTGCAAACGATATTGAAAAGGCTACCGATATTGCACGAAGAATGGTTCGGCAATGGGGTATGAGCGAAAAAATCGGGCCGATCAATTATGGCGACAGCAACAAGGAGGTCTTTCTTGGAAAAGATTATTCCCATATTCGCCAATACAGTGAGGAAACAGCTCTTCAGATCGATATAGAAGTGCGAAATATTATTATAGGGTGCATGGAAAATGCCAGAATTATTCTCAGAGAGAACAGCGATGTACTCCACCGACTTGCAACAATGCTTATCGAAAAGGAGTCGCTCAGTGCAATGGAAATAGCAGCAATTACAGGCCATGATCAATCAGCATCCGACCTTGCATCATAACACTGCCATTAGAAACTACCTATGCAACTCATTGGATTACTATGCATCGGCGTTGCGGCCGGTCTTCTCTCAGGAATGTTCGGTGTCGGAGGAGGAGTTATCATTGTTCCCGCAATGGTACTGCTTTACGGTATGACCCAGCAGAGCGCTATAGGAACATCACTCATTGCGCTTCTCCTTCCAGTCGGTATTCTTGGTGTGGCAGAGTATTATCGTTCAGGAAAAATTTCCAATGAAAACATCTGGATTGGCCTTATCATTGCAGCGGGGCTTTTTGCCGGGGCTTATTTCGGAGCAAGAATAGCAACACATCTTTCAAGTGACATGCTCCGAAAAGCTTTTGCAGTTTTTATGGGAATTGTTGCTCTTCATTTATGGTTTAAGTAAAGCTAGTACTTGATAATAACCCGAACCAACTATAGTTATGGGAAACACTACCACAAAAGCTGACCTGGTCAATGTTATTGCCCACAAAACCGGCCTCACAAAAAACGAAACCGAATCTGTGGTTGATGGTCTGTTTGAAGGCATCATTGATTCTTTGAAAGCCGGAAAACGAATTGAAATCAGAGGTTTCGGCTCATTCAATATCAGGCATAAAAATTTCCGACAGGCGAGAAACCCGAGAACCGGCGAAAAGGTCACGGTTGAACCAAAAAATGTGCCGACATTCAAAATTTCAAAAGAGTTCAAACTTGCGGTAAGTGAAAGCCTGAAACACATTGGAGAGTAGTTTTTTTTACAATCTTTCAGCTAAAAAAATTGCAGCCTTTTTTAAGTGGTCTCGGGTGGGGTATGTTCAAAAACGCTAATAATTGAAAAATATCCACCAGAGCAGTGCAAAAACCGGAACAAGAACCGGCAATGAATACTTGTAAATGTACTCGAAAAATTCAGGCACATCAACCTTTGCCTGGGAGGCTATGGTCTTGACCATAAAGTTTGGTGCATTGCCTATATAGGTCATCGATCCAAAAAAAACTGATGCAAGAGATATCGCCATGAGATAGATATCGGATGTCACATCACCCGGAACAGGGGAAGGTATGCCCTCAGCAAATTGCTTTATATCAGAAACCTGGTTCGTAGCCACACCGAATTTGCCAAGAGCTCCGGCTAAAAAATTCAGGTAGGTCGGCGCGTTGTCGAGCACTCCGGAAAGGGCTCCTGTCATCCAGTAGAACCTTGTGACGGAAAATTCACCTGCATGAGAGGCAGCATAAGCTCCCATCAGTTCCAGAGCAGGAATCATGGTGGCAAATATTCCAATAAAAAGAAAGGCCACTTCCCGAATTGGAGAAAGATTAAACTCATTGCCTCTCACCGCCTCCCTGTCGGCGCTTTTCCATGCAACTGCCGCAAGAATAAACAGCAAAAGTTCGCGAATGCCGAAGGGAAGGTGAAACATTTTCTGAAGACTCGGAAAACCGGGAATAACGGCAGGGTCAAGAAAAACTGCTCCAATAACAACAGCAAGGATGAAAAAGCTTTTGGCTCCAACAACACTCACTCCGACCCCTGCTTCCGGTTTCTTGATCTCCCCCTTTCCCGCCCTGGCATCAAAAACCATAAACAATAGAAGAAGGGCGACAAGAGTTACAAGCCAGGGAATCCATAATTTTGAAAGTACCCAGAAAAAAGGCACGCCTTTCAGGAAACCCAAAAAAAGAGGCGGATCACCTATTGGGGTAAGCGCCCCCCCAATATTGCTGACAGTAAAAATAAAGAAAACAATATGAAATGGTTTGATTCGTCCTTCATTGATTCGCAGATAGGGGCGTATGAGCAGCATGGAAGCACCGGTTGTACCGATCAGATTGGAGATGAGAGCTCCGAATAAAAGCAGGGCTCCGTTGATGAGTGGAGTCCCCCTTTTATGAATTCTGACAAGAATCCCGCCGGACGTGACAAAAAGCGCGGTAATAAGCGCAAGAAACGAAATATACTCTTCAAGCGTATGCAGCAGGATGCGGGTACCTTCCTCCATGACAAAACCGTAATAGAGCGCAACAACTCCCCCAAGCCCAAGGGAAATTTTCGAATAGTGCTCTTCCCAAAAACGATGATAGAGTAACGGGCCTGTAGCTATCATCAAAAGAAGCAGCAGAAAAGGCACAACCAGCCATACTGGAGGAAAGTGATGGAGTGGCTGCAACATAAAAACGGCAGACACTGCTGCCGTTTTTACATCCTCCAAAGCTGGAAATGCGTTACTCATACCGTCGTATCACTCTCCTTCAAAGTCTGTAAGAGAGAAAACGTTATATCCTTTTTCAAGAATTTTTCTTTCCCCTCCGATATCGGGCAGGTTAACAATGAAAGCCATCTGAGAAACAATACCCCCGACCTTTTCAACCAATGCTGCCGCAGCCAGAGCTGTACCTCCAGTGGCCAGCAGATCATCGACGAGGAGAACCTTTTGACCAGCTTCAAGTGCATCGACATGAATCTCTATCGTGTCACTTCCATACTCAAGCAGGTATTCCTGCGATACAACGTCAGCAGGCAGTTTTCCTGGTTTTCTGACAGGAACGAACCCCTTGCCGAGCGTGTAAGCCAACGCTCCTCCAATAATAAATCCTCGCGCCTCAATACCAACAATAACGTCAAAATCCATGCCATCTTGCAGGTAGTGCTGCGTCAAACTATCAATGGCCAGCCTGAACCCTACCGGATCCTTGATGAGAGTGGTAATATCACGAAAAAGGATCCCTTTTTTCGGATAGTCGGGAATCGAACGAATGCGAGATTTGATAGGCATGAATGATAATGATTTTAGTTAAGAGCACAGGAGAAGAGAATACGAAAAATCAAGATAGTACTCTCCCTTTTAAATTCAAATCATCGTCCAGAGAGTCGATTAAAACATGCAATTCATTTCCTGTCATTGTTTGTTTCAGCTCGCTGTCGGCTCTCTCAACCACAACCCTGAGATAGTTCCTTGTATAGCCGCTGCATTGCCGCATACCCTTTCGTAGCGGCCCGGATCCCTCAAAAAGAACCACGCACTCTTTTTCCGTGTAGCGCGACTTAAACCTGGCCTCTTTTTGGCGACCAAGTTCGACCAGCTCGCTGTAGCGCCGAGCGACCTCTTGCGGTGCAACAGACTTGCGCTCATGGTTGTCGATCTGCAGGGCAAGAGTCGTTCCAGGGCGAACGGAACAACTGAACACATGAAGATATGCAAGAGGAAGCTCTTCAATAAACCTGTACATCTGGCTGAAATCTTCCTCAGTTTCACCAGGGTAGCCAACCATCACATCGGCTCCGATAGCGCACTCGGCAATGCGCTCAACCAACTGCTGCACTCTGTCGCGGTAGAGTGATGTGTCATAACGACGGCGCATGGCCCTGAGAATAGTATCCGAACCGCTTTGAAGAGGAATATGAAAATGGGGAACAATTTTTTTCGATGCCGCTACTAAAGAAATCAGCTCGCTATCGATAACATCAAGCTCTATCGAGCTGATACGGATGCGGCTGACATTAACCTCTTCAAGCAGGCGCAAAAGATCGCACAGTTCCAGGCCCCCAAAACGGTAATCACCTATATTGACTCCGGTAAGCACAATTTCACGGTATCCGGATGATGCCAGGAGATGAGCACGCTCAACAAGCTGCTCTGCAGGTAGCGATCGCGACTTTCCCCTGACCATCGGAATTACACAATACGAGCACCCGTAATCACAACCATCCTGTATTTTTAAAAATGCACGAGTTCTATCCGTACCCAAAGCAGCAGGTAATGAATATCCAGGATAAATATCCTTAAAAGTATGAGATGAAGCAACTTTAACAAAAGGCGATGGTATTGTTCCTGCAATGATATTGTTATACCATTTTATATCAAATTTATCGTTGCTGCCAAGAATGACATCTATTCCGTTTATTTCGGAAAGTACTTGTGGATTTAACTGAGAATAACACCCGATAACAGCTATACGACTGGATGGATTTTTTTTTATAATCCCTCTTATTTTCTGACGACATTTTTTTTCAGCCTGTTTCGTTACGGCACAGGTATGAATAATAATAAGATCAGCCCCGGCATCAATCGTTGATAGTTGCCATCCCTGTTTGCATAAATCATCAAGTATAGTTGAAGTTTCAGCATAGTTCAGCTTACATCCGAG
>SESE01000030.1_pt1 | contig 63191 bp, 59 predicted proteins | sample 3171371 | NCBI WGS metagenome assembly SESE01 (sample SAMN06051881, study PRJNA518727) | freshwater metagenome | biome: subpolar coniferous forest; feature: holomictic lake; material: water; isolation source: holomictic Lake 442, 13 m depth | place: Canada: near Kenora, Ontario | collected... | reverse complement strand
AAAGTTATTTTTCCCGCTGATTGCGGCGCTGTTGCTATTCGAGGAGTGGGGCTGGGAACCGCTGGCCGCACTTTTTGCCCGCCTGGCCCATCTGCCGCTGTGGGCCTGGCTGGAAAGAAAAATTACTCAGTTACCGCCACGCTGGGCACTGCTTGTTTTTGGAGTACCCATGCTGGCTTTGCTGCCGGTAAAGTTGCTGGCGATCTACTTGTTTGGAAAAGGTCAGGCAACCCTGGGACTGATCCTGTTGCTGGGCGCCAAGATTGGCGGCACCGCGGTGGTGGCGCGTCTGTTCCAGTTGACGCAGCCGGCCCTGCTGCAGTTGCGCTGGTTCGCCCGCTGGTATCCACGCTGGAAGACCTGGAAAGAAGCTGTGCTGGCCGAAATACGCGGCTCAGCCGCCTGGCGCGCGGGGCAAGAGCTCAAGCGCTCGGTCAAGGCCTGGCTGAGGGCTTGGCGAGGCCAGTAGCGGCGTATTGATCGCCAGCGCGGCTTTCGGTTTATCCTTTGCGGCATGAAGCTGTACAACTACTTCCGCTCGTCGGCCTCGTTTCGGGTGCGCATTGCACTGGAGCTTAAAGGCTTGCGCTACGACTATGTGCCGGTCCACCTGGCGCGCGGGGAACACAAACAAGAGGCTTACACGTCGATTGCGGCGCAAGCGATGGTGCCCGTGCTGGAAGTCAATGGGCAGCGTCTGTCGCAGTCGATGGCGATCATGGAGTACCTCGATGAGTGCCATCCACAACCGCCCTTGCTGCCGCCGGACGCGCTGAGCCGGGCGCGGGTGCGCTCACTGGCGCAGCTCATTGCCTGCGAGATTCATCCACTTAACAATCTGCGCGTACTCAAGTACCTGGTGAATGAACTCAAGCTGGAGGAACAAGCGAGAAACCGCTGGTACCAACACTGGGTGCGAGTTGGACTGGAGAGTTTCGAGCGTCAATTGCACGCCGTTGCCGCGCAGGGTGAGCCCACTGCTTTGGCGCCACCCATTTATTGTCATGGTGAAACGCCGACGCTGGCAGACTGCTGCCTGGTACCGCAGATCTTTAACGCCCGGCGTTTTGATGTGAATCTGGACGGTTTGCCTTTGACCATGGCGGTATTCGATACCTGCATGGCACTGCCTGCATTCCAGCGGGCGCAGCCGAGCAATTGCCCGGACCATGAAGCTTAGGGCGGCTGAGTCGTGAATCCCGCCTGGCTGATTCCGGATTGGCCGGCGCCTGTGCAGGTGCGATCGGTTTGCACCACGCGCGCTGGTGGCTGCTCTATGGCGCCCTACGACAGCCTCAACCTTGGCGAACATGTCGGGGACCGCTTGTCGGACGTGCTGACCAACCGGGCAATTCTTCAACAGTCGATTGCGGCCCGGCCGGTTTTTTTTTCGCAGGTCCATGGCGCGCAGGTGCTTGGGCTGACTAGCCAAACACAGCAAGGAACCCTGGCCGATGGCTGCATCACAAGTCAGCCGGGTGTCGCTTGCACTGTCATGGTGGCCGACTGCCTGCCGGTGCTGCTGAGCAACCGGCAGGGCAGCCTGGTGGCGGCGGCACATGCGGGCTGGCGCGGCCTGGCAGGGCAGGGCGGGAGAGGGATTCTTGAGTCTGTTGTGGAGCGCTTTTGCGCGTTCCGCAAAGTCGATAGAGTGCAGGCGGCGCACGAAATGCTGGCCTGGTTGGGTCCCTGTATCGGACCGCAAGCGTTTGAGGTGGGCGACGAGGTGCGACACGCCTTTGTCGCCACTGACCCGGCGGCTGCCAAGTTATTTATGCCGACAGACAGTGGCAAATGGCTGGCAAATTTGCCTGCGCTGGCACGGTTGCGCCTGCAGGCCATGGGTGTCACGCAAATTTTTGGCAACGACGGCAGTCCGGCATGGTGCACCGTCAGCCAGCCGCTACGGTTCTTTTCGCATCGGCGCGATCACGTCAGTGGCCGCATGGCGGCCTGCATCTGGCTCGCTTGAAGGCGCGCTGGCAGGAAGCTCAGCCAGTGCGGCCAGCTCGGCCGCTTCTCTGGATTTGATGGCGCGGCGCCGGCCCGGTGCGCGTATCAGGTAAACCACCAGGGCCACCGGTGCCAGGCCATAAAATATAAAAGTCATGACCGCACCCAGCAGCGTGCCATTGGTGTTGGTGGCTTCGGCGACGGCCATCATGAGCGCAACATACAACCAGGCAATCGGCACAATGTACATAAATTTGGCGACTGAAAAAGCAGGGATTTTGCAGTATGTCAGGTTCTCGTACGGTAAGACCTGAGATACTCGGGTTTCATTCAGTAGGCGCAATAAAGAGGACACAGCATGGCACAGGATTCTCCTGAATTTTGGGCGCAATCAGCGCAGCAGTTTCAACAGACTTTAAGTGACAGCTGGACCCAGGCTTTGCAGTCCCTGCAGAACATTGATCTGGGCAGCGCCGGGCCCGGACTGGGCGCCACCCAGGGTAAACCGCCAGCGATTCGTTTTTCGCCGGAAAAGTTGCAGGCCTTGCAGCAACAATACCTGACGGACGCCGCCGGTCTGTTGAACGAAAGTCTGCATGGCAAACTGCAAGCCAAGGACAAGCGTTTTTCTGCCGAGGCCTGGGCCAACAACCCGGCCGCCTCTTTTGCCGCCGCCGCTTACCTGCTCAATACCCGCGCCTTGATGACTCTAGCCGACGCCGTTGAGACCGACCAAAAAACACGGGCCCGTATCCGTTTTGCGGTGGAACAGCTGAGTGCCGCGGCAGCGCCCAGCAATTTCATGGCGTTCAACGCCGAAGCGCAAAAGATGGCGATCGAAACGCAGGGCGAGAGCATTGCCAAGGGCGTCACCAACCTGATTCACGATCTGCGTCAGGGTCACGTATCGATGACCGATGAAAGCGTGTTTGAAGTCGGTAAAAACGTCGCCACCACGGAAGGCGCCGTGGTGTTCGAGAATGAATTGTTCCAGTTGATCGAGTACAAGCCCCTGACCGCCAAGGTCTACGAAAAGCCGTTTCTGCTGATTCCGCCTTGCATCAACAAGTTCTACATTCTGGACCTGCAGCCGGAGAACTCCGTCATTCGCTATGTCGTGGCGCAGGGACACCGCACTTTCGTGGTGAGCTGGCGCAACCCGGATGCTTCGCTGGCCAACAAGACCTGGGACAACTACGTCGAGGACGCGGCCATCAAGGCGATTGCCGTGACGCAGGAGATAACCGGAGCAAAAACCATCAATGCTCTTGGATTTTGTGTTGGCGGAACGATTCTGGGCACGGCACTGGCGGTGCTGGCGGAGCGCGGTCACAAGCCGGTCACCAGTGCCACCTTTCTCACCTCGCTGCTTGATTTCAGCGACACCGGTATCCTGGACGTTTTCATTGATGAGTCTTTTGTCAATTACCGTGAACAGGAGATGGGCCAGGGCGGCTTGATGAAAGGCAAGGACCTGTCAAGCACCTTCAGTTTTTTGCGACCCAACGACCTGGTGTGGAACTACGTGGTGGGCAATTACCTCAAGGGCGAAACACCGCCGGCCTTCGACCTGTTGTACTGGAACAGTGATTCGACCAATTTGCCCGGACCTTTTTACGCCTGGTATCTGCGCAACACCTACCTTGAAAACAAGCTGGTCAAACCCGGCGCGGCCGTCTGCTGTGGCGAGAAGGTTGATTTGCGCAAATTGGATATGCCGGTCTACATCTACGGCTCGCGCGAAGACCACATTGTGCCGATTGGGGGCGCTTACGCGTCGACCCAGGCGCTGCCCGGAAAGAGGCGTTTTGTGATGGGTGCTTCCGGTCATATAGCGGGCGTCATCAACCCGCCCGCCAAGAATAAGCGCAGCCACTGGATACGCGCCGACGGCAAACTGCCCAAGAGTCACGCGGAATGGCTGGCCGGTGCCACCGAGTACCCCGGCAGTTGGTGGACTGATTGGTCACAGTGGCTCAAAACCCATGCTGGCAAACAGGTCCCCGCGCCAAAGGCCTACGGCAAGGGAAAATACAAGGCCATCGAAGCCGCCCCTGGCCGCTATGTGAAGGCAAAAGCCTGATCGCTTGAGCACAAAGTTTTTTTTATTAAACGGAGAAGAAAATGGAAGATATCGTCATCGTTTCAGCTGTGCGCACCGCCGTGGGCAAATTTGGCGGCAGCATCGCCAAGACCCCGGCCACCGAGTTGGGTGCCGCAGTCATCAAAGCCTTGCTGGAGCGCAGCGGTGTCGGCGCCGATCAGATCGGTGAAGTCATCATGGGACAGGTGTTGGCCGCAGGCGTTGGTCAGAACCCGGCACGCCAGTCGCTGATCAAGAGTGGCCTGTTGAAAGAAACGCCGGCGCTTACCATCAATGCCGTGTGTGGTTCCGGCCTCAAGGCCGTCATGCTCGCCGCGCAAGCGGTGGCCTGGGGCGACAGCGACATCGTGATTGCCGGTGGCCAGGAGAACATGAGTGCCTCACCGCACGTCTTGCTCGGTTCGCGCGATGGTCAGCGCATGGGCGACTGGAAGATGATCGACTCCATGATTGTTGACGGCCTGTGGGACGTCTACAACCAGTACCACATGGGCATCACCGCCGAGAACGTGGCCAAGCAATACGGCATCACGCGCGACATGCAGGACGCCCTGGCATTGGCCAGCCAGCAAAAAGCGGCTGCCGCGCAGGACGCCGGCAAGTTCAAGGACGAAATCGTTCCTTTCAGCATCGCCCAGAAGAAGGGTGATCCGATTGTCTTTGCCGCTGACGAATACCTCAACCGCAAGACCAATGCCGAAGCGCTGGCTAGCCTGCGTCCGGCCTTTGACAAAGCCGGTGGCGTGACGGCCGGCAATGCGTCCGGCATCAACGACGGCGCTGCCGCCGTGATGGTGATGAGCGCCAAAAAAGCCGCCGCTTTGGGGCTCAAACCGCTGGGTCGCATAGCCAGCTTTGCCACCAGTGGCGTGGACCCGGCGCTGATGGGTATGGGACCGGTGCCGGCTTCGCAAAAGGCACTGGCGCGCGCTGGCTGGAAGGCGGCCGACCTCGATCTGCTGGAAATCAACGAGGCGTTTGCGGCACAGGCGTGCGCTGTCAATCAGCAAATGGGCTGGGACACTTCCAAGGTCAACGTCAATGGTGGTGCCATTGCCATCGGTCACCCCATCGGTGCGTCCGGCTGCCGTATTCTGGTCACGCTGCTGCACGAAATGCAGCGCCGCAATGCAAAAAAAGGCATTGCCTCTTTGTGCATCGGCGGCGGTATGGGAGTGGCGTTGACGATCGAGCGATGAGCCTGGGGATGGGGCCTGGGTGGCGAAACGTCTGGTTGGCCGCCGCCCTGGGTCTGGCGTCGGCCTGGGCCTGCGCTGACAGCCCGTTGTGCCGCCTGGGACTCAGGCAATCGCCCATCGACATCGTCGCAACGGTCAAGCACGCGTTGCCGGCGCTGGAGTTTCATTACCGCGCTGCGCCTTTGAAAATTGCCAACGACGGACACACGGCGCGGGTGCGTTTTAGCAACGCTGGCGGGCTCAAGATCGGCAACGAGAGTTTCACGCTGCAGCAGTTTCACTTTCATACACCCGGCGGTGATCGCCTTGCCGGTGAACAATTCGCCATGGCCGCGCACCTGCTGCACAAGAGCAGGACCGGGCGTCTGCTGGCGCTGGTGGTGTTGTTTCGCCAGGGCGGCGAGAACCCGGCGCTGGCTGCGCTGTGGCCCCAAATTCCCGAGCCTGTTGACGGTGATCACTTGATTGCCGGTGCGTCTGTCGATGCCAGTCGTCTGTTGCCCGGCAGTCGCTCCTACTATCGCTATGAAGGCTCGCTGACCGCGTCGCCGTGTACCGAGAACGTGACCTGGCTGGTGATGAAGCAGCCGCTTGAGTTGTCGCCCGCTCAGTTGCTCTTCTGGCGCGCCCGGTTTGCCGACAACATTCGAGCACCGCAGCCTCTTCATGGCCGCATCGTCCAGGAAAATGGCTAACTTTCATGCGCAACGCTGCGCCGTAAATTAATTTTGAAAGAATATATGCAGCAACACCCGCAACGAGTCATGGCAGCGCGAGGGTTTTGCGCCGCGCTGTTGCTGGCCAGCAGTGCAATGATCGTCCCTGCCTTCGCTCAAGCTGCCGCGCGGCCGGGCAAGCCCAAGGCGCCTGGGGTGGAAGTGACCGTCACGGAGGAAATGACTGGTGCCGGCATTGTTTCCAGTGGCGTCACCTTGCCACCGATTCCGCCGGTGACCGGTAGTCGCAAGGACCCGGTGCCTTCCTGGGGCAAACCGCTGCCGTATCCGGTAGTCATTGCCGACCGGCGCAACAATCGGCTGATCGAGATTGCACCCAACAAAAACATCATTTGGGAGTTTGTTTCGCCCGGCCTGAAGGTCTATCGCGGCAATGAAGATGTGAACTTTTCGCCTGACGGCAAACGGCTGGCAGTGAGCGAGGAAGATAACTTTGATGTGCACATCGTCGATTACGAACAGAAGGCGCTGACCTGGACCTACGGCACGCCCGACTTCCGCGGCAAGGCGCCCGGCTTTTTGAATTATCCCGACGACGCGCACCTGTTGGCCGACGGCAAGGTGATTACAGCCGATATTCGCAATTGCCGCATTCTGATCATTGACCCGAAGGACAACAGCATCGCCACTCAATGGGGCAAGCCAGGCAAGTGCCGGCACAAACCACCCCATCAACTGGCGCACCCGAACGGCGCCACGCCACTGGAAAATGGTGACATTCTGGTGACAGAGATTTCCGGCTCATGGATTTCGCGCATCACGCGTCAAGGCAAGGTATTGTGGAGTGTGAAAGCGCCCAACATTCGCTATCCGTCAGACGCCTTCTTGACGGTCGATGGCAAGCAGGTGATCGTGGCTGACTTCTGGAAGCCCGGGCGTATCGTCATTTTTGACCCGGCCAGCCGCAAAATAAGTTGGGAATATTTTGTCAAGGACGGCGAGAAAATGCTGGATCATTCCAGTATCGCCCGCGAGTTGCCTGACACCGGCGACATATTTGTGGTTGACGATTTGCGTGACCGCGTCATGGTGATTGACCGCAAGACCAAGGAATTCATCTGGCAGTACGGCGTGACTGACACCAAAGGTCACACGCCGGGCCTCCTTTTCTATCCGGATGGCTTTGACATTGACGTCTTTCGCGACTGGAAGGCGGCGCTCGCGAAGCCCCCAGTCCGGCCTGTATTGCGGTGAGCTTTTCAAGTCGACCGACACACCCAGCCAGTATCAATTTGTGGGTCTTTGTCAGTGTTTTCCGCAATGCGGCTGGCGTAATTTGTGGCTATAGTGCGGTCTCGCCTATTCAATCGTCACTACAGGAGTAAAACAATGAGTCAAAAAGTCGCATATGTCACCGGCGGCATGGGGGGCATCGGTACTGCCATTTGCCAGCGCTTGCACAAGGAAGGTTTCAAGGTCATTGCCGGTTGCGGTCCGACCCGTGACCACGCCAAGTGGCTGGCCGAGCAGACCGCGCTGGGTTTCACTTTTTACGCGTCGGTGGGCAATGTTGGAGACTGGGATTCCACCGTGGAAGCCTTTACCAAGACCAAGGCCGAGCATGGAAGCGTTGATCTGTTGGTCAACAACGCCGGCATCACACGCGATCGTATGTTTATCAAAATGTCGCGCGAAGACTGGGACGCTGTGATTGAAACCAACCTCAACTCCATGTTCAATGTCACCAAACAGGTGGTCGCCGACATGGTGGAAAAGGGCTGGGGTCGTATTGTCAATATTTCTTCGGTGAATGGCGCAAAAGGCCAGGCCGGCCAGACCAACTACTCTGCCGCCAAGGCTGGTATGCACGGTTTCACCATGGCTCTGGCGCAGGAATTGGCCACCAAGGGCATTACCGTCAATACGGTAAGTCCGGGCTACATCGGCACCGATATGGTGAAGGCGATTCGCCAGGATGTACTCGACAAGATCGTGGCCACCGTGCCGGTCAAGCGCCTGGGTGAACCCAGCGAAATAGCATCCATCATTGCCTGGCTGGCCTCTGACGAAGGCAGTTATTCGACTGGCGCCGATTTCTCGGTGAACGGCGGCTTGCACATGGGATGATGATGACTTGGGCGGGTGCCAACTCCCGCTTTCGACGCCTGGCTGTTGCAATCTGCTGTGCCACGTTGTATGCACCCTTGGTCGCGCAGGCCGAGGGAAGCAGCGAGTCCAACTTGGTGCCAACCCCAACGCTCTGGCGAGCAACTACGGAGAGCGTCGAACTGCTTGGCGGCGAAAAGATGGGACTGCTGGGCCTTGACTTGTTGTTTGATGTGAACGACAGGTTGCGCTTGGGTATGGGCACTTACGGCGCGGTGCGCGGCGAGCGTGGCGGCTTCATTACCCTGGGTCTGGTAGGCGAAGCGCGCCAGCGTCTGAGCCCGAACTGGTTGGCGCGTGCCGGGCTGTTTGTCGGTGCCGGCGGCGGGCGTGGCGGCTACACGCTGTCGGGCGGGGGCCTGTCGGGCGGGGGCTTGATGCTGCGCGGTGATGTTGGTCTAAACTACGAGAGCGGGCGCTACGGTAATTTCGGCTTGGGTGTCAGCCACGTGCAATTTCCGTCCGGAGTCATCCAAAGCACGCAGCCTTATCTTCAGTACGAATACCCATTTTTCAGTCTCTTGAACCCGGCGTGGACGACCGCCTTGCCCGCCGTTGGCAACGCCACTGCGGGCGACTGCGCCGTGCTGGCCCGGAGCACAGAATTTGCGTTGGTGACGCGCACCTACAAGATTCCATCCTCGGTCGTGCGCGACGACGGGCTGGCGCAACACAGCAGTATGCAATTGCTGGGTGTCGAATGGTTGTCCTATCTGGATCAACACTGGTTTTTGAAGCTGGAGTCCGAGGGTGCCATGGGTGGCCAGAGCAATGGCTATATGCAAATTCTGGCGGGCGGCGGCTACCGCCATGCACTTTCAGACAGCACGGCAGTCAAATTGCACGCGGCGGCTGGCCCGGCCGGCGGTGGTGGTGTCGACACCGGCGGCGGCTTGTTGCTGGACGCTGGCATTTCACTGAGTCAAAAACTAAGCTCGCGTACCGCGCTGGAGTTATCGCTTGGCGAAGTGCACGCGCCATCCAGAAGCTTCACTGCAACCAGTCTGGGCGTCAAGCTGAACTATCAGTTTGGCTTGCCCGGCGTGTCTGAACAAGCGCTGTCCTGGTCTGCCCTGAGTGATTTTGATGCCACCAAGCTTCGGGCGCGGGTCGTCAACCAGACTTATTTCAAGGCCGCTCCTGCGTGGCGCAACCGTTCGGTCGACCAGTCGGTCAGCAATCTGGGTGTCCAGCTTGATTACTTTGTGGCTCCCAACTGGTTCGTGACCGGTCAAGGCCTGGCTGCCTATGCCGGTGATGCCGGTGCCTACATGACAGGTCAAGTGGGTGTGGGTCTGCAGCAGCCTCTGTCGCAGCGCTGGTTTGTCGAGGCTGAGGCCTTGCTGGGCGCCGCCGGCGGCGGCGGATTGGCTGTGGGTGGTGGCCTGGTGGGTCAGGGCAATGCCTCCATCGGTTTTCGCTTTTCGAACACGCTATCGTTGCTGGTCAGCGCCGGCAGAGTTGCCGCTCCCAAGGGTGATTTCAGGGCCAACGTGGCCGGTCTGGCGCTGGTTTATCAGTTCACCGGGTTTACCCACAAGTAGCTGCGCCGCAGGGGTGGTCCACGGCGTACCGTTTTGACCTGGCGGCATTGTGGTTTTCCATAGTTGCCGGAGACAACTTTCGCGTTTAGAGTGCCGTCTTATCAGCGCACCTGGAACACGCCGTGAACTCATTCAATCAGGCTCAAAGGCGCCCCTCTGCAAGTCCCTCTATGCGCAGGCGGTGACGGCGGTGATTCTTGGTGTGTTGTTAGGGCACTATCCGCAACTGGGTGCCGACGGCGGTGGGCACTGTGCCAGTTGCCGGGCTGGCGCTGATCCTGGGCATTGATCGTTTTATGTCCGAGGCGCGGGCGTTGACCAACCTGGTGGGCAACGGAGTCGCCACCCTGGTGGTCGCCAGGTGGACCGGTGAGCTTGATACGAAGCAGCTTCAAGCGGGTCTGAACAACGAGAGCTGGGCCGAATCCGACGAGCCGGAAATATTGCTGGATCAACAGGTGGCGCGCATGGCGGTTGACAAAAAGTAGCAGCTTTTTTGAAGATCTAACCTGTCATCAGACGGACAGCGATTCAATCTCGCTCGATAACGCCAGCCACTGTTCTTCGAGTTGCTGCAACTGATCGTTGACGGTTTTCAGGCGCTTTCCGAGTTCCGCAATTTCGGCCGGAGGCGGCGACTTGCAAAGATGAGCTTCCAGCGCTGCGCCCTCGCCGTTGAAAACGGTCATGCGCGCTTCGAGTTCTTCCAGCCGCCGTTTGAGTCCGGTTGACACGGTTTTTGTTTTCGGCGCCGCTGATGCCGCAGCCTGGGCCTTGCGCTCGGCTTTCGCTGCCACACTGCTGGCTTCCTTGATCGCCTCGCGCTGGCGTTTGGCTTCGTCCAGCAGGTAGCGCTGGTAATCGTCCAGATCGCCGTCAAACGGCGATACACCACCGCGCGAGACCATCCAAAACTCGTCGCAGACAGCGCGCAGCAGGGCGCGGTCGTGGCTGACCAGCATCACAGTGCCTTCAAATTCGTTGAGTGCCATGGAGAGCGCCTCGCGGGTTGCCAGGTCCAGGTGGTTGGTCGGCTCATCGAGCAGCAACAGGTTGGGACGCTGCCAGACAATCATGCACAACACCAAGCGAGCCTTCTCGCCGCCGCTCATGCTGCCGACCGCTTGCTTAACCATGTCACCGCCGAAGTTAAAAGTGCCCAGGAAGCTACGCAGGTCTTGCTCGCGCGTGGCTTGGCCGGCAATTTTTCCGGCAGTGGTCATGTCCTTGACCAGCCGAATCATGTGTTCCAGCGGCGTGTCACTGGGGCGCAAGACGTCAAGTTCTTGCTGGGCAAAGTAGCCGATGTTCAAACCCTTGCCTTCGGTGATCTCGCCGTCAATCGCCTGCAAACTGCGGGCCACAGTCTTCACCAAGGTTGATTTGCCTTGCCCATTGGCGCCCAGAATGCCAATGCGCTGGCCCGCCAGTACCGAGCGACTCACCTTGTTCACAATGACGGTGGGTGGCGTGCCTTCGGGGGCATCTGGCGGCGCCGGGTAGCCAAAGCTCACGCCCGACATCGATAGCATGGGGTTGGGCAGGTTGGCGGGCTCCTTGAATTCAAAAGTGAAGTCGGCCTCCGACAGTAGCGGCGCGATTTTCTCCATGCGGTCCAATGCCTTGACCCGACTTTGTGCCTGCTTGGCCTTGCTGGCCTTGGCCTTGAAGCGGGCAATGAACTTTTGCAGGTGCGCAATCTTGTCCTGCTGTTTGGCAAAGGCGTTTTGCTGCAACGTCATTTGCTCAGCGCGCATGTCTTCAAACTTGCTGTAGTTGCCGCCGTAGCGCACCAGCTTTGCCGCGTCAATGTGCAGGGTGACGTCGGTCACTGCATCCAGAAATTCGCGGTCGTGGCTGATGACGATCATGGTCCCTTCATAGCGCTTGAGCCAGGCCTCCAGCCACACCAGGGCGTCAAGGTCCAGGTGGTTGGTGGGCTCGTCCAGCAGCAGCAGGTCGGACGGACACATCAGGGCACGGGCCAGTTGCAGACGCATGCGCCAGCCACCCGAAAAGCTGTTGACCGGGTTGGCGAGTTCGGTGGTCTTGAACCCCAGTCCCAGAATCAGTGCCTGGGCGCGTGCTGGTGCGTCATGGGCCCCGGCGTCCTGCAACGCCATGTAAGCGTGGGCCATGCGGTCGTAGTCATCGGTGGTCTCCGCTGCGTTGACTTCCTGTTGCGCGGCCAGCAGCGTCGTGTCGCCATCCACCACAAAGTCGGTGGCGCTTTGTTCGGTCTCGGGCATGTCCTGCGCCACCTGGCCCATGCGCCATTGGGTCGGCAGGTAATACTCGCCAGCGTCTTCATGCAGCGTGCCATTGAGCAGCGCAAATAGTGAGGACTTGCCGGCACCGTTGCGACCCACCAGTCCCACTTTTTCACCCGGGTTCAGGGTGATCGTAGCGGCGTCGAGCAGCACCTTGGCGCCGCGGCGCAGGGTGACATTTTTGAGAGTGATCATGCGGGCGTTAAATTTTTGTTGGGGTCGGTTGGGTCGAGCGGCAAACCCAGAAAAACAAGGTGGTCCTTGGCCGGCTCCCGGAATGAGGCGATGGGTAAAAAGCCGAGTTGCCGGTACAACGCGAGCGCCTGCACATTGTGTGGCCAGGTGCAAATTGCGGCGGTCCGGTAGCCGGCCTGACGGGCTTGGGTGAGCAGCGCCTCGGTCAATGTCCTCGCCAAGCCTTGGCGGCGAAAACCTTCCCGGACGTACACCCGTTTGATTTCCGCAATACCGTCGTGCGCGCTGGCCACGAAGGCGCCACAACCAGCCAATTCACCTTCGAAATGGGCTACCAGCACGGCACCGCCAGGCGCGGCGTAACGCCCCGGCAATTGCGCCATGTCGGCCCAGATGGTGCTGTTGGGTGGGTTGTCCAGATCGCGCTCGGCGTACTCCAGCAACAGGCCTTTAAAAATTTCAAAGTCAGTCGCGGTTGAGAGCAGGGTGAGGGTGAACTGAAGGTGCATGGCTTGGGCGTTAGCTTGGCAGTGTGTCATGATCGGCTTGCAGCATCTCGCGCGTCACCAGCAGCACCTGGTCGTCGCCAGCGCTGGTTTGCAGCCAGACCACTTCGAGTCTGGGAAAGGCTGCCTCGAAGTTGACGCGTTCGTTGCCGATCTCCAGCACCAGCACGGCGCCTTGGCTCATGTGCCGCGGTGCGTCCACCAGCAGTTGACGGATGAAGTCCATGCCGTCATGGCCACCCTGAGTGTTGCCGTCCAATGCCAAGGCCGGCTCGGCCTTGTATTCCGGTGGCAGGGCAGCCATGCTGGTCGAGTTGACGTAAGGTGGGTTGCAAAGAATCAGGTCAAACAGCCCGTCCACCGATGCCAGACCATTGGCGACCAACAGGCCAACGCGATCCTGCAAGTGGTACTTGTCGATGTTGATACGAGCTACCGCGAGGGCGTCTGTCGAGATGTCGGAGGCAAGCACCATCACATCCGGGTAAGCCATTGCGGCAAGCACCGCCAGACTGCCGTTTCCCGTGCACAGGTCAAGGACTTTGCAGGTGGACTCGGCAAGCCAGCAATCCAGGCGTTCATTCACCAGCAACTCGGCAATGAAGGAACGCGGCACGATGGCGCGCTCGTCGACGTAAAACGCAACACCCTGCAACCAGGCTTCGCGCGTCAGGTAGGCAGACGGTTTACGGGATGAGATTCTGGCACTGAAAAGTGAAGCCACCTGGGCTTGTTTCTCATCGGCCACTGCTTGATTTGCCAGTGATTTTGGGCCGTCCAGCGGCGTATCAAGCGGCAAGCCCAGCTGCCACAAGACCAGCCACGCTGCTTCATCAAACGCATTGCTGGTGCCGTGACCAAACGCCACGCCAGCGGCGGCCAGTTGACTTGCGCCGGCCTCAATCAATTCGGCAACGGTCATGGCTTCAGGCGTGCGTTCAGATTTTCCAGCACACGTCGGTAAATGTTCTTCAGCGGTTCGATGTCTGCCACAAGAATGTGTTCGTCAATCTTGTGGATGCTGGCGTTGGGTGGCCCCAGCTCGATGACCTGAGGGCAAATTTTGGCTATGAAACGTCCATCGCTGGTGCCGCCGGTAGTGGAGAGCTGGGTGTCTATCCCAGTTTCAGCTTTGATCGCCGAGCGCACTGCGGCAACCAGCGTTCCGGGTGTCGTTAAAAACGGCAAACCACCGACGGTCCAAGTCAACTCGTAGTCAAGACCGTGCCGTTCCAGTACGGTTTGCACGCGCGACTGAAGACTTTCGGGCGTCGACTCGGTGGAAAAACGGAAATTGAAGTCAATTGCCAGCACGCCAGGAATCACGTTGCCGGCCCCGGTGCCGGCGTGCACATTGCTCACCTGCCAGCAAGTGGGGGGGAAGAACTCGTTGCCTTGATCCCATTCCATGTCGACCAACTCGGCCAGGGCTGGAGCGAACAGATGGACCGGATTTTTTGCCAGCTGCGGGTAGGCAATATGACCCTGCACACCTCTAATGCTCAGACGCCCGCTCATAGAGCCTCGGCGGCCATTCTTGATCATGTCGCCCGTGCTTTGAAGCGACGTCGGCTCGCCCACAATGCAGTAGTCCATTCGTTCGCCGCGCGCTTGCAAGGCTTCGCAAACGACCACCGTGCCGTCCAGCGCGGGGCCCTCTTCGTCGCTCGTGATCAAAAAACCGATCGACAGGCCGGTGTCGGGCTGCGCTGCCACAAACTCCTCAACAGCCACCACAAAAGCCGCCAGCGAAGTCTTCATGTCGGCGGCGCCGCGACCATACAACTTGCCGTCACGCTGCGAGGGCATGAACGGGTCGCTGTGCCACTGGTCCAGCGGACCGGTGGGCACCACATCCGTGTGACCGGCAAAAACTATCAATTTGCTGGCTGCAATCGCATCGGTGACGCGTGTCGATGGCCGCTTGGCCCATAAGTTGGTAACACGAAAATCTGATGGCCCGCTGGAGATGGTTTCACAAACAAAGCCCAATGGGGCAAGGCGAGTGGCGATGATGTGCTGGCACCCGGCATCATCCGGCGTCAGCGACGCGCAGGAAATCAGCTGTTTTGCAAGTTGCAGTGTGCGGGGCATCAGTGTTTCACGTCCAGTGTGATTTCTGTGAAAGATGGCTCGTCGTCCGGGTCTTCCTGCGGCTCCTCTGGCTTGGCGCGAACGCTAAAGTCATTTTCCAGTCGCCACATCAAATTGGTGGGTGAATCAGAATTGGCCAGCCCTTCTTTGCGCTCCACAATGCCTCGCACAATCAGGCGCGCAATGTCCTGCTCAAAGGTCTGGCTGCCGGCTGCCATCGACTTTTCCATCGCCTCTTTGACACCGGAAAAGTCACCTTTTTCAATCAACTCGTAGACCAGTTTGGTATTGAGCAAAATCTCCACGGCAGGTATGCGCGCGCCGCTCACTGTGCGCAACAGACGTTGCGACACAATCGCTTTCAAGGCAGCGGCCAGGTCGCCCAGCAGGGTCGGTCGCACTTCCACCGGATAAAACCCCAGAATCCGGTTCAGGGCCTGGTAGCTGTTGTTGGCGTGCAGGGTTGCCAGGCACAGATGGCCTGACTGGGCGTAGGCAATGGCCGACGACATGGTGTCACGGTCGCGTATCTCACCAATCAGGATGACGTCGGGCGCTTGCCGCAAGGCGTTCTTGAGGGCCAGCTCGGTGGAGCGCGTGTCGATGCCGACTTCGCGCTGGTTGACCACTGAGCGCTTGTTCTTGAACAGAAATTCAACCGGGTCTTCAATCGTGAGGATGTGGCCGGAGGCGTGCTCGTTGCGGAAATCGAGCAACGACGCCAACGTCGTGCTCTTGCCGGTTCCGGTAGCGCCGACCAGTAGCATCAAGCCGCGCTTCTCCATGATCAATTCACTCAGGATCGATGGCACCGACAGCGTCGCCAGGGGCGGAATGTCCATCGAGATGAAACGGATCACGGCCGCCAAAGAACCACGCTGGCGCATCGCGCTGATGCGAAATCTGCCAACGCCTGCCAGGCCCCAGCCCATGTTCAGCTCGTTGGTATCTTCCAGTTCCTTGATACGCTCAGGCGGCAAAATCTCAGCCAGCAAATTGCGCGGCGCCTCGGGTGGCAGCACCTGGTTGTTGATGGGAACACATTGGCCATTGATCCGGATCAGAACCGGTGAGTGAGCCGACAGATAGACGTCGGAGGCCTTCTTCTCGCTCATCAAGCGAAGAATTCGCTCCATCGTGCCCAAGCTGCCGTTATTTGCCATCTCAGCCCTTATCAGTCGCGCAGCAAATCGTTCAGGCTGGTTTTGGCGCGCGTTTGCGCATCCACCCGTTTCACGATGATGGCCGCAAAAAGACTGTACTTGCCATTGTTCTTGGGCAGGCTGCCGCTGATCACCACCGAACCGCTGGGGATCCGGCCATAACTGACACTGTCGGTTGCACGGTCGTAAATAGGGGTGCTTTGACCCAGGTAAACGCCCATGGAGATGACCGAATTTTCCTCGACGATGACGCCCTCCACCACTTCGGAGCGGGCACCGATGAAGCAGTTGTCTTCAATGATGGTGGGGCCGGCCTGCATCGGCTCCAGCACGCCACCGATGCCGACACCTCCGCTAAGGTGCACATTTTTGCCGATTTGTGCACATGATCCAACGGTGGCCCATGTATCCACCATGGTGCCTTCGTCCACATAAGCCCCGATGTTGACGTAGGACGGCATCAAAATGACGCCCTTGCCGAGAAAGCTGCCGCGCCGCGCGACTGCTGGCGGCACCACGCGCACACCGGTGGCTTTCATGGCCTGGGCGTCCAGGTGGGCAAATTTGGTCGGCACCTTGTCGTAGAAACCCAGGTCACCCGCCTTCATGATCTCGTTGTCTTTCAGGCGAAAGCTCAGCAGCACGGCTTTTTTGATCCACTGGTGCGTGGTCCACTGGCCCACGGCTTCGCGGGTGGCGACGCGCAAGCGCCCCGAGTTGAGCTGGGCAATAACTTGCTCGACTGCCGCAAGTACATCCTTGGGTGCCGATTGGCTGGAAAAATTGGCGCGATCTTCCCACGCGGCATCGATGATTTTTTGCAGTTGCTGTGGCATGAAAGCTTTTCTCAGGTTCGGTTGATCAAGTTCTGGATTTGACAAACTCAACAATGCGTTGGGCCGCCTCGACACATTCAGCGGTCTCGGCCACCAGGGCCATGCGAATACGCCCTTCACCCGGGTTTGCGCCTTGACTGTCGCGCGACAGGTAAGACCCGGGCAAAACCGTCACATTGTAAAGAGTGAACAGATCACGTGCGAAATCCGCATCATTGCCCTTCACTTTGGCCCAAAGGTAAAAGCCGGCATCCGGCAGCGCCAGCTCCAGCACGTCGGCCAGCAGCGGCGTCACTTGGGCAAATTTGCTGCGGTACAAGGCCCGGTTGTCGATGACGTGCTGCTCATCACGCCAGGCCGCAATGCTGGCAGCTTGCACCACCGGGCTCATGGCGCAGCCGTGGTAGGTGCGGTAGAGCAAAAACTGCTTGATGATGGCAGCGTCGCCAGCGACGAAGCCGCTGCGCATGCCAGGTACATTGCTGCGTTTGGACAGGCTGGTCAGCGAGATCAGGTTCTTGAAATCGTTGCGGCCCAGCGTGGCGGCGGCTTCCATACCGCCCAGTGGCGGCTCGTCGCGGAAGTAAATCTCGCTGTAGCACTCGTCCGAGGCGATGACAAAGCCGTGGCGATCACTTAAATCAAACAGTTTTCTCCACTCGGACAGCGGCATCACTGCGCCCGTTGGGTTGCCTGGTGAACAGACAATCAGCAACTGCGTGTGCTGCCAAACCTGGTCGGGCACGCTGTCCCAGTCCTGCGCAAAATTTCGCGCCGGGTCGGTTGCGACAAAGTAGGGCTGGGCCCCGGCCAATAGTGCCGCACCTTCGTAAATCTGGTAGAAAGGATTGGGGCATACCACCATCGGCGCAGAGTTGTTCATGCTGCCTGCCGGTACCGGATTGACGATGGTCTGAGTCAGCGCAAACAAGGCCTCGCGTGAGCCGTTCACCGGCAGCATCTGGGTAGCCGGGTCGACCTCCAGGCGGTAACGCTGTTTGAGCCAATGTGCGAACGCCTTGCGCAACTTGATATCACCGGTGGTAGCCGGGTAGGACGCCAGCCCGCTGGGCGTGCTCACAATGGCATCGATCATCGCCTGCTGAATGAAGGCCGGTGTCGGGTGTTTGGGTTCGCCCATGCCCAGACTGATCGGGCGCAGGGCTGGGTTGGGGGTGACGTTGGCGAACAGTTGACGCAGCCGCTCGAACGGGTAGGGCTGCAACAGGGAAAGCAGTGGATTCATTGCGGTCGATTATCCTGTCTGTGCGATGCCTGTCGCCAAACCCTGCCTCGGTCGCCCGTCTGGTCGGCTTACTTTTTAATTTTTCTGCGAGCGTTGCTTGACTTGACCGCCGCTTTGCGTGCGGGCTTTGCCGCAGACTTTGCGACTGGTGATACGGCCGGCTTCGCCGCTGCCTTGGGGGCATCCCCAATGACCGACTTGACCGGACAGATTTTGAAGATGGGGCATTTCTGGCAACCGACAGCAATGGCAATGGGGCAAATGGTCATGGTTTTCTTTTCGTGGAGTGCGCTTTCGCGTAGCGTTACAGTATGCCCCGGCGCGAGCCGGGAAGCGCTACCAATGCAAGGGGATTGCCCCTAACTTTTACTGAGCTGTGACTTCAATGCCTTTGAACTCACCGGTTGCGATGCGCTTTTGCCACTCGGCCGGGCCGGTGATGTGGGCGCTGGTGCCACCCGCGTCAACCGCTACCGTGACGGGCATGTCGACCACGTCAAACTCATAAATAGCTTCCATGCCAAGGTCCGCAAAGCCAACCACCTTGGCATGCTTGATGGCTTTGCTGACCAGGTAGGCAGCACCGCCAACGGCCATCAAATAAGCGCTCTTGTGTTTCTTGATGGCTTCAATCGCCAGCGGGCCGCGCTCGGCTTTGCCGATCATGCAAATCAGGCCGGTTTGACTTAGCATCATCTCGGTGAAACTGTCCATGCGGGTGGCAGTCGTTGGGCCGGCCGGGCCGACCGCTTCACCTTTGACCGGGTCGACCGGGCCAACATAGTAAATGACCCGATTGGTGAAATCGACGGGAAGCTTTTCACCCTTGGCCAGCATATCCTTGATGCGCTTGTGAGCAGCGTCACGACCGGTCAGCATCTTGCCATTGAGCAAGAGTGTGTCGCCGGGTTTCCAACTGGCCACTTCCTCTTTGGTCAACGTGTTGAGGTCGACTTTTTTGCTCTTCACGTAGTCGGGCGTCCACTTGACATCGGGCCACAAATCGAGTGAGGGCGGGTCCAGGTACACCGGCCCGCTGCCATCCATCACAAAATGGGCGTGGCGGGTGGCCGCGCAGTTGGGAATCATGGCGATCGGTTTGCCGGCCGCGTGGGTTGGATACATCTTGATCTTGACGTCGAGCACCGTAGTGAGCCCGCCCAGGCCTTGGGCGCCGATGCCCAGTGCATTGACTTTTTCAAAAAGTTCCAGTCGCAATGCTTCGGCCTTGGTCAGTGCCTGGCCGGAAGATGATTTGGCCTGCAACTCGTACATATCAAGGTCTTCCATCAGGCTTTGCTTGGCCATCAGCACCGCTTTTTCGGCGGTGCCGCCAATGCCAATGCCCAGCATGCCGGGTGGGCACCAGCCGGCGCCCATGGTGGGCACTGTTTTGAGCACCCAATCGACCACCGAGTCGCCCGGGTTGAGCATGGCCATCTTGCTTTTGTTCTCGGAGCCGCCGCCTTTGGCGGCCACTGTAACCTCGAGCTTATTGCCGGGAACGATCTCGGTGTAGATCACGGCGGGTGTGTTGTCCTTGGTGTTCTTGCGATCAAACTGGGGATCTGCCACCACGCTGGCACGCAAGGGGTTGTCAAGGTGGTTGTAGGCGCGGCGCACGCCTTCGTTGACGGCGTCGTCCAGGCTGCCGGTGAACTCGCCCCAGCGCACATCCATGCCAACTTTGAGAAACACGTTGACGATACCGGTGTCCTGGCAAATCGGGCGGTGTCCGGTGGCGCTCATCTTGCTGTTGGTCAGAATTTGGGCGATGGCGTCTTTGGCCGCCGGGCTCTGTTCGCGCTGGTAGGCGCGGGCCAGGTGGGCAATGTAGTCGGCCGGGTGGTAGTAGCTGATGTACTGCAGGGCGGCGGAAACGGACTCGATCAGGTCAGACTGGCGGATGGTAGTCATGGTGATTTAAAACCTCAGGTGGTCGGGGCATTGGTTATGTGGTGACAATGGTCAGCAGTTTAACCGTCCAGGCTCTGCAAAACTGAGCCAGCTAGGCTGTGTTCATGCTCAAGTTCATTCGATTCAATGTCAGTCGCTTTATCGATTCGCAGTCTTTTGGCGGTGTGTTGCTGGCGCTGGCCGCACTGGCGGCGCTATCGGTCAGCAACTCGCCGTGGAGCGAGGCCTATCAGCAGTTGCTGCACCTGCCCATGGAACTGAGTTGGGGAGCGCACCGGCTGCTGCTGCCGATGCCGCTGGTTTTCTGGGTCAATGACTTGTGGATGGCGGTGTTCTTTTTTTTGGTGGGTCTTGAGATCAAGCGCGAATTGCTGGTTGGCGAGTTGGCCTCGCCGGCCCAGTTGCTGCTGCCGGCCTGCGCAGCCTTGGGTGGCATGGTGCTGCCGGCACTGATCTATGTGGTGCTCAACTGGGGGGACGCCGTCGCCTTGCGCGGCTGGGGCATTCCGATGGCCACCGATATTGCTTTTGCGCTGGGTATTTTGGTACTGTTTGGCAGCCGCATTCCCGAATCGCTCAAGGTGTTTTTAACCACCGTGGCCATCATCGACGACTTGGGTGCAATATTGGTGATTGCACTGTTCTATACGACAGCGTTGTCAGCCATCATGCTGCTGGCTTCGCTCGCTTGCATGATGGCTCTGCTGGCCTTGAACCGAGCCCGGGTGGCATCGATTTGGTGCTACGTGGTGCTGGGATTGTTGCTTTGGGTCTGCATTTTGAAGGCTGGCGTTCATCCGACACTGGCCGGTGTCATCACGGCCTTGGCCATTCCTATGGCAGACGGCAAGGGCGGCTCACCACTGCACAACGCCGAGCACGCTTTGCAACCGTGGGTCGCCTATCTGATTTTGCCGCTGTTCGCTTTTGTCAATGCCGGAGTCGCGCTGCAGGGTGTGACCTTTACCATGCTGTTGCAATCTGTTCCCCTGGGCATTGTCAGCGGCCTGTTGCTGGGCAAGGGGATCGGCGTTTTCGGCGCTTCATGGGTGATGATCCGATGGGGCGGCGCCCGGCTTCCGGCACACAGCAGCTGGCGACAGTTTTTGGCCGTGTGCGTGCTGTGCGGGGTCGGCTTTACCATGAGTCTTTTTATCGGCGCGCTGGCCTTTGCACCGGCCTCTGCAAGCTACGAATCTCAGGTCAAGCTGGGGGTGCTGCTGGGGTCGCTGCTTAGCGCAGTGCTTGCCACTGTGCTGTTTTTGACCAGCCAGGCGAATGCCCAGAGCGTTCGAGGCTGATCTATTTGGATGCCAGTCAGTGGCGTGTAAGTGCCAGCCCTGACAGTCCCGGTCAGTTTCGATAGACTTGACAATACGCGGAACCGATTTCAGCAAGGATGCTGCATTGGCTGTCCTCAACACAATTTTTAGGAGACCTATTCATGAGTGAACCATCATCCGCCATTGAGTCCGTACTGGTTGAAAACAGAGTGTTTCCACCGAGCGAAGCATTCGTCAAGTCCGCACGGATCTCCGGCATGGAAGGCTACAACGCCTTGTGCGCTGAGGCGGCGAATGACTTTGAAGGTTTCTGGGCCAGACTGGCGCGCGAGAACGTGGTCTGGACGAAGCCTTTTACCAAGACGCTGGACGAGTCCAATGTGCCGTTTTACAAATGGTTTGAAGACGGCGAACTTAACGCTTCAGCCAATTGCCTGGACAAGCACATGGGCACGTCGGTGGAGAACAAAACAGCGGTCATCTTTGAAGCGGATGATGGTACGGTTACCAGGACCAGCTACAAGGAACTGCTGGGGCGCGTCAGCCAGTTTGCCAATGCGCTCAAGGTCCATGGCATTCAAAAAGGCGACCGCGTGCTGGTCTACATGCCCATGACACTCGAAGGGGTGATCGCCATGCAGGCCTGTGCCCGCATTGGCGCCACCCACAGCGTGGTGTTCGGTGGTTTCTCTGCCAAGGCATTGCAGGAACGCATCATTGACGCCGGTGCGGTAGCGGTGGTGACGGCCAATTACCAGATGCGCGGCGGTAAAGAGTTGCCACTAAAAGCCATTGTGGACGAGGGACTGGGTTTGGGTGGTTGCGAGTCGATCAAAACCGTTTTTGTGTACCAGCGCACCGCTACGGCCTGCAACATGGTGGCGGGACGTGATGTCACCTTTACCGAGGCTGTTGCCAGTCAAAGCAGTGTATGTGCGCCGGTGGCTGTAGGCGCCGAGCATCCGCTGTTCATTCTTTTTACTTCCGGCTCCACCGGCAAACCGAAAGGCGTTCAGCATTCCACCGGCGGCTTCATGCTGTGGGCCAAGCTGACCATGGACTGGACCTTTGATTTGAAACCGTCCGACGTCTTCTGGTGTACCGCGGACATTGGCTGGATCACGGGCCACGCCTATGTCGCTTATGGTCCATTGGCGGCAGGTGCCACACAGGTTATTTTTGAAGGCATTCCGACTTTTCCGGACGCCGGTCGTTTCTGGCAGATGATCGAGCGCCACAAATGCAGTATTTTCTATACCGCGCCGACCGCCATTCGGTCGCTCATCAAGGCGGCCGAGAGCAACGAAAAAGTTCATCCGGCACGCTCCGACCTGAGCAGTCTGCGCATTCTGGGGACGGTTGGTGAGCCGATCAATCCGGAAGCCTGGATGTGGTACTACCGAAACATCGGCGGTGAGCGTTGCCCGATCGTCGACACCTTCTGGCAGACCGAAACCGGCGGCCACATGATCACGCCGCTACCGGGCGCCACACCGTTGGTCCCCGGCAGTTGCACCTTGCCATTGCCCGGCATCATGGCCGCCATCGTGGACGAAGCCGGCCACGATGTGCCCAATGGTTCGGGCGGCATGCTGGTCGTGAAGCGTCCCTGGCCTTCCATGATTCGCACCATCTGGAATGACCCCGAGCGTTTCAAGAAAAGCTATTTTCCGGAGGAGATGGGGGGCACCTATTACCTGGCCGGTGACGGCGCAGTGCGCAGCATCGATAGGGGCTACTTCCGCATTACCGGGCGCATTGACGATGTGCTGAACGTGTCGGGTCACCGCATGGGCACCATGGAAATTGAATCGGCTCTGGTGGCCAAGACCGACCTGGTGGCAGAAGCCGCCGTGGTGGGGCGGCCGGACGATCTGACTGGCGAGGCCATTTGTGCATTTGTGGTGCTCAAACGTTCCTGCCCAACTGGTGATGAGGCACGCGCCATTGCCAAGGAACTGCGGGATTGGGTGGCCAAAGAAATTGGTCCGATTGCCAAGCCCAAAGACATTCGCTTTGGTGAGAACCTGCCAAAGACACGCTCCGGCAAGATTATGCGGCGCTTGCTGCGTTCCCTGGCCAAGGGCGAGTCGATTACCCAGGATACGTCAACACTCGAAAATCCGGCCATTCTGGACCAGTTGGGGCAAACTTATTGAGGTCTGAAAGCAACGGCTATTGAGGGTTCGCTGGACTGAGTTGGAGCCGAATCGCATGAAGGGTTTTTGCCGTGCGGTCGGCCCAACCTCGGTATCAAAATTCTTGCCAATCGTGGTGGCAGAGTTTGGGCTATCCGCCCGCGCCTGATACTGTCAAATGCCCAGAAAACGAATTTTCAGAGGAGACTAACTTGCTTGCAAGTTATGTCGCAGCTAAATCGGCGCGGACCTATACCCCGAACTCTGCAGTCGGCATCCTTGGTTAACGTAGCAATGTCGATTCGCTCGAAGGACAAGTACGCATTGGGAGCCGGCATTCCACTGGCCTAAATGCTCGCCCTATCTCTTTGGGTTTTGCGATAGGTCTGGTAGTTGCTTATGCGGGGAATACCAGGGCTACTGGCCTAAATGACTCTGCCGAATTCCAGACAACAGCCACCCACTGCTGCCCTGACGTGACTTCATCAAATGCCAGACCTCGTCGAACGACTCGTCCTGCTTGTCTGCGGCATCTCGAATCACTCCCGTAAAGTGCACACTCACCCAATAGCGATCAGTGTCTTCATCGACTTCGATGACCCCGGCTTCGAGGCTGACCACTTCGCTCTTGTGAGTAGCGGTATCCCGCTCGGCGATTTCCATCTTCAGTTCAGCGAACATTTCCGGCGTGGTGAACTGGCGGATGTCGACCAGGTTGGCGGCGTCGCTGGCAGCCTGCAGACGGATGAAGTTGACCTTGGCACTTCGCTCAAAGGATGCGGTGTCAAAGTCTGATCGAATCCGGCTTGCGCTGGCGCCAATGCTGGAGCCAATGGCCGAGCCGATGGCGCTGCGCCCTCCCGCGGGCATTGCCACCTTGTACGCGGGGGCATCGTACTCCATGGCGCTTGCCGTGCGGGCGTTGGGCGGGGTCGCATACGCATGCTGCATGCCCCTGGGGCTTGGGGCGTTGGACTGCTGCGCCGCTACGCGCTTACGCATAATGAAACCAATCGCCACCATGATGGCAGCCGCCAATAGCCCGATCATGACGATGGACGCCAACTCATCGCCAAATCCCATGTGGGACGCCAAGGCAGCCAGACCAAGGCCAGCAGCAAGCCCTGCGATTGGACCCATCCACGAACGGGAAGGTGCTGCTGCCGCGGCGCCGGCAGTCGGTGCGGCAGCGGTTTGCGCGGTTGTGGCGGGCGCTTTGTCCGCCATGGCCTGGCGTTGGGTACCCATGGATTTGCCGGAGCCCATGCGTTTTGCGGCTTCGGCATCCGTAGCGACGGTGCCAAAGCCGAGCGTGAACACTACGGCCAGCAGTGAAAGGAATTGCTTCATTTAGATCTCCTGAGAAGTGAAAGAACGGGCTAAGGGTAGGCGGTAGGCATCTTCTTAAAAAGCAGCCTTTATTGGATGAAAGCTTCGAAAAATAGAGAGCATTTGTGACGAAGGCGGGTTCAGAAACCTGCCAGACGCTGGCGCCGCTTGAACACGATGTGCAAGCGCCAAACAAGTTTGACACTGAGGTATGCCGTGGCAGACCCTGCCACCGAAAAAATGCCCATACCCAACACGGTTGGCCAGCCAAACTCCGCAAACCACGCAGCAACACCCATTCCTTGTGGCGCGCTGGCGGGCATGGCTCCCCCCAGAACCAGTCCACCCACTTGGTAGGCCAGCCAAAGCCAGAAGCCAATCGTGAGCGGATTGGTGAGCATCGTCATGGCAACCGCGACCGGAACATTGGCACGCCACCAGATGCAATGGGCGACGGCCACCACCATTTGCGCGACCGGAATCACGAAGGCCCAAAATGTGCCGACTGCCACGCCGCGTGCCACCGCTTCATGCTGGAGCCGCCACAACTGCGGGTCGAGCAACCGGCTAGCGGTCGGCTTCAGCCAAGGGTGGGCTGCCAATACCTCCCGGTTGGGTAGCGACTGGCGGAACCTGTTGCTCCATTGGTGATCAGGTCGTTTCATTGGGGTGCTTCCTTGCGCACCATGGCGATCAAAGCATGCAGCGCTACTCCGCCAACAATCAGAATCGCAAAGCCGATGCTCCACAGGAGCCAGGCGAGCGGCTTCAACCAGCCCACGGCATTTGGCAATGCAGACAATGCGGAGTGAATCCAAGGCAAGACGGTCTCGGTGCTCGCCTTGACTGCCAAGATCAGTTCGGATGGTGCCAACAAAGCGGTCCACCCCGGCAGAACTACTTGCTCGATCGATTGCGAGTGATCCGCCAAGGCACCGACGCCTGTGATGGACCAGGCGGCAAAAGAATGCAGTACCCAAACACCCATAGACCAGATGGCGAGAAGTGCCAGAACCAGAAACCAGGAAATCGCGTAAAGCATTGGGAGTCCGATATCTTGTAATTGCGATGGGCCAATGGTGCCGATCCTGCGACCTCCAGAACAGCAGGGAAATTCGCCGGTACACCCCCGGTTTTACGAACTATATTGATTGTTTTATCAGAAAAAACATGGCGATATACCGCTAGACTTCGGCATCTGATGTCGCGCTGGCGTTTTGCCCGTTGCGCAAGCTAAGCAACACGATTGGAGTTGCGGATTCCCAACTTGAGAGGTATTTATGCAGACTATTGCTCCCCTGTGGCTCTGGGCTACCTTCGTCGGCATCGTGCTGGTGTCGCTCTTCATTGACTTTGTGTTGCTCAAAAAGCAGGGCGCGCAAGACATCGGTGTCAAGGCAGCACTGAACTGGTCGCTGGTCTGGATTGCGCTCAGTTTTCTGTTCAACGGCCTGTTCTGGTGGGCGGTCAAAGACAGCACCGGGTCGAACGAGACCGCCAACACCAAGTCGCTGGAATTTCTGACCGGTTATCTGATCGAGAAATCGCTGGCGGTCGACAACATTTTTGTTTTTCTGCTGATCTTCACCTACTTCGCCGTCCCCACGCACTATCAGAAAAGGGTGCTGATGATCGGTATCATCGGCGCGATTGTGTTGCGCACCATCATGATCCTGGTGGGCGGCTGGCTACTGGCTGAGTTCCACTGGATCTTGTATGTGTTCGGAGCATTCCTGATCCTGACGGGTGTGAAGATGTGGTGGGCCGCTGGCAAAGAGCCCGACCTGGAAGACAACCCCGCATTGAAGTTGCTGCGCAAAACGCTGCCAGTGAGCAAGAACTACGACGGCGAGAATTTTTGGACCATCGAAAACGGCAAGAAAATCGCCACGCCGCTGGCCATGGTGATCTGTCTGATTGCGCTGACCGACGTAATTTTTGCGGTGGACTCCATCCCAGCCATCTTTGCCATCACCAGCGACCCCTTCATTGTGCTGACCAGCAATGTGTTTGCCATCTTGGGACTGCGGGCGATGTACTTTTTGCTGGCGGCTGTGGCCAACAAGTTTCACCTGCTGAACTACGGCCTGGCGGTGATTCTGGTGTTCATTGGCACCAAGATGTGTCTGGTCGACGTCTTCAAGATTCCGGTCGTGTTCTCGCTTGGAGTTGTGGTTGGCATATTGGCCTTGACTATGCTGCTGAGCGTGCGCACCGCGCAACCTGAACCGAAGGCCTGAACTGGTGCTAAAGCGCCGGTTGCAGCAAGCGCTGCACCAGCGGATGCAGCACCTTTTTTTCGGTGCCAATCGCAAAAAAGTGCTCGGTCACACCTTCGCACGGACCCAGGCGCTGCACTGCGTAATGGGCCAGCAGATTGTCATGTACCCATTCAGCCGCTGGAAACACGCCCATGCCGCTGGCGCCAAAGGTCTTCAGCAGCGCACCGTCCTCAAACTCGCCGACGATGCGTGGCCGGATCGCGCGTTGCTCAAACCATTGGTCCAGCCGGGCACGCACCGCAGTGTGTGCAGTGGGCAGCAGCAGAGGCACATCGGCCAGGCTTTGCGGAAAATCTTTTCTCGCAGCCTCTACCAAACTCGGCGTGCCGTACCAGCCAATGGTGGATGAGCCCGTGGCGTGGCTGTAAAGCTTGATGTTGGGATTGGCCGGTGCGGGACGGTCCGACAGCACAATGTCCAGCCGGTGCAGAGCAAGGTCGCCCAACAGATCATCTAGATTTCCCTCGTGGCACAGCAAGCGCAAGTTCGGTTCGCCAATAACAGGTAGCAATAGGCGATGCACGACCAATTTGGGCAGGCCGTCGCAAATGCCAACCGCTAGTCGTACGGTCGGCGTACTCACTGCGTCGCGGACCCGCGACGGCAGGTTTTCACCCAGTTGAAAAATGAGGTCGGCCTGCTGCATGGCGGCCAGTCCGGCCTCAGTCAGCACCAACCCTCGCCCGGCGGGCTTGAGCAGTGCGTAGCCCAGGGCGCGCTCAAGTTCACGCACCTGGGCACTTACGGTTTGCACTGCCATGTTCAATTTGTCAGCGGCCCGAGAGATGCCACCTTCTTTGGCTACTACCCAAAAGTAGTACAGATGTTTGTAATTAAACGAAGAGCTCATAAGTCAGGTTTATTAGGATTACGGATAAGAAAGTATCTGCTTTTTAAGAAGCATCTTAAGTCTTATCGTTGCGACTTCTTTCACCCACTCAAGAAGAGATGCCACCATGCGTTGCCGAGGTTGGCACCGGCACCATGCCCACCCTCGATCACTTCATAAAACAGGTAAGGCACACCGAATTCAGATAGCCGCGCGGCAAACTTGCGTGTGTGCTGCGGCCCAACCCGGTCATCTTTGGTGGTTGTCCATATGAACGTTTCAGGATAGTTCACGCCCTTTTTCAGGTTGTTGTAAGGCGAAATCTAAGCCAAGAAATTTTTCTCGTCCTTATTGGCAACGCTTCCGTATTCACCAACCCATGAGGTTCCGGCGGCAATTGATTCAAAGCGTAGCAGGTCCAACAGCGGAACTTGAATATCTACCACGCTCCACAATTCCGGATGCTGAGTCATCTGCACGCCCATCAGCAGGCCACCGTTGGAGCCTCCTTGGATAGTCCAAGCTGATGAATGGCACTTTCTCCTTCCTGTACCGCGTCGGCAAACGTCAGCTTCACTCGAGCGGGAGCACCAGCTTTGCACGGATTCGCGCTCACGACCGGCAGGTGCACGGTCGCTCAGCTTGAACAATTCGCGGTTACTCATACCGATCAAAACCATTTGTAGTTTGATGCGCTACGCACTACAATATGCCGAAATGATCAAGAGTTTTCGTCACAAAGGCTTGCAACGTTTTTTTGAAACAGGCAGCAAGTCCGGAATACAGGCTGCGCATGCGAGCAAGCTGCGCCTGCAACTGGCAGCTTTGGATCAAGCGGTCAAACCTGAAGACCTTTCGGCGCCGTCCTGGGCGTTGCACCCCTTAAAGGATGAACTGAAGGGTCATTGGGCACTTGCCGTGAATGGAAACTGGCGTATGGTGTTTGCCTTTGAGGGTGAAGATGCCGTGCTTGTTGATTACCGGGATTACCACTGAGGTTCAGTATGACTCGAATGCACAACCCCCCGCATCCTGGCGAAATTCTCCGGGAGTATTTGGGCGACATCACGGTGACACAAGCCGCGGTGAAGCTTGGCGTCAACCGCGTAACTCTGTCCCGCGTGGTCACCGGGTCGTCGGGCATTTCTGCCGACATGGCCTACCGATTGGGCGAAGCTTTCGGGACCAGCCCTGAGCTGTGGGCAGGCATGCAACTTCAGTACGACTTGTATCACGCGGGCAAGTTGACGCGCCCTCGAATCGAACGATTGGCCGCGTAGGCAGACGGGTGCATCGACCGGTTGAATCCGCCGCACGAAGCGGGTCGCCGCGAACGCCAACTTACGGGAAGCGAGGTGAGCAACCGGTGACCTGATTGTCGTCGGTGACTCCTTGCAACTCGAACCGGTAGTTGGCGCCCGCGCCCCAATGGCACCCAGTTCGGATCAACCAGCAACGCCAGGCGGGGGTGGGGCGGAGGTTGGGGGTGATTTCAAAAAGCGAAGCGTATGAGCCCCCGGCGTCCGCCCCGCTCCCGCCGACTCCACGCCAACTCAGTCTTGAATTACCGCAGAGTGAACTGGCAGAAGCCGAGCCAGTTGTAAAACCCCGCACAAAGCAAAAAGCCCGCGCAAGCAGGCTTTTTCAATTCTCAAACAGGCGCGAAAGTTACTTCATCGCCAGCACCCAGTTCACCAGTTTTCTGGCTTCTGCCTCGTTGACTTGGGGGTTGGCCGGCATCGGTACCGGTCCCCAAACGCCAGCGCCACCCTTCATGACTTTGACGACAAGTTTGTCAGCGGCATCTTTTTGACTGGCATATTTTTTTGCCACGTCTTTGTAGGATGGGCCCACCACTTTTTTGTCGACAGCGTGGCACGCAAGGCAGTTTTTGGACGTGGCCAGTGCCTGATCCGCAAACGCCGGAGCAGTCAGTGAGGCTGCGCATAGCAAAACAAAGAGAGCACGTTTCATTATTCTTCCCGGTAGGTTGGTTTACAGTTGACTAACGCCAATGCATGGACGGCGGTTGACATGTTCGGCTTTGGAGCATGGTAGATACGACAGGAGAAACACAGTGTACTTTTTAGGACTGGGGCTGGTGTTGCTGGCTCTGAAATATTTTGAAATCGGACCGGTGGCTGCATGGAGTTGGTTGCTGGTGCTGTTGCCTTTTGGGCTGGCGGTGCTCTGGTGGTCCTGGGCAGACTGGTCGGGTTACACCAAGAAAAAGGCGATGGAGCGCGAAAATGCACGCCGCCAGGAGCGCATTGACAGAAACCGTGACGCCATTGGAACGACGTCCACAAAGAAAAAACGCTGACATCAGGCTCAGTAGTTGTCGAGTACCGCGCCTTTGCTGGCGGTAGAGGCGTTAAAAGCAAACTTGGCTTGCACACCGCGTGTATAGCGCGGCGCTGGCGCGGTCCAGGCCAGGCGGCGTCTGACAATTTCTTCATCACTGACATTGAGTTGCAGCAGCAACTGGTGCGCGTCGATAGTGATGGAGTCACCCTCGTGGATGAATGCAATGGTGCCGCCGGCCGCCGCCTCAGGCGCCACGTGACCGACCACCATGCCCCAGGTACCGCCCGAGAAGCGGCCGTCAGTGATCAGCCCCACCGACTCCCCCAGCCCTTGACCCACCAGTGCGCCGGTGGGGGCCAGCATCTCTGGCATACCGGGGCCGCCCTTGGGGCCGAGGTAGCGCAATACCATGATGTCGCCGGGCTTGATGTTGCCGGCAAGAATGGCAGCCAGGCCCGATTGTTCGTCCTCGAACACGCGCGCCGGGCCGGTCATCACCGGGTTCTTCAGGCCGGTGATCTTGGCAACACAGCCTTCAGGTGACAGGTTGCCTTTGAGAATCGCCAGGTGACCCTGTCGGTACATCGGGTTGGACAGCGGACGGATCACGTCCTGATCAGCACGCGGCATAGCTGGCACGTCTTGCAGCACTTCGGCAATGGTCTGGCCGGTGATAGTGATGCAGTCGCCGTGCAGCAACCGCGCTGACAATAGGGTCTTCATGACTTGTGGAATACCGCCGGCACGGTGCAGGTCCACTGCCAAGTATTGGCCGCTAGGTTTGAGGTCGCACAGCACCGGCGTTTTCACACGCACACGCTCAAAGTCGTCAATCGTCCATTCGACTTCCGCCGCATGCGCAATCGCCAGAAAGTGCAGCACCGCGTTGGTGGAGCCGCCAATGGCCATGATGACGGCGACCGCGTTCTCGATTGATTTGCGGGTGACGATGTCGCGTGGCTTCAGGTTTTTTTTGATGGCCTCGACCAGCACGCGGGCGGACTCTTTGGCTGAGTTCAATTTTTCGTCATGCGGGTTGGCCATGGTGCTGGAGTAGGGCAGGGAAATGCCCAGTGCCTCAAAGGCCGACGACATGGTGTTGGCGGTGTACATGCCACCGCAGGAGCCAGGCCCGGGCACAGCGCGACGCTCGATCTCCAGCAAGTCTTCATCGCTCATGCGACCGGCGGCGTTTTCGCCCACGGCCTCAAACACGCTCACGATGTTCAGGTCTTTGCCCTTGTAGTGGCCGGGCAAAATGGTGCCACCGTAAACAAAAATGGCCGGCACATTGGCACGCAACATGCCCATCAGGCCGCCGGGCATGTTTTTGTCGCAGCCACCAATCACGACCACACCGTCCATCCACTGGCCCTGCACGCAGGTCTCAATGCAGTCCGAAATCACCTCACGGCTGACCAGTGAATACTTCATGCCTTCGGTGCCCATCGACATGCCGTCAGAAATGGTCGGCGTGCCGAATACCTGCGCGTTGCCACCGGCTTCTTCAATCGCAGCAATGGCGGCATCGGCCAGTTTTTGCAGACCGCTGTTGCAGGGTGTGATGGTGCTGTGGCCATTGGCCACACCGATCATGGGCTTGTTGAAGTCATCGGCCTCGTAACCCATGGCGTAGTACATGGAGCGGTTCGGTGCCCGCGACTTGCCCTGGGTGATGTTCTTGCTGCGCGGGTTCAGGATGACGGGTTTGGTGTCCATTGGAAGTCTCTGGTGTCGAGTGAAAAAAATGCTGCAGTTTCAGGGCTGCGAAGGCGCCTCGAATTTTGACGCCCCGGGGGATTTTAATTCGGGACGCCAGTGGGTCTATTCGTGCCAAGGCGATTGCGAGAACTCCTACCACGCATTCAGAGGCCAGGGACAAGACTCAGAGAATCTTGAGCGCTGACCTGATCAGCTTGCGAATCATGGGCGGCACCTCGCCGGCCTTGAACAAGGTGGCAGCAAACGCGAACTGGGTTCGAACAACGCCGCGCTCATGGCTGAATGCTTTGAAACCATAGTGCCCGTGCGCGTTGCCAATACCCGAGTTATTGACGCCGCCGAACGGTAGATTGCCGTGCAGAAACTGCATCAGTGAGTGATTGACACAAGCCCCACCGGACGATGTATTGGTCAGCACCTTGTCGATATCGGCATCGGTCTGGCTGTAGATGTACAGGGCCAGCGGTTTTGGGCCAGCGTTGATACTGGCGATAACCTCATCGATTTGGCTATAGCCGATCACTGGCAACAACGGGCCAAAAATCTCTTCTTCCATGATGCGGGCATTGGCCGCAAGCTTGTCCAGCAGCGTTGGCTGGATGAAGCAGGCATCTTCCACCACGCCACCACCCACCAAGGCCTGAGCACCCTGCGCATTGGCGTCATCCAGTAGCGCCTTGACACGTGCCGTATGACGTGCATTCACCATATGCGCCAAGTGCGGGCTGGCTTGCTGCTCTGCGAGAGTGGCGCCGTAGGCCCTTGTGAGTTCTTCGCGGCAGCATTCAACCCACCGGTCCTTAACACTCTCGTGCACATAGACGTAATCTGGCGCAATGCAGGTTTGACCGGAATTGGTGAACTTGGCCCACATGATATTGCTGGCAGCAAGCTTGAGATTGGCGCTGGCATCGACAATCGTCGGGCTCTTGCCCCCGAGCTCCAGCGTGACGCTGGCCAGATTCTTTGCCGCCGCTGCCATGACATATTTGCCAATGGCCGGGCTGCCTGTGAAAAAAATGTGATCAAACGGCAGTTCCTGCAAGGCCTGCGCTACATCAGCCTCACCCTCGAAGAGGGCAACCTCGTTTTCCGTGAAGACTTCACGGACCACCTTGGCCATCAGGCCCGACAGGTTCGGGGTCAGCTCAGACGGTTTCAAAATCGCCGTGTTGCCCGCAGCAATCGCGGAGACCAAGGGTCCCAGCGTGAGGTTCACAGGGTAGTTGAAGGGACCGATGATCAGACAGCGTCCGCGCGGCATATATTGCACGTAGCTTCGGGTTCCCGCTGTCAGTAGGGTGGGCCAAACGCGTTTTGGCTTCATCCACTTCCTGATATTTGCGATAGCGTCGTTGGCTTCGACGCACACCGGCAAGATTTCGCTCAAATCGACCTCGCCCGGAGGCTTCTTGAAGTCTGCATAGGCAGCGCGGTACCAGTCTTGCGTATGGGCGATCACGGCATCACGCAGTTTGCGTATTTTGGCAATGCGCTCTTCTGCAGTGGATCTTCTAAGGCGCAACGCGGTGGCAGCTTGACGTGCGAAAACTTCTTGCATCGTGGTGTTGGATAAAGCAGGTTTCAGTGCGACGACGGTCATGGGATGTCTCCGGGTGAAGAGTTACTTCGTGACGATGGCAAAGGTGCCTGGCGCCTTGTCGATCAAAGTGAAGAAGCGTACCAGATCAATCGTGCTGCCATCAACCTTGAGGTCATCGCTCAGCAGCGTGTCCTTCACGCCGGCGGTGCCAGCCATCATTTTGATGAAGATCGGTTTGGTCAGCGTTAAAGTGGCGTTGGCGTCCGTCGCCACTGCTGCCTTCTTGAAGTGCAATACCGCGTTCTCGATCCACAGCACGTAGGACTCTTTCTTGTCGGAGAGTACCAGGTTGATCTTCAGGTCTTTGCCATCGGCGGCCGGGCCGTCGAGGCCGGCGGCCATCGCTTCGAGAAAGCGCTCTGTGGGTGTTTCCTTGAGCATGTCGATCAGGAACGACCGATCCACGCCCTTTTTCGGCGGACCCTCGCGCAGCTCGGCGGCGGCGCTCAGGTAGCTGTTGCGCCAGGTGGCTGCCTCAGACATATATCCCATCTGCTCGTAGGTGCGGGCAAGCAGTTCCTTGGCGGCCTTGTTATCGGGCGCGCCGAAGACGGCGTGGTTGAGCAACTCGGCGGTCCAGCGGTAGTCGCCCTTGTCGAACGCGGTCTGCGCGGCTAACACGGCTTTGTCGGCGCCACCAATGAGTTCCAGATAGTGCTTGGCCGACTCCTGCGGTGGCAACGGGTTCAGGTTGGCCGGGTTGCCGTCGTAGACGCCAAGGTAGAGTTGGTAGACCGCCTTCACGTTGTGACGCAGGTCGCCGTAATAGCCGCGTGTTCCAGGGTAGCTCGCGAGCGACTTGGGCAGCTTGACCATGTCGGCGATCTCGCGCGGCGTGAAGCCGGCATTGGCCAGGCGCACGGTCTGGTCGTGCGTGTACTTGTAGACGTCACGGTGTTTGGTGATGAACTCGGCAATGCGTGCCTTGCCCCAGATCGGCCAGTTGTGCTGACCGACATAGATCTCGCTATCGGCCATCTGGTCCAGCGCCTCCTGCATGTAGGTAGCCCAGCGCAAGGCGTCACGTGCCTTGGCGCCGCGCACCGGCAGCAGGTTGTGCATCGTTTGCGCGAGGTTCTCCGCGCCACCGTAAACCTTTCTCTCTGGTATCGAGAACGTCAGCTCGGCCGGCGCTTCGGCACCCGGAACGTTGTGGAAGACAAAGCGCACACCGTCCAGCGTCAGCTCCTGCGTCGGTTGGGTAATCAATTGCGACGGCTGCAGAATGCCGATGGCGCCATAGGCCACGTTCTTGCCAAGACCGGTGTCGACCAGTCCCTTGGGCGAGCGCTCCAGGTTCTTGCCGAACTGGTACATCGAGCGCCGCGCCATCGCGGTTCCAAGCAGAATGTTCTCGCTGGTGGCCTCTTCCATGAAGCCCTCGGAGGCGATGACAGGAATCTTGCGCTCGGCGACTTCCTGGGCAGTTGCCACTCCGAGCGCGCCACCGAAGTGGTCGGCATGGCTGTGCGTGAAGACGATGGCCGAAACCGGTTTGTTGCCGAGGTGCTTGCGGGCAAACGCCATGGCAGCCGCGGCGCTTTCGCGGGCGGTCAGGGTGTCCACCACGATCCAGCCGGTCTTGCCTTCGATCAGTGTGATGTTCGCGATGTCGAAACCGCGCAACTGATAGACGCCATTGGTGACCATGAAGAGACCGGCCTGGGCGTTCAGGACAGCGTGACGCCAGAGGCTCGGATTGACCGTGTCGGGCACCTTGCCGTCGACAAACTTGAAGGCTTCGAAGTCAACCAACACGCTGCCGTCAGCGCCCAGGATCTTGCCTTCGGGGCGTGCCATGAAGCCGCGCTTGGCGTCTTCGAAGTCCTGCGGGTCGTCGAGCTTGAGTTCCTGAGTGAACTGCGCATTGGCTGTCAGCGTGGTCGGTGCGGCGTCGCCGGCGCTGCCACCGATGCCGGAATTCTTGCCGCAACCGGCGGTTATTGCGATGATCGCGATCAACAGTGCACTGCCTAGTGTTCTCGTCATTTTGTCTCCAGTCTGAATTCGGGTCTGTCTAGTGATTCTTAAGCAACAAATCAGCGAGTTTTTCGCCAATCATGATGGTTGGTGCGTTGGTATTACCCCCTATCAGCGTCGGCATGATGGAAGCATCGGCAACACGCAAGCCACCGATACCCGCTGAATAGCTTAAGAACATTGTTCCTTGCGTCAAAACGAGCGCCGTGAAAGTTACCTTGCTTGCGCCAGCAATGACCAGTGCCAGCGGGCGCACCGCAACATTGAACGCGCCGTATATCAGCATTGCACCCATGAGGATTATCAGAACGCCCCAATTTCTCACAACAAGCTCCGCGATAGGTCCAGAAAGCGTATCGCCAAAATGGGCTTTGATCGCTGCCTGCGGAGCGATGGCCGCATAGATCATGGTGCAGGTCAGTGCGCCTGACACCAGCATGATCCACTTCATGTTCTTGTTCAGCCAGTTCATTTTTTCTCCGGAATATTTCGAATATTGTGCAAAGAATTTAAGTCTTAACGAAGAAACTCCCAGCCGCACATTCCGTGGCAACGGTATTGAACTGGGAATTCAAGCCGGAAGACCGCTTCCGCTGTGCGCACTTGACTCACGACAGTACCGCGTGAATGACTGGATTGTGTCTTGAGTGATCAGCGGTCGTGAAATTGCGAAAGATTTCGTGTTGGTCGGGACCTGACCCTCAGTCGTGATCCGCAACTGACCGCTTGTGCACCATCGGCGTCCTCATCAAAACCTCGTCCAGCCGCCTGCGGCAACAAACCAGTTACCTGTGATGACAGCACTTGACGCAGCCAGTTCCCGCTTGCGTGCACAATGCCGTCCATGCTGATCCACCCACAAATCAATCCGGTTGCCCTGCAACTTGGCCCCTTGGCCGTTCATTGGTATGGGTTGACCTACCTGGCGGCCTTTGGTCTGTTCATGTTCCTTGGCATCAGGCGCCTGAGGCATGAGCCGTTTGCTTCGATCAAAGGAAGCGGCGCCTGGTCGCGCCAGGACGTGGAAGATATTTTGTTCATGGGGGTGATGGGCGTGGTGCTGGGTGGGCGCATCGGCTATTGCTTGTTTTACAAACCACTCTACTATTTGGCACACCCGCTGGAGATTTTTGCCATATGGCAAGGGGGCATGAGCTTTCATGGCGGCATGCTGGGTGTGATTGTGGCCATGGTTTGGTTTGCCCGCTCACGCGCTAAGCCGTGGCTGCAGGTGGCCGATTTTGTGGCGCCGTGTGTGCCAACCGGTCTGGCGGCAGGGCGTGTCGGTAACTTCATCAATGGTGAACTGTGGGGCCGCTTGAGCAGCCAGGATCTGCCGTGGGGCATGGTGTTTCGGGGCGCCGGGGATTTGCCGCGCCATCCATCGCAGGTGTACCAGTTTTTGGGCGAAGGCTTGCTGTTGTTCGTCCTGTTATGGCTGTATGCGCGCAAGGAACGCAAACAGGGCGAGGTGGCAGCAGCCTTTTTGCTGGGCTATGGCGTGTTTCGCTTTGCCGCCGAGTTTTTTCGCGAGCCCGATGCACATCTTGGCATTTTGTCTCTGGGCATGAGCATGGGGCAATGGTTGTGTGTGCCCATGATTGTGGGTGGCATAGGCCTGTGGCGCTGGGCTCTGACCCGCACGCAGGGCTAGGGAATTTTTTCTGACCATGGGTTTGTACTGATGCCCCAAGGGGAAATTCAGGTTCTGGACGGTGTTAAATAGCGCTTTATGCCGTGGGCATGATTTGATCCAAAAAAATGACAGGTCAAGATTGGTTTTGACCGCTATCTCCGGAGACAAAAATGACCTTAACCAGACGAAATTTCATTGACGCTGCTGGCGCGGCCGCGGTGAGTGCCATTGCCGGGGGAGCCATCGCCCAAAGTGGCGCTGGCGCCTTGAAGATCTCGCACCAGTTCCCCGGAGGCACTCTGGCAGAAGGCGATTTCAGGGATCGCTTGTGCAGACGTTTCGCCGTCGAGGTTGAAAAAAGAACGGCGGGCGCGCTGAAGGCTTCGGTCTATCCCGGTTCTTCACTGATGAAGACCAATGCCCAGTTTTCATCGATGCGCAAAGGTGCGCTCGACATGAGTCTGGTGCCGCTTTCATATGCCGGTGGTGAGGTGGCTGAGACCAATATCGGCCTGATGCCCGCGCTGGTGCCAAGCTACGAACAGGGTGCGCTGTGGAAAACTGGCGAAGTCGGCAAGTTGCTTGCCAAAGTGCTTGATGACAAGGGCGTGATTGTCGTTAGCTGGGTCTGGCAGGCCGGTGGTGTGGCCAGTCGGGCGCGGCCTCTGGTGACACCCGACGATGCCAAGGGCCTGAAGGTACGCGGTGGCAGCCGTGAAATGGACATGATGCTAAAAACTGCCGGCGCCTCGGTCATCACGCTGCCGTCCAATGAAATTTACGCGGCCATGCAAACCGGCGCCATGGACGCCGCCATGACGTCGAGCACCAGCTTTATCTCATTCAAGCTGGAGGAGATCGCCAAACATCTGACCAGCGGGCGCAACAAGACCTATTGGTTCATGCTGGAGCCCCTGATGATCTCCAAGGAGGTGTTTGGCAAGTTGCCCAAGGCGCAGCAGGACGTGGTGATGGCGGTCGGTGCTGAGCTTGAAGTCTTTGGGCGGGATGCCGCCCGCGCCGATGACAAAGCTGCCGCCGAGATTTACGCCAAGGCCGGGGCCAAGGTGTATGACCTGGACGAAGCCACGCTGAAGAAGTGGCAGGTGATCGCACGCGAAACTGCCTGGAAAGACTTTGCAGAAAAAAGTGAGTCCTGCGCCGCGCTGCTCAAGGCGGCTCAAAAACTGACATGACGCATGGCATGGAGATTGGACCTGCGGTGTTGGGCGTCGACCCCGACACGCCCAGGCTGCTACTGCCGGTAGCCCTGGTGCTGATGCGGATCAACCGCATCATGGTGGCTCTGGGCATGGTGGCGCTGCTGGTCGCCTCGGTGGTGCTGACCTACAGCGTGGTGTCGCGTTACCTGATGAAGTCTTCTACCGACTGGCAGGACGAGGCGGCGGTTTTTTGTCTGGTGGGGGCCACCTTTTTGTGCAGTTCGTTTGTGCAGGCCTTGCGCGGTCATGTCGGCATCGAAGCCATCGCGGGTTTGCTGCCCAGGTCGGTGAATCGCCTGCGTCTTATGCTGGTGGATCTGCTGGGCTTGCTGTTTTGCAGTTTCTTTGCCTGGAAGTCGTGGACGCTGTTTCATGAGGCCTGGGTGGAGCATCAGACCACATCGTCGTCGTGGGCGCCGTCACTGTCGATTCCCTATGGTCTGATGGCCGCCGGCATGACGCTGCTGAGCTTGCAACTGCTGATCCAGCTCAGTGCGCGCGTCAACGCGCTGATCAACAAGCCCGCCGGAGTGGCGCCATGAGCATGCTGGGTCTGGGCCTGCTGTTTGGCGCGGTGACACTGATCTTCATGTTTTCTGGCGCGCCGATATCGTTTGCGCTGGGCAGCGTGGCGGTACTCTTCATGTACCTTTTCATGCCGGCCTCGGCGCTAAATACCGTCACCCAAAACGTCTATGAGGAGATGGCCAGCATTACGCTGTTGTCGATTCCGCTGTTTATTCTGAAGGGTGCGGCGATCGGCCGATCGCGTGCCGGACAAGACCTTTACGCGGCCATGCATGTCTGGATGGGCCGCATTCCGGGTGGGCTCGGCATTGCCAATGTCTTCGCCTGCGCGCTGTTCGCAGCCATGGCGGGGTCGAGTCCGGCCACCTGCTCGGCGATTGGCAGCGCCGGTATCCCTGAGATGCGCAAGCGCGGCTACTCGCCAGGTTTTGCGGCCGGCATTATTGCTGCTGGCGGAACGCTGGGCATTTTGCTGCCGCCGTCGATCACCATGATTTTGTACGCGGTTGCCGCCGAACAGTCGCTTGGACGCCTGTTTCTGGCTGGCATTTTTCCCGGTGTCCTGCTGGTGGGCCTGTTCGCTGCTTACGCCGCCTTGCACTATCGCAAGGAATACCGGTTGGCGCAGGCCGAATATGAGAGTTCGGGGACGGCGTCGGCGTTGCTCATTAAGGAGACCTTTTCCAACCGACAGAAGTTTGAGATGCTGCCGCGCGTTGTGCCGTTCGTGATGCTGTTGATCGGCGTGATGGTGGCCTTGTATGGCGGCTTTGCAACGCCGTCCGAGACCGCCGGTCTGGGTGCGCTGTTGGCGCTTGCGTTGATCGCGACGATTTACGGCGTCTGGCGACCCAAAGATGTGGCGCCGATTCTGAGCGCAACGCTGCGTGAATCAACCATGCTGATGATGATCATCGGCATGTCGCTGCTGTTCTCGTATGTGATGAGCTTTCTGCACATCAGCCAGTCCACCGCCGAATGGGTGGTGGGCATGTATTTGTCCAGGTGGGTGCTGCTGGCGGCGGTCTTGCTGATGGTGATTTTGCTGGGTTTTTTCCTGCCGCCAGTCAGCATCATCTTGATGACGGCACCAATCATTCTGCCGCCCCTGAAGGCCGCCGGTTTCGATCTGATCTGGTTTGGCGTGCTGATGACCATCGTGATGGAAGCAGGTCTGATTCATCCGCCGGTCGGCCTGAACATTTTTGTCATCAAGAATATCGCACCCGATATATCCCTGAGCGAAATCATTTGGGGCGTGCTGCCGTTTGTGCTGCTGATGTTTTTGGCGGTGCTGCTGATTTGTATTTTTCCTGCCATTGCCACCGGACTGCCGGATCTGGTCATCGGGCTGGCAACGGTCAGATCATGAGCGGCGGTTGATTTATTTCCCAACCCTGACATGCAAACCCGAAACGAAACTGTGACCGGCAACGGCAACCTCTTTGCAGCGCTGAGAGCCGCCTTCCCCGAGGACTTGAACAAGGTTGCTGTCGAAACCGATAGTGGTCTGTTTTATTCGTGGCGAGACCTGGATCGCGCCACCGCCATGATGGCCAATTTGCTGGAATCGCTGGACCTGCCTGCCGACTCACGCATCGCCGTCCAGGTGGAAAAGTCGGTCGAGGCGATGGTTTTGTACCTGGCGACTTTGCGTGCGGGTTTTATTTTTTTGCCGCTCAACACCGCCTATCAAAGTGCCGAGATGGAGTACTTCATCGGCAACGCCGAACCCGCCGTGGTGGTGTGCACCGCCAGCAACTTCGGCTGGGTCAGCAAAATTGCGTTCAAGGTCGGCACGCAATGCGTTTTCACACTTAACGAAGACAGAACCGGTTCACTTCTGGAGCGGGCAGCGCACTGTTCCGATGATCACGTGGTGGCTACCAAGAATGCCGATGATCTGGCAGCCATCTTGTACACCAGCGGCACCACAGGTCGCTCCAAAGGGGCCATGCTGACGCACGGCAACATGCTGAGCAACGCCCAGGTATTGAAGCACTACTGGGGCTGGCGCAGCGAACGCGACGGCGGTGATGTGTTGATTCACGCCTTGCCCATCTTTCATGTGCATGGCTTGTTTGTGGCCATTCATGGCGCCTTGCTTAACGGCAGCAAGATGATCTGGCTGGCCAAATTTGATCCCAAGCTGGTGATTCAAAAAATGCACGAGGCGACCCTGTTTATGGGCGTGCCCACGCTCTATGTGCGCTTGCTGGCCGAGCCGAAGCTCAACCAGGAGACGACACGCCACATGCGGCTTTTCGTATGCGGCTCCGCCCCTTTGCTGATTGAAACTTTCACCGCATGGCAGATCAAGACCGGCCACACCATTCTGGAGCGCTACGGCATGAGCGAGACGGTGATGCTCACGTCAAACCCTTACCGCAAGGCGCAAGGTGAGCGGCGCGGTGGCACGGTGGGGTTTGCCCTGCCCGGAGTAAGTCTGCGGGTACAGGATGACGCCGGTCAACCCGTGGCACTGGGGGAAATAGGAAATATTCAGGTCAAAGGTCCCAACGTGTTCAAGGGCTATTGGCGCATGCCGGAAAAAACGATCGAGGAATTTACGGCAGACGGCTACTTTAAAACGGGCGATGTGGGAAAAATTGATAGCTTAGGCTATGTGTCGATCGTCGGGCGCAGCAAAGACCTGATCATCAGTGGTGGCTACAACGTTTACCCGGCCGAGATCGAGGGCTATATCAACGAGTTGCCGGGCGTGGCGGAAAGCGCCGTGATTGGCGTTCCCCACGCGGATTTTGGTGAGGTTGGTGTGGCCGTTGTGATTGCCAAGCCGGGCGCCTTGCTCGAACCGGCACACATCATCGGCAGGCTGAAATCAACGCTGGCCAATTTCAAAGTACCGAAACAATGCTTTGTGGTCGATGCCTTGCCGCGCAACAGCATGGGCAAGGTTCAAAAGAATGTTTTGCGTGCGCGGTATTCCGATCGGTAGCGACTGCGCACCGATGAACTTAGGCCGTTAACGCAACACCAATACCGGAACGTGGGAGTGCGTCAACACCTGCTGGGTTTCGCTGCCCAACAGCAGGCGCTTGATGCCGCGCCGGCCATGCGAGGCCATCACGATCAGATCACATTTGTGTTTTTTGGCCGCCGCAATGACGGCATCCGACACCAGGTCTGACTTTACCGTGAGCGCCTTGCTTTTGACGCCTTTGGCCAATGCCGCTTTCTGCACGGCGTCGACGATAGCCTGGCCGTCTTCCGCCCATTGCTTCTCAACCCGGCTCACTTCGGCGGCCTGCAATGCCAGGCCCCCCTCAAAGTAGCTTTGCGGGTAACGCGGAATGACTTTCAAGGCGATCAACTCGGCCCCCGTCAGGGCCGCCAGGTCTATGGCGCTGACAACCGCTTTTTTGGACAACGAAGAGCCATCAGTGGCGACAAGAATTCTTTGGTACATGAATTGCTCCGGTTGAATGCAGGGATACAGCTTACTCTGGTGGCACGATGTTGACTTGATGTTCGTCAGGTAAACTCTTTTGATCGCGGCGCATCCTTGGAACTTATGTCAACTGCAAGTCCTGCCGTCGTCGACGCGGCGTTACAAAACTTCAACGATGTGCGTCATCGCGACCCTGTCCCTACACTTGCTGCCGACTCGTCTGAAGAACTCTTGCATCTGCTGGATGACCCACTGGAGTGGTCCGCCTTTAGTCGTCCCGACGCGCGTGGCGCGAATTTTTGGGAATCCAATGTCCTGATCGAGGGAATGCATTGCGCGGCCTGCGCCCTAACGATTGAAGATGCGCTGCTGACTGTGTCAGGGGTAGTTCACGCCACAGTGAGTGCGGGCAGCCATCGCGCGCGCATTGTCTGGTCTGCTGATGCGGCCCGGCCATCTGAATGGATGCAGGCAGTGCAGATGGCGGGCTATCGGGCGGTACCTGCGAATGATGCCTTTGCCCGTGAGCGCCGCAAGAGCGAATCGCGCAAGGCTCTTTGGCGCTTGTCAGTCGCTGGACTTTGCATGATGCAAGTCATGATGTACGCCTATCCAGCCTATGTGGCGGCACCCGGTGACTTGACGCCTGAGATGGAGCAACTTTTGCGCTGGGCCTCCTGGGTGTTGACCCTGCCGGTCATCCTGTTCTCTTGCGGTCCGTTTTTTAGCAGTGCTTTGCGCGATGTGTTGCAGCGCCGCGTCAGCATGGACTTGCCAGTGGCTTTGGGTATGTTGATCACTTTTGCAGTGAGTACAACCGGAACGTTCGATCCGCATGGAATTTTCGGTCGTGAAGTGTATTTTGATTCGCTGACCATGTTTGTGTTTTTTCTGTTGTCCGGACGCTGGCTGGAACTTCGACTGCGAGATCGAACCGCCGGTGCTCTTGAAGCGTTGATGAACCGATTGCCGGACAGCGTACTGCGCCTGGGTAAAGATGGCAGCTACGAACGTGTGCCGGTGCGCCGCTTGTTACCCGAGGACGTCATTCGCATCTTGGCCGGGGAGTCATTCCCGGCCGATGGCATCGTGCTGCAGGGCGCCACATTGGTGGATGAAGCCTTGCTTACCGGAGAGTCGCGTCCGCTGGCGCGTGGCATCGGTGGTGTGGTCATTGCCGGTAGCCACAACCTGTCTGCTGTTGTCACGGTTCGCGTTTTGCGCGTCGGCGACAAAACCCGTTTCGCCCAGATCGTGGCGTTGATCGAAAGTGCGTCAACCAGCAAGCCAAAGCTGGCCCAATTGGCGGATCGGGTTGCCAAACCTTTTTTGATCGCGGTATTGATTGCTTCCGGCCTGGCCTGCCTGTATTGGTGGGGGCGCGATCCAGGCAACGCGCTGATGGTTGCGGTCGCGGTGCTGATCGTCACCTGCCCCTGTGCCCTGTCGCTCGCAACACCTGCCGCCATGCTGGCCGCGGCTGGCGCACTGGCACGAGGAGGTGTTTTGGTGCGGCGATTGGGGGCATTTGAGGCACTGGCAGCCGTCGACACCGTGCTGTTTGATAAAACCGGCACCTTGACACGAGACGCCACAATTCTGCAGGCAACGCAAGTGCGTGAAGACTGTTCCGCTGAACGGGCACTGGTGATGGCAGCCGCATTGGCGCAACACTCGCTGCACCCGGTATCCAGGGCACTGGTGAGTGCCGGTCGGGGGATCGCCGATCAAAAGCGCTGGGAAGTCAAGGATGTGACGGAGGTCGCCGGGCAAGGCATCGCAGGTCGGGCTTGGTCTGGTGAGGGCGAGTTTCCTGTGACTTATCTGCGCCTGGGTTCTGCCAGTTATTGTGGTGTTGACCTTGCTCGATCTGACGCATTGCAGGTGTGTTTGAGTGATGAGCGCGGTTGGCTTGCAACATTTTCTTTTCATGAAGATGTGCGCCTGGATGCGGCTGATACGGTGGCCGCTCTGCAACGAGACGGAATTAAGGTCTATTTGGTGTCCGGCGACACTGCCGAGGCGGTCTCCAGAGTGGCGCAACGGGTCGGCATTGTTGAATTTCGGGGCGATTGCGAGCCGCAAGAAAAACTTGATTTCCTGCGAAAAGCTCAGCAGCAAGGCCACAAGGTGGCTGTTGTCGGAGATGGGCTCAATGATGGTCCGGTATTGGCCGCCGCCCATGCGTCATTTGCCTTTGGTCAAGCGGTGCCGTTGACGCAGGCCATGGCGGATTTTGTGGTGTTGGGGGATCAGCTCTGCAGCGTTGTGAAAACCTTGCACTTGTCGCGCCGCACACTACGGGTGGTGCGGCAAAATCTTTGGTGGGCAGCCATTTACAACGCCCTATGCGTGCCGTTGGCGGTACTGGGATGGCTACCTGCGTGGCTGGCGGGTTTGGGCATGGCACTGAGTTCTTTGTTGGTCGTGCTGAATGCCTTGCGCTTATCGAAAACACCTAGCCTTTGAGAAAAACATCATGGATATACTTTATTTGCTGATTCCGCTCTCGGTCATCCTTGTTTTTTTTATCTTGGGTGGACTTTGGTGGGCTATCCACCGCGGTCAATTTGATGACATCGAGGCGGAAGGTGAGCGAATTCTTAAGGATTAATAAGAATTGGTTTGCGAGGTTGATTTAAATCAACCGGCGATCTGGATTGCCGTTGGAAACTCGATTCGAACTAACAGAGAAGAGGTGAAAATGATATTTCCCAATACCCTGGCAACGACCTATAACGACAAGGTCGTCAGGCAATTTGCCATCATGACGGTGGTCTGGGGCGTGGTTGGAATGCTGGTCGGCGTGATCATCGCCGCTCAGTTGGCGTGGCCCGAGCTCAACATGGGTATACCGTGGCTGACCTACGGTCGTTTGCGTCCGCTGCACACCAATGCGGTGATTTTCGCCTTTGGAGGTTGTGGCCTGTTCGCTTCCGCCTACTATGTTGCGCAGCGCACTTGTCATGTTCGTCTGTTTGGTGACAAGCTGGCAGCCTTTACATTTTGGGGCTGGCAATTGGTCATTCTGGCGGCTGCGATTTCGCTGCCACTGGGCTATACGCAAGGCAAGGAGTACGCAGAGCTTGAATGGCCCATTGACATTCTGATCACGCTGGTATGGGTGTCATTTGCGATTGTATTTTTTGGCACCATCGGTACCCGTAAAGTTCGCCACATCTACGTTGCCAACTGGTTTTTTGGCGCTTTCATCCTTGCGGTGGCTTTGCTGCATCTGGTTAACAGCGCGGCTATTCCCGCCGGCTTCATGAAGTCCTATTCGGCTTACGCTGGTGTGCAGGATGCGATGGTGCAGTGGTGGTATGGGCACAATGCCGTTGGATTCTTCCTTACTGCAGGATTCCTGGGGATGATGTACTACTTCGTACCCAAGCAGGCGGAGCGGCCGGTCTATTCCTACCGGCTGTCGATCGTTCACTTCTGGGCGCTGATCTTCACTTACATGTGGGCCGGTCCGCACCATCTGCATTACACCGCGTTGCCGGACTGGACGCAGTCGGTCGGTATGGTGTTCTCCCTGATTTTGCTGGCACCAAGCTGGGGTGGCATGATCAACGGCATCATGACCTTGTCGGGTGCCTGGCACAAGCTGCGCGACGACCCGATCCTGCGTTTCCTGATCGTCTCGCTGTCATTCTATGGAATGTCCACCTTCGAAGGTCCGATGATGTCGATCAAGACGGTGAACGCGCTGTCTCATTACACGGACTGGACTGTCGGACACGTTCACTCAGGCGCTCTGGGTTGGGTCGGTCTGGTCACCATGGGCACCATGTATTACCTGATCCCTCGCCTGTTTGGTCAAAAGCAGATGTTCAGCATGAAAGCAGTTGAGGTGCATTTCTGGACTGCCACGATCGGCATTGTTATTTACATCGCCGCGATGTGGATAGCCGGAGTGATGCAGGGTCTGATGTGGCGCGCCATCAATACGGACGGCACTTTGACCTACACTTTTGTGGAATCCGTCAAAGCCACTTTCCCGTTCTATGTGCTACGTTTGTTGGGTGGTTTGCTCTACCTCAGCGGCATGGTGATCATGGCCTGGAATGTCTTCAAGACCGCGACTAACGGACGCTCTGTTACCGTGAACATTCCGGCCGCCGTTGCGCACGCCTGAGGAGGAACATACCATGGCAAATAACAATGCAAGCGGCGGTCTGTCGCATGAAAAAATCGAAACCAACAACTTTTTGATGATCGTCTTGATCCTCTTGGTGTTGCTGGTGGGCGGCCTGGTGGAAATTGTTCCACTGTTCTTCCAGAAATCTACCACCGAGCCTGTCAAGGGCTTGCAGCCCTACACTGCGTTGCAACTGGCGGGGCGTGATATCTATACCCGAGAGGGCTGCTACAACTGCCATTCGCAAATGATTCGACCGTTTCGTGCCGAGACCCTGCGCTATGGGCACTATTCGGTGGCCGGTGAATTTGTTTACGACCATCCGTTCCAATGGGGCAGCAAACGCACCGGTCCTGACCTGCACCGTGTGGGCGGCAAGTACAGTGATCAGTGGCATCGGGACCATCTGAACAATCCGCGTGACGTCGTGCCCGAATCCAACATGCCGGCCTACCCTTGGCTACTCAGAGACCTTGTGGACGCCGACTCCATGCCGGCCCACATGCGGGCTTTGCGCAGAGTAGGCGTGCCTTACTCCGATGAGCAGATTGCCAAGTCAACTGAAGAGATTAAAGGCAAGAAGGAAATCGAGGCTGTGATTGCCTACCTGCAGGTTTTAGGAACTTTGGTCCGTTAAGCGGGAGATGTTTCAAATGGAATTTGATATCAACACACTTCGTTCGCTGGCGACGGTGGTCAGCTTCATCACGTTCATCGGAATCATTGTTTGGGCTTTTTCCCGCCGAAATGCTGCTGATTTCGAGCAGGCCGCCAACCTGCCTTTCGAGCAAGACTGAAGAACCGCAATACAAGGACAAAAAATGAGCGACTTTACAAGTAACTTCTGGTCGATCTACGTCGCCGGGATCACCGTGGTCAGTATTCTGGCCTGCCTGTTGCTGCTTTGGTTTAGCGGCAAGGCCAAAGCCATGACGGCCAGTGACAATAGCACGGGACACGTTTGGGACGGTGATTTGCGCGAGATGAACAACCCCTTGCCCAGATGGTGGGCCTGGTTGTTCGTCATCACGATTGTTTTTGCTTTCATCTACCTGGCCCTTTATCCAGGTCTTGGCACTTACGGTGGAAAATTGGGCTGGACGTCTACCGGTCAGCATCAGGCCGAAGTGGACAAAGGCAACGCGGAGACTGCGCCCTTGTACGCCAAGTTTGCTTCTATGAAACCGGAAGATGTTGCCAAGGATGCCAAGGCCATGGCGATTGGAGAGCGCCTGTTCATGAACAATTGCGCGCAGTGTCACGGGTCTGACGCCCGAGGCAACAAAGGTATTCCCAACCTGACTGACAATTTCTGGTTGGGGGGCGGCACACCTGACATCATCAAAGCAAATATCACCAAGGGCCGCATTGGCATGATGCCACCGATGGCGGCTGCGGTAGGTACTGCCGACGATGTGAAAAATGTTGCGCAATATGTTTTGAGCCTTTCCGGTAGTCCCCACGATTCAGTTAAGGCTGCGCTTGGCAAAGAGAAATTCGCGGTTTGCGCTGCTTGCCATGGCATGGACGGAAAGGGTAACCCGGCGATTGGTTCAGGCAATCTGACTGATCAAAATGTATGGTTACATGGCAGGGGTGAAGCCAATATCATCGCCATGATCAACAATGGCAAGGTCAATCAGATGCCAGTCCAGGGGGACAAATTTACTGAAGCACAGATACACGTTCTGGCGTCTTATGTTTGGGGGCTTTCCAACAAGGGTGGGGCGGTCGCTCAATAAACTGGATGCGATCCCTTTTGACCTGGGATCGCTGTGCTTTGGCGGTTTTGGACTGGTCTTGCACCCGCAGGACTTCGTCTACTCTATCGGTTTCATGGTCGTCTGGGCACTGTCGCAGTTTTTCTTCACCGCGCTGGTGCTGGTGAAGTCTACCCGGGCAGGCACCCGATCCGCGTCGAGACTGATACGCTTGGTACTCCCGATCAGGTGTCAGAATAGTCCGTTTTTTTGATTCCTTAGCAAGGACAGATGATGCAACATACAACAATGCAATCGAGCGCACGCTGGTGGAAGTTTGGCCACGTCTGGATGATCCTGGCCGGACCGGCCGTCGTGGTGGTGGCCAGTTTCATAACTTTGTACCTGGCCGTGACCCGGCCTGACCCGGTGGTAACGGAAGATTATTACCGCCAGGGCATTGACATCAACAAAACGCTGGACCAAAAAGCTAATGCCGCCAACGCTGCCAGTCTGGCGCCAGCACTGCAAGCGCGCAACCACGCGGCAACTGGTGTACTGGCGACCCCAAACAACGCCAAACCTTGACGGCATGGACCCCAAACCGCAAGGACAGATCAAGAGTACTCACAACGATTGATGTGGCGTTTAGAGGCCGGGTCGCTATCCCAGGCAGGAATGTCTCAAGGATAGATTGGGCGGACTGATTCAGCCTCCGGCCTTGGGGTTGACAATGTCTTTCAGCGCCTCGGTATTGAGAATTCGGACATGACGTTGCTTGACTTCGACGATGCCTTCTTCCACAAATCTGGAAAACGTACGACTCACAGTTTCAAGTTTCAAGCCCAGAAAACTGCCAATTTCTTCGCGGGTCATTCGAAGTATCAACTCTGACTGCGAGAAACCCCGAGCGTGCAGCCGCTGAACAAGGTTCAGCAGAAAAGTGGCTAAGCGCTCTTCCGCCCGCATACTACCCAGCAGCAGCATCACGCCATGTTCCCGCACAATCTCCCTACTCATTATTTTGTGAACGTGATGTTGCAATGCATTGACTTCACGCGACAACTCTTCAATGCGATCAAACGGCATCACGCAGACTTCTGCGTCTTCCAGGGCGACTGCGTCGCAAGTGTGATGGTCGTTCACAATACCATCGAGGCCGACTACTTCGCCGGCCATCTGAAAGCCGGTCACTTGGTCCCGACCATCCTCGGAAGCAACACACGTCTTGAAAAACCCGGTGCGAATGGCGTACAAACTGGTGAATTTTTCACCGTTGCGAAACAGGGTTGTGCCGCGCTTAATTTTTCGTCTGGCTGCGACCAAATAGTCAATGCGATCCAGTTCTTCCTTGCTAAGGCCCACCGGCATGCACAATTCCCGCAGATTACAGTTTGAACACGCGACTTTGATGGTTTGGGGGGTCATACCCCTGATTTTGGCACTAATTTGCCCACAGTCCTGATATCAGTCAAATTTTCCGGATCGGAATTACTCCATTTTTTGATGAACATCAAGAATAAATTTAACTTTTCAGGCATATTCGAATTACTTGCCAAGGAGTATTCATGAACGCAGCAGTTGCTGAACCTATTTCTGAAGACCTGTTGCGTCGATTCGACGTTTCCGGGCCGCGCTACACCTCGTACCCCACGGCGGACCGCTTCGTTGAAGCATTTTCGGCGGAAGACTACACGCAGGCATTGAAGCAACGCCGCTCTGGTGCGGCAGCCATGACGCTGCCACTTTCGTTGTATGTACACATTCCGTTTTGTGAATCCCTGTGCTATTACTGTGCTTGCAACAAGATCATTACCAAGCATCATGATCGCGCTGCGCCTTATCTGCGCTACCTGAGCCGCGAGGTTGATCTGCATACTGAGCACCTGGGTGTGGGCCAAACCGTGACGCAGTTGCATCTGGGAGGTGGCACTCCGACATTTCTTTCCGATGATGAACTGCGTGAACTGATGGGAATGCTGCGTCGCAGCTTCAGCTTGGCGCCAGGCGGGGAATACTCGATTGAAGTTGATCCGCGCACGATTGATGCCTCACGACTCGATACGTTGGCCGAACTGGGCTTTAACCGCTTGAGCTTTGGTGTTCAGGACTTTGACCCTGAAGTACAAAAGGCCGTGCACCGGGTGCAGCCGGCAGAACAGGTTTTTGCTTTGGTGGAAGCATCACGCCAGCGCGGATTCGAGTCTATCAATGTCGATCTGATTTACGGTTTGCCGCAGCAAAACCCCGAATCGTTTGACCGTACGCTGGCGCAAGTGGTTGAGTTGCGACCCGAGCGCATTGCACTCTATGCCTATGCCCATTTACCGGAGCGCTTCAAACCCCAGCGCAGAATTTCCACCGTTGAGATACCCAGTGGTGCCGCCAAGGTGGCCATGCTGGCGCGTTCCATGGCCGCTTTCATTGGGGCCGGCTATGTGTATGTTGGCATGGACCACTTTGCGCTGCCTACCGATGCACTGGCCATTGCCAAACGGCAGGGGCGTTTGCATCGTAATTTCCAGGGCTACAGTACGCAACCGGACTGCGATCTGATCGGACTTGGCGTTTCGTCCATTGGCCGCATAGGTGCCACCTACAGTCAGAATGCCAAGACGATGGAAGAGTATTGCGACTATTTGGATCAGGGACGTTTTCCGGTGGTGCGAGGTCTGGCCCTGTCACGCGACGATCTGGTTCGACGCTCCGTCATCATGGCCTTGATGTGTCAGGGTGAAGTTTTGATCGAGTCCATTGAGCTGGCTTATTTGGTGGAATTTCGAACTTACTTTGCGGCAGAGATCGAGGCACTTGATAAGTTGGCTGAACAGGGATTGGTGACGATGAACGAATCTGGCATCCAAGTCACGGCGATGGGATGGTTTTTTGTTCGCGCGGTCGCCATGGTCTTTGATCGCTATTTGCAGACTGACCGCACGCGCGCTCGTTTTTCCAAGATTATCTAAGCTCTGCGGATGCAGACATCTCTGGCCGTCACAGCCTTGCTGATGGGGCTGGCGGGGGGGCCGCATTGCGTTGCCATGTGCGGCGCTGCCTGCGCCGGCATTGGGCACGCTGCTGGTGAACGCAAAAATGCGGCGATGTGGAGTTTCCAGGCCGGGCGGGTGTTGGGTTATTCCGCATTGGGTGCGCTGGCTGCGGCTTCCATGCAGGGTTTGGGTTGGTTGACTGTCCAGTCGGCTGCACTGCGCCCGGTTTGGACCTTGTTTCATCTGGCCACTTTTGCGCTTGGCGTGTTGCTGCTTTGGACGGCCCAGCAACCGGTCTGGCTGGAGCAAGTGGGCAAGAGAATATGGTTTCGCGCGCGCTCTCTGGCGGCCGGGCGTGGGCGGGGAGCACCACTGATCATCGGGGCGCTGTGGACGTTTTTGCCATGCGGTTTGCTCTACTCGGCACTGCTGGTTGCGGCCTTGACTGGCAACGCCTTTGAGGGCGCCATGGTGATGGCCTTGTTCGCTTTGGGAACCAGCGTGTCGATGATGGCCGGACCCTGGCTGTGGCTTAGGCTCAGCGGTAAAGGCACGGGTGATTGGGGTGTGCGCGTGGCCGGTCTGGCGTTGGCCGCCAGCTCTGTTTGGGCCTTATGGATGGGCTTTGTCCACAATGCAGCTCCGTGGTGCGTGGCACCCTGAATGGCACGGTCTGCGGTACGGCTGGGATAATCACGCGCATGCTAAGCCCTGGGCAAGTTTTATCCGACCGCTGGAAGTTGTCTGTTGCCCCGATGATGGATTGGACAGATCTCCATTGCCGCTATTTTCATCGTTTGCTTACTCGGCGCGCGTTGCTGTACACGGAGATGGTGACGACCGGGGCGCTGATTCATGGTGACGTCGCGCGCCATCTGCGCTACAACGTGGGAGAACATCCGGTCGCTCTCCAACTCGGTGGCAGCGAGCCGGCCGATCTGGCGCATTGTGCAAAGCTGGGCGAGCAATGGGGCTATGACGAGATCAATCTCAATTGCGGTTGTCCCAGTGAAAGGGTGCAGCGTGGTGCGTTTGGTGCCTGCCTGATGGCTGAGCCACAATTGGTCGCCGACTGTGTCAAGGCGATGGTCGACGCCGTGCAACTACCTGTTAGCGTTAAGCACCGTATTGGCATCGACAAAAACGAGAGTTACGACTTTGTGCGCGATTTTGTGGGGACGGTCAGCGAAGCCGGCTGCCGCATTTTCATTGTGCATGCCCGCAATGCATGGCTCAAGGGCCTGTCACCGAAGGCAAATCGTGAAGTACCTCCATTGCGTTACGAATGGGCTTACCGACTGAAGAGAGATTTTCCTTTGCTCACCCTTGTCGTCAACGGTGGCATCACCACCACCCGCCAGGTAGCAGCGCATCTGCAGCAACTCGACGGTGTGATGCTGGGCCGTGAGGCCTATCACAACCCGTGGTGGCTTTCCACTTGGGATGCGGCGTTCTATGCTGGTGCTCCATCTACGCTAACCCGCGAGCAGGTCGAAGAGCAGATGTGCCACTACATGAGCCGCGAAGCCACTGCAAACGGTACGCCGTGGCCGGCTGTTGCCCGCCATATGCTGGGTCTGCGCCACGGTCTGCCGGGTGCGCGCAAGTGGCGCCAAATATGGAGCGATCACCGACTTAAAGCCCATTCTCCATATCAAGTGATGGCGCTGGCTCATGCCACTGTCCCGCTGGCGGCCTGACTGAAGGCCGGCAAGTTATCATGTTGCCAAGTTTTGCGGGCTGGCCAGCAGCTCCGGATACCCTCAAATCAACTCAAGTAGCGTCAGCAAGCCGTGCGTCTTAATTCAATCAAGTTATCGGGGTTCAAGTCCTTCGTCGAACCGACCACTTTCATGCTGCCAGGACAGTTGGTGGGTGTGGTCGGGCCCAACGGCTGCGGCAAATCGAACATCATGGACGCGGTGCGCTGGGTGCTGGGCGAGTCAAAGGCGTCGGAACTGCGCGGTGACTCCATGCAGGACGTCATTTTTAACGGCACGAATACCCGCAAACCAGCCAGTCGCGCCAGTGTGGAACTGGTTTTTGACAATGCCGACCATCGAGCCGGCGGTCAATGGAGCCAGTTCGCCGAAATTGCCGTGAAAAGGGTGCTGACGCGCGATGGCACCAGTAGCTATTACATCAACAATCAACCGGTGCGACGGCGTGATGTACAGGACGTATTTTTGGGCACCGGACTCGGGCCGCGGGCCTACGCCATCATCGGCCAGGGCACCATCAGTCGCATCATTGAAAGCAAGCCGGAAGAATTGCGCCTGTTTCTGGAAGAGGCGGCCGGCGTTTCCAAATACAAGGAACGCCGTCGTGAAACTGAAAATCGCCTGTCAGATACGCGCGAAAACTTGACCCGTGTGGAAGACATTTTGCGTGAGCTCAATGCCAATCTGGACAAATTGGAAAAGCAGGCCGAAGTCGCCAAGAGATACAACGCGTTGCACGCCGAAGTTGCGCTACGCCAGCATCAGCTCTGGTTTCTCAAGCGAACAGAGTCGGAGATCGACCAGTCCAAGGTCAAAGCCGATGCGCAAACAGCGGTCAATGCTCTGGAGAGCCAGGTCGCCGACTTGCGTCACATAGAAAATGAGCTGGAGTTGGTGCGACAAGCGCATTACGCGGCAGGCGACCAGGTCAATCAGGCCCAGGGCTTGTTGTATGAGGCCAGTACCGAGGTCGGTCGACTCGAAGTAGAAATTCGTTTTGTGGTCGAGAGCCGCCAGCGTGTTGAGCAACGATTGGCTGCGCTCGAGGAGCAAGCTGCTCAATGGGCTGTACGCAAGGAAGACGCGCAGGTGGAAATTGAAGACCTGTCCGCACTGGCCATGCTCGCTGCAGAAAAAACCGAATTGTTGGCGGCTCAGTTGCAGGATCAGGCGCAGCAACTGCCCGATCTGCAAGAGGCCATGCGGCTGGCCCAGTCAGCGGCCAACGCGCAGCGCACCAGTGTCAACCTGGTGCAGCAGCAAATTCAGGTGCTGGCGGCGGAGCAACGCAGCATAGAGGAGCAGTCGCGCCAACTGGTGGGTCGACGCGAGCGCCTGAGTACTGATAAAAATGCGTTGATCGCGCCTGACGAAGTTCGATTGCAGAACCTGCAAAGTGAGCTCGACCAAGCTATTGAAGCGGCCAGCGCGGCCAACGCGAGTTTGCATGAACTTCAGGATGCCGTGCCGCAACTCGAAAGCAGTCGGCGCGACCAACAGCAAGTTGTCAACACGGAGTCGGCCCGTCTGGTCGACCTGTCGGCCAGAGTGGAGGCACTTAAAGCCTTGCAGGAACGGGTCAAGACCGACGGCAAGTTGCAACCCTGGCTGGCCAAACACGGTCTGGGCAGTTTGCCGGGTTTGTGGAGCCGAATTCACATCGAGCAGGGTTGGGAAAACGCCCTGGAAGGTGCGCTGCGGGAACGTCTTGGCGCCCTGGAGGTGTCGCGTTTGGACATGGTTGGGGCGTTTGGCAACGATGCGCCACCGGCCAAGCTCGCGTTCTACAGCCCACCGCCGGCGGGCGCTGCTTCAATACCATCGGTACTGCCGCGCCTTTCTGATTTGCTGAGACTTCATGACGCCGGGCAGCGAGCGGTGTTAAATGACTGGTTGCAGGGTTGCTTCACAGCCGATAGTTTTGACAGCGCTTTGACCAACCGTCACAAGCTGCAATCGGGCGAGTTGATTTTTGTGAAAACGGGGCACGCTGTCGGTCCTTTCAGCGTGAGTTTTTACGCGCCGGACTCGGAGCAGGCAGGATTGTTGGCAAGAGCCCAGGAAATTGAAAATCTGGATAAGCAGCTCAGGGCACAAACCCTGATCAGCGACGAAACGCGCGCTACCCTGGTACGCTGCGAAGCAGCTTATTCGGATGCCGCACAGCGTCTGCTGGTGGTCCGTCGTGAGGCGACCGAAAGTCAAGGCCGGGCCCATGCGTTGCAGGTGGAGACGCTGCGTCTGACACAGGCGGCCGAACAGATGCGTGTTCGCAGCACGCAAATTGCCGACGATCTGGCTGAGGTCGACGCGCAACTAGATGATTTACAGGAACGCCGGGTTACCGCAGAAAGTCGTTTTGAAGAGCTCGACATGCAGCTGGCCGACACCCAGGAACGGCACGCCCAGCTTGACGAACGGGTGCTGACTGCCGAGCGCCGTTTGAGTGAATCCAGAGAGCAGCAGCGTAGTCTGGATCGTCAAGCACAGGAGGCGGCTTTTTCAATGCGCAGCCTCGATGCACGAAAGGCAGAGTTGTTGCGCATTGTTGAAGCAGCACAGCAACAGGCACAGTCTGTCGTGGCTGAAGTGCGGCGAGCTCATGATGAATTGGAGCACCTCAACGATGCCGCTGCACAGGGCGGCTTGCAAAGCGCCCTGGCGGTCAAGCTGCAACGTGAGCAGGCGCTGGGGGCCAAGCGCAGTGAGTACGATGACCTGACCGCGAAATTGCGGGCCAGCGACGAGCGTCGACTGCAATTGGAGCGCCAACTCGATCCGCTGCGGCAACGCATTACTGAATTTCAACTCAAGGAGCAGGCGGCCCGACTTGGATTTGAGCAGTACACCCAACTGCTCACGGAAGCTCAGTCAGATCTGTCGGCGGTGGCCCAATCGATTACCGATGGCAAGGTGCGCCTGGGCGGATTGCAAGGCCAGATTGACCACCTTAACCGTGACATCGCGGATCTCGGAGCAGTCAACCTGGCAGCACTCGATGAGTTGACCCTTGCGAGCGAACGCAAGAACTTTCTGGATGCCCAGTCGGCGGACCTCAACGAGGCAATGACCACGCTGCAAGATGCCATTAAAAAGATCGATGGCGAAACCCGGGATTTACTGTCGGGTACTTTCAACGCCGTCAACGAACACTTTGGCAAGATGTTCCCGGAGCTCTTTGGTGGCGGCAACGCGCGGCTCGTTATAACTGGCGAAGAGATTCTTGACTCTGGCGTGCAGGTGATTGCGCAGCCCCCAGGCAAGAAGAACCAGACTATTAACTTGCTGTCGGGTGGTGAAAAAGCATTGACGGCGATTGCGCTGGTGTTTGCAATTTTTCAACTTAATCCGGCACCGTTTTGTTTACTCGATGAGGTGGATGCGCCGCTTGACGATGCCAATACCGAACGCTATGCCAAACTGGTGGAGAGGATGAGCAGCGAAACCCAGTTTTTGTTTATCAGTCATAACAAGATCGCCATGGAAATGGCCAAGCAATTGATTGGTGTGACGATGCAGGAGCAGGGTGTATCGCGCATCGTGGCGGTCGATATGGATGCAGCCATTTCGATGGCAGAACTGGTCTGATTGTCATGAGAAACTTCAATGAGTAATCTGCAGATCGGGTTGGCCGTGGTGGGCGCCGTGGTGTTGGCGGCCATGGTCGCGCATGGTGCCTGGACGTCGCGCAGAAACTTGCCACGACAGGCCAGTCCCAGTGAACCGGTTGGCAAACCAGATGCCAAATCGCATCGGGGCGTCGGGATTGAACCGGAGCTTGATACCGCTGCGTTTGATGTGGCGATTTTTCCCTTGCCAGTGCCGGATAGAAAGCCTACTCTGGACGCCTTGATCGATGTGATCGCGCCGATTGTGCTGGATGGCCCGGTTTCGGGTGATGCCGCGCTGGCGGCCATGCCTTCCACCCGTCGGGCTGGCGGCAAGGCATTTGCCATCGAAGGTTTCAATGAGGTGGATCGGCGTTGGGAAACACCGCTGGCCGGCCAGCGTTATGGCATGTTTCAGGCCGGGGTTCAATTGGCTAACCGATCCGGTGCGCTCAACGAGATTGAGTACTCCGAGTTTGTCATGAAGACCCAGGCCTTTTCCGATGTGATCAATGGCACGGCTGATTTTCCCGAAATGCTGGAGGAAGTTGCACGCGCCCGTGAGCTGGATCAGTTTGCCAGCGAACACGACGCCCAGCTTGGCTTTGTGCTGCGGGCCAGCAACGCGGCGTGGAGTCCCGGCTATGTGCAGCAGAATGCCTCGCGTCTCGGGTTTGTTGCAGGTTCGATACCCGGGCGCATGGTGGTACCCGCCGGCATCGCCGGAATGCCACCGGTGCTGGGTTTGAACTTCGACACGCAGGCTGCCATGGCGGAGGATCCGGCCCAGTCGGCCATTCGGGAACTGGTGATCAGTCTGGACGTGCCTCAGGTCGATCGCAGTGAGCAAGCTTTTGTCCGTATGCGTGAGGCGGCACTCATGCTGGCAGTCAGCATGGATGGCCTGGTGACCGACGACAATGGTTTGCCGCTACCGCCAGAAGCGATGGATGTGATTGGTGCCGATCTCGAACGCCTTTACGACACTCTGGATCAACGTGATCTGTCGGCTGGTTCGGCGTTGGCACGAAGGCTGTTCAGTTAAGCCGCGGTACCCCTCGGTTCACGCCATGACAACCTTGAACCCGTTTGCAGCCAGCGCGCTACCTCCCGACCCGACGACTATCGAAAAGCTGCGGCGTGAACTCCACCATCATGCTCATCAATACTACGTTCTCGATGATCCCCAGATACCGGATGCCGAGTACGACCGACTGTTTCGCGAACTGCAGGCCATCGAAGCCGCGCACCCGGAACTGTGCACGCCCGATTCACCCACCCGGCGGGTAGGGGGGCGGGTACTTGACCAATTTGTCAGTGTGCCCCATGCAGTGCCGATGCTGAGCATTCGCACCGAAACAGATACTCAGGCCACCGGTGCCCTAAATTTCGACGTCCGCGTTAGGCGCGAACTTGGATTGGAAGATTCGGCACCGGCCATCGAATATGTGGCGGAGCCCAAGTTCGACGGCCTGGCGATGAACTTGCGGTATGAGCAGGGTGTGCTGATGCAGGCTGCCACCCGGGGTGATGGTGAAATGGGTGAAGACGTGACGCAAAATATTCGCACCATTGGTCAAATTCCACTGCGCTTGCCGGTAGCGGCACCGCCGGTACTGGAAGTGCGAGGTGAAGTCTATATGCGTCGTGATGACTTTGAGACTCTCAATGAGAAGCAGCGTGGGAAGGGTCAAAAAACCTTTGTCAATCCCCGCAATGCCGCTGCCGGTGCCGTGCGTCAACTTGACCCGACCATCGCTGCCCAGCGCCCGTTAAGCTTCTTTGCCTATGGTTTGGGTGAAGTCACGCCCGCAGCGTCAGGCAGTCCGGAATTTGTGACCCATTTTGAGATGCTGCAAACTTTAAGGAGTTGGGGTTTTCCGGTCTCATCCTTGGTCCGCACTGGGCAAGGCGCTGCTGAATTGATAGCCTATTACGAATCCATTGGCCAGCAGCGCGATGGCCTGGGTTTTGATATCGATGGCGTCGTCTACAAGGTCAACAACCTGGCACTGCAGCGCCGCCTGGGCTTTGTGACACGTGAACCACGCTGGGCCGTAGCGCACAAGTTCCCGGCGCAGGAGCAGTTGACCACCGTCCTGAATATTGATGTTCAGGTCGGTCGCACGGGCAAACTTACGCCGGTGGCGAAACTGGCTCCGGTGTTTGTTGGCGGCGTGACGGTGACCAACGCAACTCTGCACAACGAAGACGAGGCACGGCGCAAGGATGTGCGTGTCGGTGACACTGTGATCGTGCGCCGCGCTGGCGATGTGATTCCGGAAGTGGTGTTGGTACTGTTGGACAAGCGCCCGTCCGGCGCAACAGAGTTCACTATGCCGCAGCATTGTCCGGTGTGTGGCAGTGTGGCTGTCAAGGAGGAGGGTGAGGCAGACTATCGTTGCACCGGCGGGTTGTTCTGCAGTGCACAGCGCAAGCAGTCCATCCTGCATTTTGCCCAACGCCGGGCGGTTGAAGTGGAGGGGTTGGGCGACAAGCTGGTTGATCAGTTGGTCGATAGCAAGATCGTCGCCACGCTGCCTGATTTGTACCGCTTGGGTTTGACCGCATTGGCCAGTCTGGACCGCATGGCCGACAAGTCGGCACAGAATATTGTCGAAGCCATTGAAAAATCAAAGCAGACCACGCTCCCGCGTTTTCTGTTCGGGCTGGGCATCCGTCATGTGGGTGAGGCCACGGCCAAAGAACTGGCGCGTCATTTCGGAACACTGGACGCCGTCATGGATGCCAGTCTGGAACAACTCTTGCAGGTCAATGACGTTGGTCCGGTCGTGGCACTTAGCGTGCACACGTTTTTTGAGCAGGCGCACAACCGCGAGGTGGTAGAGCAGTTGCGTGCCTGTGGCGTGATGTGGCTGGAGGGACCACCGGCACCAGTTACGCCCCAGCCCTTGAGTGGAAAAACTTTCGTTGTCACCGGAACTTTGCCCCATTTGAGCCGTGATGAAGCTAAAGATTTGATTGAGGCAGCCGGCGGCAAGGTGGCAGGCTCGGTCAGCAAGAAAACAACTTTTGTGGTGGCTGGTGCCGAGGCCGGCAGCAAGCTCGAAAAAGCACTTGAGTTGGGTGTTGAAGTACTGGATGAAGCAGGTTTAAAGGAGTTGCTTGATGGCGGTTCGTGAAATCCTGAGAATGGGTGATCCGCGTTTGCTGCGTATTGCGCAGCCTGTGGTCCACTTCGACAGCGATGAGTTGCATCTGCTGATTTCGGACATGATCGACACCATGCAGGCGGCCGAGGGTGCCGGGCTGGCAGCACCTCAAATCGGGGTCGACCTGCAATTGGTGATTTTTGGCTCCAACACGCGCAATCGACGTTATCCCGACGCGCCTATCGTGCCCAAAACCGTGCTCATCAACCCTTTAATCACAGCCCTGGGTGAAACCGATGATGGCGCCTCTGTGCTGGAAGTTGAAGACTGGGAAGGTTGCCTGTCGGTGCCAGGCCTGCGCGCCATGGTGCCGCGTGTCACGCGTATTCGCTATGTGGGTTTTGACCAGTATGGTGACCCAATTGACCGGACGGTTGAAGGCTTTCATGCCCGTGTAGTGCAGCATGAATGCGACCACCTGATTGGTAAGCTGTTCCCGATGCGGGTGCGAGATTTCACTCGCTTTGGCTTTACCGATGTGCTCTTTCCGGGGTCAATCGAATTACCGGACGATTGAGCGCAAGGCGGCGGGTCGTGGCTATACCTGTCGCTGGAAGGACCATACGGCGGTTCTGGCGGCCGCCAGGTACCAGTCCGGCCCCACCACAGCTTTTGAGGAGTAGCGGACGCTTGCAGCGTGCCATAGAACTGCACACCACATCTCGCAGCGCAGCACACTTTTAGTTTCCTTGGCCAGTGCGACGCAAGTCGTCCGGCGGTGTCGCTGGCGTTCAGCAAGTTGTGCTTGGCAAATCTGGGCCCCAGGAACTCACAATAACCAGGGCAGGAAACGTTTACTCTGGCGTCTATAAGCGGTGTATCCGGTATGCTTTTCCTGCATCCAGCGTTCCTCGATGTTGGCTTTCAGCAGCAGGACAATTGCCAGGGCCAACCAAGTAAGCCCCCCGGTCAAGAGGTCCGACACGCCAACCAGCGCGCCCGCGCCCAACAGCAGCGCTGTGTACATGGGATGGCGAATCCATCGGTAGGGTCCGGTCGTCACCATAGTGCCGCTTGCCTTTGGAATGGGGCGAATGTTGAAGTTTCCCGGCCGGTTGTGCCAAAGGGTCCACACCGCAAGCGCGAAAGACGCCACTGCAAGCACCCAGGCCACGGCTGGAAAAGTGCCCCGCAAAACACCGGGTGCTGCCAATGCTGTCTGAAAAATCAAGAGGCCGAACTGCATGGTCACCAGGAAAGTACTCATTCTGTTGCAATTTAAATGAAAGCTGCGTGCATGCTTGGTAATTCCAGGTCGGCTCTCGTTGAGTCGAGCCAGTGCAACCATTGACAATGGCCGGCGCAATTGATCCGATCGCCTGATTTCGGCCCCCCCGCGTTGGCACGATAGAGTGTTTTGTCGGCCCTTTCGATCACAGCCTCTAGGGTCTCTGGAAGCGGTTTCACTGAAGAACTCGCTGGCGTGTAAGCATAGCCGCTTACTTTGATGTGAACAACTGGAACCCCACTGCCTACCAGGACAAGGGATACTTCTCCGTGGGCGCGCGTTTGCGCGATGTTGCATGCCATCAACCGGATCAACTACACATTGGCTTTTGGAAGTCTTGAAATTGATTTGAAGGACGGGGAAGTCAGGGTTAGAACCGTGGTGGAAGGCATTGGCAATCTGGGCGACGCCATGATCGAGCGTGTCCTGTATCCAACCTGGGGACCACGAATCGTTTTCAGGCTGCCCTGCTGAGCAATCGCCTTCGGCAACGCCTCGCCGGATACTGTGATTGAGTTGGCGGAGCGTGGTGAAGAAGTGTCTAAACGCTTGGAAAGAGCTTTCGAGCTTGTAGTTCATCGCCCGGAAAAGTTCACATCAGCGCAATTCATGGAGCCGCCAGTGACTCAGAACGACGAGCCGGGCTGGTCCAGAAACGCTTGCTCCTCAGGCGTGGAAAGCCGCCCCAGAATCGCATTGCGGTGCGGGTAACGAGCGAAGCGCTCAATGATTGCTTTGTGACGCATCTCGTAAGCCAACGTGCCCTCCATTCCAGGGTGCGCAAAGAGCCGCACCGCTTGCCCGTGAATCAGGGGCGACTCGCTGTGCATATAGGGCATATAGGCAAAGCCTCTTTGCTCCACCAACAGGCTCTGGTCTTGACCACTGGCAACCAGTTCTTGGGCAAGGGTGAGGGCTTGCGCGTCTTGTGCAAACGCGCACGGCTTGTCCCGGTAGATATTGCGTGAGAACTGGTCCAGGACAACAATTTCCGCCAGTCTACCCAATGGCGTAACTCGCCAGTCAAACAATTCACCAAGCGCCGCCGCCCGCAATGTTGGACCAAAGCGTTCGCGGATGTTCGCATCAAGTGCCAGGTCTTTGGCAAAGCGCTGCTTTTCACTCAGTTCGCAAAACCAGAAGTTGATGATGTCTTGTGCGTGCATGACGTACCTTGCATTGACTAGCAAGCCGCGAGGGTAATCTGGTTTTCGCGGCTCCATTCACGCAGCGCCTGTTCGATTGCCTTCGCCTCGTACCCATACCAGGCATCAAGACTGTCACGGCGCTCAAGTAGCTCCTTGAAGCGCCCGTAGGCACCGCGCTGGCGAAAGAATCCGCACACATGGTTGTAATCATCGGGAAGATGTTCGGCGGTGAATTTGATTGCGATACTCTTTCCGAGATCGAGGTCAACTTTGTGCGGGACTGCGATATAAAGGCTGCCGTCATCGATGTCGTCAGGCAGTTCATCGTCGAGTTCCATTGCGCTTGAAGCGAAGTACATCACTCCGGTCGCACGGCAAAGATAGGCAGAGTTCTCTGCGTCGGCCGTGGCACTCACCCACTCGAAGGCATCAAGAAGGTCGGCGTAGCTCAATGGTGCGCTTGGTTCCATGGAAATGCTCTGGTTGGAATTCAAAAGAGCCGCTTCGTCGTGCGAATTTGACCAGTAAATTCTATTCAGAATTTGTCAAACGTACACTGTAGCAACAAGCGCCAAACAACCTCCAGAGGAAATTTCATATGGGACGCCGCGACCATTACAGCGTTTATGTCATTGAGCTCTCAAAAGACGTTCTGTATGAAGGTCGTTTTCTGAAAGGTAACCCCGACTACATAGCTGGCAAACCTTGTGTCTATGTCGGGATGACAGGTCTGGACCCCGACGTTCGGTTTGACAAACACAAGGCAGGCATTCAGTCGAATCAGTACGCCCGGCAATTTGGTCTGCGCCTGTTGCCAGACCTTTACGAGGACTACAACCCGATGAGCTATGACGCTGCCCGTGACATGGAAGTCGAACTGGGGATTCTTCTTCGCGAAGCAGGGTTTGGTGTTTGGCAGGCCTGAACTAACGTCGTGCGCAATTGATGCTGCATTCGATGCGCATTAGTTAACATGCTGGTGTCGAAGCCGCGCAAGTTCAGTTTCAAGTTCCCGAATCCGTTGATCCCTTGCGTCCAGTGCTTCTTTTACCTTGGCGGCATCGAATCGCACCGGAATATGCTGTGGGCAATTGGCGTCCCAGGCAGTCACGGTAATGACAATCACCTGTTCAGGCTTGGCTAGGTAATCCGCTGGCATCAACTTCGCCAACAGATCCGCATCGCCCTCAATCACTCTAGCCTCGCCCCATATCTTGATGCGCTGGCGGTGCTCGTAGTCCATCAAGAACAGATGTGTTTTGGGACTCTCGGACAGGTTCCCCTGCGAAATGAACTGCTTGTTGCCCGAGAAATCAACGAACGCAAGAGTGTGTTCG